>Ga0315334_10002196_pt1 | contig 12161 bp, 8 predicted proteins | sample M150034915metaG_FD_205555 | JGI IMG/M metagenome (GOLD analysis project Ga0315334, IMG submission 205555) | Ammonia-oxidizing marine archaeal communities from Monterey Bay, California, United States - M1 500m 34915 | ecosystem: Environmental > Aquatic > Marine > Intertidal zone | place: USA... | reverse complement strand
TTGTTTCCATTATGATTGAAGCCATGCGAATGGCAACTCTTCTCGCTGCGCCCATGCTGATTGGAGCATTGGTAGTAGGTTTACTTGTTTCTATCTTCCAGGCAGTAACGCAGATACAGGAACAAACTTTAGCAATCATCCCAAAAATGGGGGCAATGATGGCTGTATTGGCTATCCTGTTCCCATGGCTACTCACGCAGGCTACTACCTACATGGCAGGAATTTTTTCCAACCTCCCCAAATTCATTGGCGGCTAAAAGCCTTCCAAATAATCCCTCTCTCTATTCATTTTAAATTCACAAAAATTCGAATCAAGTAATTTCTGGCTAGACCATCTAGTACTGATATTGGATAATGTTTGTTGAACAAAACAAAAAACTGCTTTTATTGATTAATATTGACTGTATCGTAAATAGTTTAAAATCCAAAGCACCTAATCAGTAATCCAGAAATGGAAATGGGAAAAGAATAATCTAGAGATTGTTTCGGTGCTGGTTCATTTCGACCGTAGGGAGATGTCTTAATGATATTAGTGTGGTTACATATACAAGATTCCTCTCTTCACTCAAAATGATATGGTTTAAGGACTTTATAGGGCTGCATCAATATTTTTCAGTAAATAAAATTCATTGAATACAAACTAATAACATTAAAAATAATTTATGATTCAATCTCCTGATTCTGAATTTGAAAACGAAAATGATAGTCAAGAGGAAGAAATTGAAGTACAGGAAAACATTATAGAAGCACTTCCTGAAGACAAAGCACTTGTCGTTAGCGAAGATGTTTTTCCTGATTCACTGCTAATAGTACCCCTTTACGATCGTCCTTTATTCCCTAAAATGCTGCTTCCGGTAATAATTTCTGAAGAAAAATTGGGGGAAGTTTTACTGAAGGAATTAAAGGGCCCCCTCCGCTATGTTGGGTTGGTTTACAGCTATGAACCTGAAGATGATTCTCAAACTAATGAACCTGGTACTACAGAAAATTTATCGAAGGTAGGAGCCGTAGGAAAGATTGTGCAGGCCGCAAAACATGGTAACGACCCGATGCACATTATTGTGCAGGTTATGGAGCGCTTTGAGATCATTGATATTACTTCTGAAGATCCTATAATCAGGGCAAAAGTGGAATATATAACGGAAACTGGTGAAGAAAAGTCGGAAGATGAACTAAAAGCCTTTTCCGTTTCCATCATTAATCTCATCAAAGAACTGGTACAACTAAACCCTTTGTTTAAAGAAGAACTCGGCCTTTTGATGGGGCGCATCAATCTCAAAGATCCGGCGACACTTGCTGATTTTGCTGCATCGATGACAACTGCATCCGGTAAAGAATTACAGGAAATTCTTGAAACAAAAAACATAAAAATACGAATCGAAAAAGCATTGTACTTGCTTAGACACGAACTGGAAGTAGCAAAACTTCAGGTAAAAATTTCTCAGCGGGTAGAGGACCGAATGTCTCAGCAGCAGCGAGAATTCTTCCTGCGTGAACAACTCAAGGAAATTAAGAAAGAACTGGGAATCACCAAGGAAGGTTCTGAAAGTGAAACAGATAAATATGAAGCACGTATAAAAAAGCTTAAACTCTCTGAAGAGGCAGAAGAACGTATAGATGAGGAGCTTGAAAAATTACGATTAATTGAACCTGCTTCACCAGAATATAACGTGACACGAACATATCTGGACTGGCTGACAATTTTACCATGGGGCATCTACAGTAAAGATTTTTTTAATATTCAACGAGCAGCTCGAATTCTCAATCGTGATCACTATGGCCTTAAAGATGTCAAAGATAGAATTTTGGAATTGATATCTGTAGGAATCATCAAAGGTGATTTGGCAGGCTCAATTGTTTTGCTGGTTGGACCTCCTGGTACTGGGAAAACTTCTGTAGGACAGTCGATTGCCAGGGCTTTGGGACGCAAATATTTCCGTTTTTCTCTGGGTGGAATGCGTGATGAAGCAGAAATAAAAGGCCATCGCCGCACATACATAGGTGCACTTCCAGGCAAATTTATTAATGCAATAAAAACCTGCAAAACTGCCAATCCGGTAATTATGCTGGATGAAATAGACAAAATTGGCGCAAGTTTTCATGGAGACCCTGCTTCTGCTTTGCTGGAAGTTTTAGATCCTGAACAAAACAAAGACTTTTTGGATCACTATCTGGATGTACGTTTTGATCTTTCAAAAGTACTTTTTATTTGTACTGCAAATCAAACTGACTCAATTCCACCTGCACTGCTCGACAGGATGGAAGTCATCCGGCTATCCGGTTACATCCTTGAAGAAAAACTGGAAATTGCACGAAAACATCTGTTACCTAAACAATTAAAAATACACGGACTCAAAAAAACCCAGTTTTCACTACCCAAACCAGTATTGCGAGAAATCATTGATGGCTATGCCCGTGAAGCTGGAGTACGAAGTTTAGAAAATAATCTTAAAAAATTACTGAGAAAAACTGCAAGAAAATTTGTAGAAGAGGAGATTGATCAAGTTAAGATTTCCAAAGACGATCTTCCGGATATGTTAGGACGAAAAGCCTTTGCAGAAGAATCGCGCTACAAAAAACCTAAAATTGGAGTAATAACAGGGTTGGCCTATACCAGCGTCGGTGGTGCCACTTTGTTCATTGAAGCCTCCAATGTTGAAGCCAAAAATCCTGGATTTAAACAAACCGGACAACTAGGAGACGTGATGGTAGAATCAACGGAAATTGCTTATACTTTCATCCGCTCCCTTGGCAGTAATGATGAAAAAATAAAGAATTTCTTTGCACAAAATTTTGTTCACCTGCATGTACCAGCCGGTGCCACACCAAAAGACGGTCCATCCGCAGGAATTACAATGGCCTGCGCACTTCAATCCCTGGTTGCACAGGAAGCAGTTATTCCGAATCTTGCGATGACAGGAGAGTTGACGCTCACTGGCTTAGTCATGCCAATAGGCGGAGTCAAAGAAAAAACTATTGCAGCAAAGCGGGCAGGTATAACTCAATTAATTTTTCCTGCTGAAAATAAAAAAGATTTTGATGATTTAGATGAAAGCATCATTGGAAAAATCACTCCATATTTTGTAAAAACTTTTGCGGAAGTTTTGCCAATTTGCTTTCCAAATCTGAAAGGTACAAAGAAAATTAAAATCTCTAAAACTTAATTTTTTTCTAAATGCATTCTTTGCTACCCATAAACCGAGCACCACAAAGAAAATAAGAGTGCTCTTATTAAAAAAATACTCCATTTATCAGCAATTTTCTGGTTGAATACAATAATCTGAGACTTCATGCATCCTTCTCTTTTTAACCCTGAATTGCTTTCTTTGCTGGGATTACTTTTGGTGTCAGGTGCATTTGCCGGACTACTGGCCGGACTGTTTGGAGTAGGTGGAGGAATAATTTTAGTTCCGGCTTTATTCTACGTATTTGATGAATTGGGTTATTCTTCGGAACTCACAACCCACCTGGCGGTTGGAACAACGCTGGGGATAATCGTTCCAACTTCAATTTCATCGGCCTGGTCTTACTATAAAAGAGGTTCTGGAAACATAATTATGTTTCGCAAGTTAGCACTACCTGTGGCTGGCGGTGCGTTAATTGGTTCATTACTGGCGGGAAATCTTAGTGGTTCTGTGCTCAAAGCCATTTTTGCAGTGATTGCCCTGGTTATTGCGTTAAACCTATTTCAAAAGAAGCAGTTCGTTCTTGACACCAAACTACCTGCAAAACTTAAAGTGTGGAGTGTTGTAGGATTAATCGGCCTATTTTCAGCAATGATGGGTATTGGCGGCGGAGTTTTTTTTACTTCTTATTTGACTGCTTACAGCTTACCCATGCTAAGTGCTGTAGGAACATCTGCAAGTTTAGGGTTGATGATAGCCCTTCCTGGAGTAATTGGATATATCTTCAGTGGATGGAACAGTATAAGCCTTCCTCCTTTAAGCTATGGTTACTTCAGTTTAGCAGGATTTTTGTGCATAATTCCAATGACCATGGTCATGGTACCACAAGGAGCAAAACTGGCTCACAGCTTGGATAAAGAAAAACTCAAACGCTGGTTTGCAATTTTTCTCCTGCTGATCTCCTTGCGAATGCTTTACAAAATATACTACTGATGCATTTATGTCTATGAAGAACTCCAGATCAAAACCTTTCGTGATAGGAATCAGCGGTGGTTCTGGTTCAGGTAAATCAACAATTATAAATGAGATTGTAGAACGCATAGGTCCGGAGAAAATAGCTGTACTACACCATGATGCATATTATCGGCACAGGCCTGAATTATCATTTGAAGAGCGTACCAAAATTAATTTTGATCATCCGGATTCATTGGAAACAGAACTTTTAATGAAACATCTGGTTCAACTAATTTCCGGGGAAAAAGTTGAAGTTCCTATTTATGATTTCCCACAGCATTTGCGGAATTCCAAGACAAAAAAAATATCCCCCTGCCAGATATTGATTGTAGATGGGATCCTGGTTCTGAATAATTCTCAACTCTGCGAATTAATGGATTTAAAAGTCTTTGTTGATGTACCTTCAGACTTAAGATTCATCAGGAGGTTGGATCGTGATATCAACGAGCGGGGACGTTCTGTCACATCAGTAACCGAACAATATCTTGCTACCGTTCGTCCTATGCACGAAAAATTTGTTGAACCCAGCAAGCAAAACGCTGACATCCTTATCCCTGGAGGCGGAAACAATGTGCAAGCTGTCAGGGTTTTGTCTGCACTTTTGCAAACACTTCCTGCAAATTAAAGTTTCAGTTCCGCAAAAACAGTTCTCATCACCGCAATTCAAATTCCTTTTCAAGTATTTGAAGAACTTCATTTCGTTGCTTGGAACGGGCATAATCAGCAGCCGTTTTTTTATTAAAATCAACTACAAATGCATCACCGCCTTTATTGAGCAGTAAACCTACTGAACCTGTTCTTCCTCTTCCTGCTGCCAGCATTAGAGCTGTTTGACCATTATTATTCTGCATATTAACACTTGCTCCTCGTTTTAACAGTTCCCAAATAACCTGCAAATTGCCCCTCTCGGCTGCCCACATTAGTGCTGTCCAGCCTTCGTTAGTGCGTGAATTCAGATTTGCCCTTGATTCCAAAAACATTTTTACCAGCCGTAAATTACCGTAATATGCAGCCCACATTAACGGTGAAAAATTACCTTTATCCGGATCAGCACCATGTTCCAGTAATACTTTTACAATGGCCTCATTTTTCATTGAAGAAGCCCAAACCAGTGGAGTGTCTTCAAGTCCATCTGAAGTGTCAACATTCGCCCCATATTCTGCCAGCAGCTTTACCAGTTCAGTATTTTGCTGTTTGACCGCATGCATCAAAGGTGTATATCCATTGAGATCCTTCAGTTCCAAATCAACACCTTCATCAATAAATCTTTCAACTTCAGCTAAATTTTCTTTTTTTACCGCCTGGATAAAGGAACTCTCGGGTGTTGTCTGCATTAAATAACTTTGTGCCACTTCACTTTTTACAAACAAAAATGATTTATTGTCGGACAATAAGACATCATAAATTTTGCCGGATTGATACTCCGGCCAGAGTAAAATCAATAACGTGATAGCCACGCTGGTAAAACTAAAAAAAAGGAACCAACCTAACAAAAGCCAGCGTGAATAATTTTCATTAACTACTCCCCGAACTGTATTTTCTGCTTCTTCCTGCTTTTCATTCTGACCAGATTTCGGTTGGTTGTCCGCTTTATTTTGATCTCCCCCGGTCTCAATAATTAGATCCTGATTGGTGTAATCTTTGCGTCTTTTGGAAAAGAAAGGGTTTGAGAAACGAGAAAAATATTTTGGCTTTATCCTGAATGGAACTTTTTCTTGTTGCTGCTGTTCAAGAAGTTGGGGTCTGCCTTCGGAAATCGACAATAGAATTCCTGGATCAATCTGAGAACTTCCGGAAATAGTAATGGGTATATTTTGCAGTCGAACGTGCCTGATAACTAATCCCAGGAGTTCCTGTGTATCATGGCTTATGACTTGCAGATTGTTTAAATCCAGATTAATCTTCTCCGAATTACTTGAAAAAATACCCTTTTCAAGTGCATGCATTGCCGGCTTGATATCTACATGCCTCAACTCATCAACGACTTTCAAAGTCACAATTTGATTTTTTTCAGTGGAAACAATTCGATTTAGCATTTTACTTAGTCAATGTTGGCAGGAAGGTTGCAGAATGTTTCACAGGTAACTATAATTGTTTTCTCCTGTAGAATCAGCAAAAAACACACCAAATTTTTGACAATTTTCAAATGAAATATTTTAAGTATAAATTGATTTTGGTACAGTTTATTTTTGCCTTGAGTATGAACACAGCACTGGCAGAAGAATTGTCAGACTATGTATACTGGAAAGATCAGCAGATTGCTCAGCTAGAAGAACTCACTTGGAAATTGGTTGACTCAGTTCAAAGTATGGGATCCAAAATCAGTTCCGTGGCGATTTCGAATATTTCATACGGAGATACCCTGCCAAGTAGTTTTCGCAAAGTTGCTACTGCACGTTTACAACAAACACTCACCAGTCAGATAAAGTTGAAGGTGAGCGTCTGCGAGGCATGTAGTCAAATTCGAACCGACATTTCTGGCAGTTTTCTTAAAATTAGTCGTGGAATCGCTGACGACAAATTTCGTCGAGAGATTGCCAAAGAATTAAATGTTAATGGATTTCTTGATATTGCCTTGTTTACAAGCAAAGGACAACTCTCGATTTCACTTAATGCATATGATGCAAAAAATGGAGAAATTGTTTTTTCTAAAATTGTGACCGGAAGGCCGCCCAAAAGTGGGTCTTACATACATGCTTTCTACGGCAAGATGACGGTCCCAATTAAATTCACCAGTGATTCATCTGGCCAAATCACAGTTGATCACCAGGCTAGAGTTCTCGGCGGGGAAAAAATGATTAGACTTGCAGATGACTGGAGTTTAACTGGAGGGGGTTCATTTTTGAGTGATGACAATTCCAACTTGACAGATAAATATGAGAAAGCAATCACTGGATTTTTGATTGATGGCACAATTGGATATGACCTTTTCAACTTTGGCGGTGACCAAGTATCATTTGGGCTAATAGCTGGTTTAGGTATGATGACTGTTACACCATTCAGTAATCCGGCATATTTCAAAACAGGTTTTACGGTCTCTGTTGCGGAACAATTGACGCTTAGTTACCATTTACTGGCCTTGCTGACAACAGATGAAAGTGCTACTGCTTCAAGTGCATCAATTGTTTCAATTGGATGGAAATTCAGTGGAGATGAATTCTAATTATAATTATGAGTTCCAAAGATATACTTAATGTCATGAAACCAAATAACAATTGCAGAACATCACTTTCGTTTTTGCCAATATTTATAGTTGGCCTCTTGTTATTGGGGGGTCTAGGCGGTTGCAGTACTTCAACTGAAGATTCTATTGAGCCTGTAGAAGAGCTTCCTGTGAAGAAAAAAGTGCTTTTCAATCAGAAAACTAGTGGTGGGAAAAATCATGTTTCAGTTATCGAAGAAACACAGGGCAATAAACGCCTCCTGCGGATTATTTTACAACGTGGTGATCTCCAGTCTAACTTAATTCATCCCATTGACAGTCCTAATTTTGTAATTGCAGTACCTTTGCAGGATGCAACCAGCAAAGGCTTAACTTTAAAAACAGCTGCTTTTGAACAAAGTCTTAAAATAGATATTGATCAATTACTCACACGTTACCTTTCGCCGGAACGGTTTAATGTTTCTGTAATAATTAATTGGGACAAAAAATTGTTAGAGGAAGTGCAACTGAAAAACTTACCGCTTGATTCTGACACATCTAAAGTTGATACAAACGTTGAAAATGTAGAGGGTGATGACGAAATCTCTGAAAGTGTAAAGCAAAACCATGAGCTGAAGGAAGCCCTAAGATCGGTTCAAGTCAGTGTTTTGCTGGACAACACCCTGCCTGAAACTCAGGAGATATTTGTAAAGAAACTGATTCCTGCTCAGGAGTTTTTCAATGCTGATCGCGGAGATGTAGTTTCAGTGGAACGCAGCTCTTTTCCGAAACCATTTTCTGACAGTATTGCTCCATATGAAGAACAAATTGTAAGGAGGAAACTTACAGAGTTATTGTTGAAATATGTCGCTAAAACTGATTTTGTTGTAAATGTAAAATTTTCTTTGATTGAAAAAACTGAAAAAACTGAAAATGCACCTCCTTCTGCCAGTAACATAAAGATGGCTATAAATTTACTTCTCGACGACACTGTTCTGCCTTCAGTGGATACTTTCCTCAAGGAAGCTGTTCCTCTGGCAATAAATTTTGATGCGGAAAGAGGCGATGTTCTGGAAATTATCCGCAAAAGGTTTCCGGAACGTTCAGTTGATTCTATTTCGCCTGAACAACGCACTGCACTTAAAGATTATCGATTAAAGATTCTTGAAGCTTTCCAAACAGGAGATTACGTTTCAGGTTTGGAATGGGCGGAAAAAGGTTTGAAAGCCGCAGTTAAAAGAGCAGACAAAATATTTATCTTAAAAATGAAAGGTTCCTTGCATTTCCTCCTGGAAGAAAAAGAGGAGGCATTGGAAATGTGGCGGCATGTACAACGTTTAGATCCAAAAGATAAAGAAGTTATTCAAATGCTGAATAACCTGGAGTAAGGAATGAGAAAAAACACAATTTCAGGTGACCTTGCATCACTTTTTAGCTTACTGATTATTTGTTTTCTGACGTTTTATTTTGGCGAAAATGCATCTGCACAAGAGACGTCTGATGGTAAGGATGAATCACAAGTAGAGGATCCATCTCCGGAAAAGGCAGAAGAGGCAGCAGAAAAAAAACAATCCCTTGAAGAGCTACTTGCTGTTCCATTTAAGCTGATCAAGGAAGATCAAGATGAAGATGAAGATTTAGGACAAGGCGGGATAAATAAGGACAATAAAAGCAAAAGCAATAAAGGTGAAGTAAAACTTCCTCCACCTCCGGAACAAAGAAAAGTTGAACGGGATCTAGAAAAAAAGATAGATATTATTTTTCGCGAGGTACTTCCTAAGGATTACGTAGGAGTAACGGTTAGTATTCGTTATATTCTGGAAACCGTTCCTGTCACTAAGGTGGATAAAAGTATTTCTAAAGTCAAGCTTCCAGGATTTGAAAATAATGTCTGGGTACCAACACAGTCTAAAAAAATAATTGGGATAGTTAATCAAGTAAGACCATACACTACAATATTTGCTGTCGTCAATACTCCGGTTTCTTTGTTTAATGTGGAAGTCATTCGACAAATATTGGACGAACGAATCAGGTTCCTGAATTTAACCGGCAGAGACGTTCTAAGAATGGTGCATGTCCCGTTTACAACACCCGCTCAATCTTCAGTAAATACTCTTGATAACGCAGCCGCAGAACTGGCCAAAAAGGATGATGGAGATGAGAAAGTAGGGGAAGATGAAAAAGTAGACGGTGAAGAAAAGGAAGAGAGTATAGAAGATAAAGAGCTAAAAGAGGATAAAGATGGAGGGGAAACAGATAATAAAACGCCGGATGCAGGTGCGGGAGAACTTGAGCTGGCAGAGCAGAAAAAAGACAATGAAACACTTGAAGATAAGCCGGAAGCTATATTGGAACCTGATCCAGAACCCCGCCGGATAGACCAAAAGACTCGGGTTGAAACAGCACGTTATTTGTTACAGGTTAGAAAAGCATATTTGAAGGAAGATTATGATGCTGCTATTACTGCTCTTAGAAGAGCAATTGAACTTAATCCCTTCTCCTCACAAGCTTTTGCTATGCTGGGTTCAGTTTACTATCGTCTCGGATGGAATAGAATGGCAATAGAAAATTGGCAGCACTCGCTTGAACTTGATCCAACAAATGAAGGTCTGAAAAAATATCTCATGCGTTTGTCAAGGTAACAATGAATACAAAAATATTTTCAAGGATACAGAAGCGCAAATTCATGGGACTGAAAAGGGTTTTTCAATCTATTTTAGTATCCTCAATAATTTTATTTTTGCTCAACCCAGACTTATCCCTTGAAGCACAGGAACGCGTCAAGTCGCTAAGTGTCCGGCAGTTTGAAATTGAAGAAGCAATCCGCAATGGTCTCAAATATTACCTGGATACTAAGGATTACGTACTGCGGGTAAAACTGTTTGGAGAGGAACGTTCCATCGGTAGTATAGCAAACGAGGCGCTTCCAGGATTCGGACAACTCAATGATCCTGTAGGTTCAGGTGCTAAATACTGGGAAATCACACGGATGCGTGTAGATTTGGTGATGCACAAAGAAGTTTCACCTTCAGTAAACACTTACATCGGTGAAATTGTACCTATCCTCAGTGGACTTGATTATGAGCGTGGAGACGAACTGATTTTTGTGCCAATTTTGCCTAGTGATCCATTTCCTGAGCAGGTTGGTGATCCTTCTTCAGCAGGTTTACCGGATCCAATGGCGAAAGCCCTCCCGGAAGATGACCCAAAAGATAAAGAAGTTGCATTGCAGAGTGGTGAACCGTCTGAAGAACAAGATGGAGAATCACTAGATGAAGAACCGTTTTGGCTGAGAATGAGCGACATTGAAATAATTCTTGCCGGAATGTTGTTGTTACTTATTCTTTTGTTTTTCTGGGTTCTCTGGAAACTAAGAAAATTCAAAGCAATCTCAACCGGACAAGAAGGTTTTCCTGCCCTGATGCCGCCTCAATCTGAAACGCCTCAATTACCTTTGCCTGATAATCAAGGTTTTGCTTCAATTGCGGATACTAATGCTAAACTCCTAAAAAGTCATGAAAACCATGAAAACCAGTTAAATGATGCTGTCCTAATCGCAGACAACGAGCGACTCATTCAAGAAATTATTAAACAGATGATTGGTCGTGATGACTGGAAACAAGAATTAGTCCAAGAAATGTCTCGGGACAAACAATCGATGGACATGCTGACCCAGTTGATCGCTACTCTGGGAATGACTACATCAAGAAAACTTTTCTCAGGTACTATTCCTCAAAATACTTATTTGGATCTGGAAAAATTAGCGGAAGAAGCTAGTTCTTCACCTGAAGAAGAGAATGAGATGTTAAAGGACATACAGAAATTTTTTCTTACCAAACAGTTAACTGATCCCGAACAAAATAAATCAAATCCATTCAGTTTCATGGATGAGCTTAGTACATCACAAATCGGTTTTTTGGTTAAAGACGAACCTGCAAAAATAAAAGCCTTTATATTTGGGCGTTTGGAGAGTGATGAGGCTGCTGAATTATTACGTGATTTATCCAAAGACGAGCGTACACAAGTGGCATTGGAATTGGGGAAACTCCACGAACTTCCCCTTGAACTGGTGGAGAAGATTGGCTACAACCTTGCAGAAAAAGCCAGACATGTGCCTGATGATGGTACAGTCGGAGTTGATGGAATAAAATTCATTGCAGATGTCCTTGGTGATTTGGACAATACAACCAGGGAGGAACTGGTTAAGGGCTTGCGTACTTCAGACATAAAACTCAGTGAGAACATTGAAAGTCATTGCTTTATTTTTGAGTCAATACCAGTTGTTCCAAAAGATATATTGCTGGAAGTTGTGCGAAAATTACAACCTGATGATGTGATAACTGCAATTTCTGGTACTACCTCAAAAATCAAGGAAGCAGCAATCATGTGTTTCCCTGAAAAAAGCCGTCCTGCCCTCGTTTCTTCACTAAAAACGAAATCACCGGATTCAGACGAAATCCGTGCAGCCCGTAAATTATTTGTACAATCTATGCGGGATATGTCTGATGCCGGCCGGTTGAACCTACAGGAAGTCAATACAAAGTTTACTCAAGAAAGCAGTCAAACTGAATCTGCGGAACAATAATTAGTTGATGCTTAAAAAACAGTTTTTGAATCCCGGATCAAGTCCGGGATGACAAAAGAAAAACTTTTTCAGCAACCACTAACTAGTTTTAGTCTTCGGAATTAGGGACAAAACCATTTCCGGAGTAATCGTGGTTAAACAGCGCAAATAGTCCGGATTACGGCATTCTCCGCGGCCATCACGGGAACATGGGCGGCAACCCAGTACTTCCTCTGTTTCCAGCATTTTACTTTCTTCCAAAAATGGAGCATAGCCAAACTCTCTCACAGTTGCTCCAAACAAAACAATAACAGGA
>Ga0315334_10002195_pt1 | contig 12164 bp, 8 predicted proteins | sample M150034915metaG_FD_205555 | JGI IMG/M metagenome (GOLD analysis project Ga0315334, IMG submission 205555) | Ammonia-oxidizing marine archaeal communities from Monterey Bay, California, United States - M1 500m 34915 | ecosystem: Environmental > Aquatic > Marine > Intertidal zone | place: USA... | reverse complement strand
GACCACTTTGCTGGAAGCCCTTCTGGGGTCGATCCCTCTGCGTGCCGGCTGGGTGATCCTTGATGGTCAGACGCTAGAAGCCCCAGGTGAAGTTGAGACGCTTCCTACCCACGAACGCGAGATCGGAATGGTGTTCCAGGACGGGCTACTTTTCCCGCACCTGAATGTGTTACACAACGTCGAATTCGGTGCGCGGGACAATCGAGACGCTGTTGCCGGCCTACTGGAAGCACTCGAAATAGAAGGACTCGTGAACAGGTACCCCGGCGAGCTTTCAGCCGGACAGCGACAGCGGGTTGCGCTCGCCAGAACGCTAGCGACCCGCCCAAGAGCGGTTCTTCTCGACGAACCGCTCGCGGCTTTGGACATCAGCGGACGCGCCCGTGCCCGGCGGCTCATTGGAGATGTGCTGCGGTCGACCGCATCGGCGGCGCTCATAGCGACACATGATCCCGCCGATGCCTTGGCTATGGCCGACAGAGTCCTTGTGTTGGAAAACGGTCGAGTTACCCAATTCGCCTCACACGATCTGATGCGAACCCGACCTGCATCAGGATGGGTAGCTGAACTCATGGGTTACAGCTTTTTGGAGGGTCTAGGCGCTGGTTCAATGGTGATTTTGGGAAACGGAACCGAGATCTCCACCGCGCGAAGTGATCTAAAAGGCCATGTGGCAGCGATCATTAGCCCCACCGCCGTCGCTCTCTATCTTGAACGGCCATCCGGCAGCCCAAGAAATTCTTGGCAATGCCGTGTCGAATCAATTGAATTTGTTCATGACATAGCCCGAGTTTCTTTAGTCGGACCATTCAGTTTCAGTGCAGACGTCACGCGATCCGCCGTTCAGGAGCTCGGCATTAGAAGTGGGGACCACGTGTGGGCTTCTGTGAAAGCCACAGAAGTGGTGATCCAATCTATCGACGGCTGATAGAGCCTTGAATGACGGTCTTGAGTACCGTCTGTGGCGTGAAGATCGAAAGCCTGTTCGATGTGGCAGGAAAAGTGGCAGTAGTAACAGGCGGAAGCCGCGGCATCGGTTACATGATCAGTGAGGGACTCGTGCGCAACGGTGTGAGGGTGTACATCACCGCCCGCAAAGCAGAAGCATGTGACAAGGCCGCTCAAGAGTTGAGCACGTTCGGGGACTGTATCTCCCTGCCGGCGGATCTATCCGACGAGGACAGCATGATGAGCTTCGTTCGAGAAATCGAAGAACGTGAACCTCAATTGGACATCCTTATCAATAACGCGGGTGCCGCTTGGGGTGCACCGCTGGGCGACTTTCCGTCGACCGGATTCGACAAAGTCCTGGATGTCAACATCAAGGCCCCGTTCATGCTGACCCAAGCATTTCTGGATTTGTTGAAGGCCGCTGGTGAACCAGGTAGCCCCGCCCGAGTCATCATGATCGGGTCGATTGATGGAGTTCGGGTTCCCTTCGGCGATAACTACTCCTACTCGGCCTCAAAGGCTGGCGTCCATATGCTTTGCAGGCATCTGGCCCACCACTTAGCGCGCGAACACATCAATATCAATTCGATAGCTCCAGGCCCGTTCGAATCCAAGATGATGAGTTACGTGCTTGACGATCCGGACCGCAGAGCTGGTGTCGTGGCTTCAACTCCTCTAGGAAGAATTGGCGAACCAGAAGACATTGTAGGGGCCACAATCTTTCTGGTTAGCCGAGCTGGAGCGTGGTTAACAGGGATCACCCTGCCTGTCGACGGCGGAATTTCCACCCACGGCTAACCGCCCGTGGGTGACCATCCTGGTTGGGAGTCTCAGTGCAGGTCAGTCGACTGCGCTGCTGCTTCAACCGCAGGTGGCTGCCCGCCGCCAGTTAGCGAACCGTCGTCCAACCAGTTCTTTTATTGTCGTCGAAACTGGCCGCGTAGCGGTCGGTGAACCCAGGATCAACGTCCGACGCCACGAGCGGAAGGCCTTTGGTTGCTTCCAACCAAGCATCGATGAGTCGGTCTTCTCCGTCGTAATCAAAGCGATCACCCAAGGAGCGTTCCATTCCACTCCCTCGTTCGATCGGATTTGCAGCTAAGTAACGAGCCGTTGCCGCCAAGGCATCAACAGGGTCGACCACATCTTTGTAGCCCAACGCGAATAATGCTTTGTCCGAGGACGTGACACGGTGGTGCGGGGTCCCTCGAAGGGTTAGATGATGAGCCACCGTTGCTAACTCCCAGGGCATGTTTATTATTTCGAATTCGTGATCCAACGAGTGCGCGATGATTTCGACCCATTGCAACAAAGTCGGCGTCCACTCGTCGCACACGTTGTAAATCTCGCCTGACGATTTATGGCCTCCGTCAATGACCGCCATCACAGCGGCTGCAGCGTTTTGGCCGAATGCCGCGGCTTGTAACGACGCGCCTCCATCAGGCAACACGATCCGTTTTCTGCCATCCAAGATCCGGCGCACAACTTTCCACTCTCTGGGCACTAACTGTCCCGGCCCGTAAATCCACGGGTATCGAAGATGTGACGCCGTTGGGTGGTGGTCGAATACCGCCACCTCAGACTTCCCAATATTGGCGACTTTGCGGTTAACAGCGAAGTCTGGCGCTTCGTTGACAACGAGGCGTGCTGTTTCTCGAGTTGGTACACGCATCCCAGCGGGCCACAACGCGTCAGCGTCTCCCCAACCCGTGTACGCAGGCACTCCCCCAACACTGACGAACTTGTCTGTCTTGCCTTGAAGTAACGCTGCTAATTCCCGCAAGCGCCCGTAGGTCACAATCGCTAAATCAAAAGACCGATTCCCGAGAGCATTCGCGGTTTTTTCAGCGTCAAAGGGATCGGTGTGTATGTGTTCGACGACTTCGGGGATGAGTTCTGATTCATGGGCGCCCGTGTGAAGCATTGCAACATCAAATTCGCGTTCGAGTAGTCCATTGACTATGTGAGGACCTGTGGGACCTGTGCCACCGACGACAAGCGCTGTCTTCATTCAAAGTTCTCCCAACCGTCCGTGAGCAGCATAGGGTCGTGAGCACATGCTCAAAGGCAGAAAGAGATGAGGTGACCCACACTGACACCTGGGGTTTGACCATGAACGGCAACCCGGACGAAATAGGGTTACACAACAAACTTGTCGACGATTACCTCATGCTTTCCCCGGGTTTGCCACAGACAATGGAATCAGCATCGCTGTCTGAAGCGCCATTGACCAAGTGCCTCTTAGCGCAACTTGTCCTCATGGCAAATACCGCCGACACGACTACTGCAGCCGCGACTCTCGTGTCCCGGATGGACAGTCGATCCCTCAACAGCCGCGAGAGAATGCACTTGCAGGCCGTCGTTCGACAAGCGTCTGGCGATACGAAGGGCGCCTCCGACGTTTTAGATAATTTGGTCCGCTCATTACCGTTCGACGTTGCCGCGCTCAGGCTCTTGCACTTTTCGCTATTCAACCAGGGGCGCATCACAGACATGCTGAGGTCTATCGATGAAGCGCGCCAGCATTGGAGTACTGGACTCCCCCGAAAGTCTCTTTTGGATGGGATGTACAGCTTTGCTCTCTGCGAATCGGGCCGGTTTGCTTCTGCTGAACAGTTCGGGCGGGATGCAGTCTCCAAGACACCAAACGATCTTTGGTCAGTGCACTCGGTGGCCCACGTTCTTGAGATGCAAGGACGCTGGGATTCGGGGGTCCGTTGGATACGTGCTAGCGATGACGCTCTCCAAGTGGGTAGCAGCTTCTCGGGACATGTCTGGTGGCATCTAGCCTTGTATCTCCTGGAGTGCGGGCGCCATGACCAAGCCCTTGCTCTATTCGATGACCTCGTTTACCCGATACCTTCAATCGAAGGACTCGCATTAACTAATGCTGTGGCTCTTTTGTGTCGACTCGAGTTTGTTGGTGTCGATGTGGGAGCGCGATGGGAACGGCTTACCGAAGGTGTCTCTCACCGCCTGGGCCATCACACCCAGCCCTTCAACGACTGTCATTACGCGTACGCTCTCGGGCGTTTAGGAAAGACCGACAAATTAGCTGATCTCCTAACAGGAATGGCGAAGTGGGCGGAAGGCAACGCCGGTGGTCACGCCGGCGAGGTGATCCGACAATGCGGGCTCGCGGTCGCGAAAGGGATGGGGGACTTAGGGCAAGGGAAGAACGATCTTGCACGAAATCATTTGGCGGAGGTGAATCATTCGTGGTGGCGTCTTGGTGGTAGCGCGGCCCAGCGTGATTTGTTTACCCAAGCATTACTCCGAGCCGAAATTCATTGCCGGACCGAGGAATCGAACGATCTCGCAGCGGCCCGAGTCAAAGCCCGCCCAAAGTCTCCTCAGGCAAAGATTTGGGAAGCGTTTGCAGTCGAGGCCACTGGCGGCGACGGATCCTCTGCCAAAGCCGAAGCGATCGCTCTTGGTTGGGAACCAGATTCAGACCTCAAATCCCCCACATGACCGAGGAGGTGGGGTCCCCAACGTCTACGATCAGATCTGATGGCACCTGAGAGCTCGACCCTGAAAAAGGGAACCCTAGTGGTTTTGATCGCGGATCTTCCTGGCGTCGCTGCAGGAACATCTGGCCGCGTAGGAAGAGCGATCGGCATTAAGACAACCCGCTACCGCGTAAGTTTCGACAACGGAGTCGAATCTCTTTCAGTGCCCGAAGGAAAACTTGTTTCGCCGGCAGCTTGGGCCTACATCCAAGACAATGCCGTTGAGGTAAGCAACGGACATCTAAACCACGTTCCCGCATCAGCTGTCCCAATTGCAGCCGCAACAACTCCGGCCGAACCCGCACCGGTAAAAGATTTGAGTCCACCGCCCGTTGACAAGCCACCAGAGCCCACAGTTGACGCGCCTGCCCCGACCGAAGGTCCATCTCCGGCTCAAGGAGACACCTCGACAGTTGACCCACGGCTAGCCGCGTTAACGGCGAAATCGCGCGATGCGCGCAAATCCCTCGGCGTTGACCTTGGTCCTGAGGTAGTCATCGACGACACATCAGGTGAGGTCTCCGATCAGGACACAACTCCGGAAACTGAGGTGCCTGTCGCCGAGACAGATCCGGACCCAAGGGAAGAAAGCGCTGCTCCAATGGCGGAGCTGCCAGACGGTTACTATCCACCCGATAATCGGATAGCGGATCTTCTTTCTTCAATTCGCGCTGACTAACCAGTCTCCCTTAATCCAGCAACGGTTCAAAAGGCACCGGATCCAAAAACCGCCGCACCACGTTTTCCGTTATGCGAGAGACATCATTGTCGTAACCGTTACGGGCTAGGGCACCGAACCAGGAAATCGACCCGACGCTAAACACGGCTCCCCCGCCGGGAGTTTCAAAAAAAACCATGTCAGCCCGCACTAAGGGATCAGGGGTAGGAAATGCAACCGTTCCTTCGAATTCTTCCTTCGTGCGAAGCATGTCGGCGCCGAAATCCACCGCAGACGCCAAAACCACCGCATGCGATGGAGAGCCGAGCTTGATATCGAATCGGTCGACTTCTTGGCCAGCTGCACCACCACCAAGGCCCGATGTTCCAATCTGGTCGCCGTCCACTCCTTCCAAGATCCATGCAGCTCGCGATTGGAGGGCTTCAGGATCGCGCACGTAATAGGTCGCCCGTTCAAAGCCTTGTGCAGCGAACCCGATTCCCACCAACTCATTTGGAGCACGACCATTCCGCCGCCAGAGACCGCCGTATTCACCGCCCCATGCGTGGTAGTTCTCGCCGCTGCCGGTCTGCCAATTACGCACACCGTCTTCGGCTCTGCGGAGTTCTATGGCCCCAGGCCAAGAATCGCTGAAAGACACCTTCCAGTAAAAACCGTTGCCGCCCAGGTACATCAACCGCCCACCGTTGCGCTGCCATGATTCCAGCGCATTCAACATTGCCGTTGACCAATACTCAGGGTGCGTACCTGTGACTATCACTCGATAAGGATCTAGGGCAGCAATTCCATCAATATGGACGTCCTCATCACTGACGATGTCGTGGTCTAGCTGCAAGTGAGTCAGGAAAGCGTTGAGGTCTGTATCGGGGGTGAAGTTCCAGCCGTCTGCTCCCGGCCTAAGTTGGAGAACGGGACGCCGGCGAGAGCTGAACATCACTCCACTACCGTCGGGATGTTTTTCGTAATGACTCAGGCCGACATCTCTATGTTCAGCTAGATATTGATGTTCTGGTCTGAGGTTGTTCCGGGCCCCAACGAAATCGGCGCCCTCGATGAGCATTCTGTGATTCGCGTATGCCATATATGTACACGTCGGCATGAGAAGAGCGATATCTGAATGTTGGGCAGTAGCCGCCGGTCGAACAAAGAAAGGAACCCGATCGGCGCCCACATCTCCCTGATAACGAAAACAATAGATCCCACTGGGTAGGTCTTCGGGAAGTTGAACAGTCAACGTCGGATCCCAGCCCGCGTTGTAAAGATCATCGTGATGGAAATGGATGGCGTTCCATTGCCTTGGAGCTTCGGTCCAGCGTTGATACTCGCCCGTCCAACCGGGACCTGTTACGGCGCGCGTTGGCAGCTGGTGCAGAGCCAACTCGGCATCGCCACTCGCTGAATGTAATGAGTGGCTTTCCATGTCACCTTCGAACGACCAAAGATATGGCACTCCATCGACGACTATTTCGGGATCAGCAATTCTCCCGTCCCAGCGCCCGCCTTCAACTCCAGCGGCGAGCCGAAAGAGAATCTCGTTGAACGTCAGGTCAGGTAGATCCAATTCCTTTAGGTCATCGCCTACTTGGAGAAGATCCCGACCGGGCGACGCGCTCTTGGGAGTCGTCACCCGCACCTTTAAGCGTCTTGCCTCAAGGTCGAGATCCAGACGTAAGAAATACCACCGTCGCCTCTCAAGGGGACGTTCCCGCAGTCTGAATTCACTGGGCCCAAATCGCCCCTCCAGATACTCACCGCGATTCAAAATTTCTATAGTTGCATCCGTTGAATGTAACGAAGCAATAACGCCGTCTCTTTTGAGCAAGGTTGGTTGAAACCAAAAACTCAGTGCAACCGTTTTCGGGTCAGCTGTCGAAAGAGTCGTCTCCGCGAAGGAGCCTGGAACGAGGGACTGTTCTGCGAGTTCCATGTCGAGCGATGGGAGTCCCTCCACAGAATCCTCGGAAAATCCTGGGCCGGAACGAGTCGGGTCCCCGCACTCCAAACGAACAATGTCTAAATGGCCGTTGGTGGGAGCGTGGCTGGAGCCGTACCATCGCACCTCCTCGCCTGCTCGCAGCGATAAGGGTTCGCAGTAACTAGTGATCAACTTAGTGTCGGACGATGGGTCAGTCGGCGAAGCTTGGTGGAGATTGAAGAGTTGCGCCAAAATTTGCCTGGTCATCTGCCGCGATTGGCTTTCCATTCCTCGTAAGTCTCAACGGACATTTCGTCAGCCTTCCATCCCCCGAAACCAGTCTCGACGTGGCTAATTTTTTCCATTCCCATGTCCTTAAGTGTTTTCGCCGATAACGCGGACCGCATACCTCCGGCACAGCACAGAATGAATTCTCGGTCTTCGCCAAAAATGTCTTTCGTGTACGGCGAGTCGGGAGACACCCAAAACTCCAGCATTCCGCGCGGTGCATGCATCGCACTCGGGATCGCCCCATCCCGTTGAATCTCACGAACATCTCGAATATCAACGATTAAGGCACCTTCATCGTTCGCTCGACGCGCTGCTTCAGATGGTGAAATGTTGTCAATTTCGGCTTTGGCCGCTTCGACCATTTTCTTTACAGATTCGACTGCCACGTTATGTCCCTTGTTTGATGTATCTCACCGAGTAATTCCGCCAACCGTTCACCGATCATTGCCCATTATGTGGGGCGTGTCATTTTTCTTCACGCACGAGAATTCGATCGGTCGTTAGCTCAGCGATTTCCTTGTCGGATAATTCGAGTACCTCACGAAGTACCTCCTCATTGTGTTCCCCCAAAGTCGGAGGTGCTGGTTCGTGCAGTGGCGGTTCGTGTGAACTGAATCGGGCGGGAAGGCCCGTGACAGTCAGGTCTCCGAAATTCGGATCTGACACAGTTCGCGCCATTCCCCGTTCCACAAAGTGAGGATGATTCATTGCTTCTTCCGGGCTTAAGACAGGTGCAGCTGGAATACGGTTCGCTTCAAGGTGGCCCAAAAGAGAAGCATCCGATTCGAAGGTCTGCATCCATTGTTCGACCAAGGCCAACAACTCTGTGGCGTTCGCAACACGCGCCTCCCCTGTCGCGAACCTTCGATCCGTCGCAAGAGATGTTTGACCCATTGCTTGGCACAATCGCGGCCACTGAGGTTCAAGTACCTGCAACACAATCCAACCTTGCGGGCCTTGGTAGGTGCCGGACGGAACGACAATGCTGAACTGTCGCCCTGAGCGCTCCTGACGCCAAGCGCCTCTGCTAGCGCTGTGCCCTTGAACCGCAATCGAATGCATGGCGAACAAGGGGTCAACAAGTGTGACCTCAACATATTGCCCCTCCCCCGTCCGTTCGCGATGGAAAAGCGCATGACCGATAGCGCCGAATAAGGTGATCCCCGCAGCACAATCCGCGATTGGTGAACCTGTGAATTGTGGTGGGCCATCTGATTCACCGGTTACATGCATCATCCCGGATAATGCTTGACCCATCAGGTCGAACCCTTGAAGATGCGACAGAGGGCCTGTCTTACCGAAAGCGGAGATTGAGGCCATGATCAAGGCACCATTGACGCTGCTGAGGTTGTCCCATGCCAGTCCTCTTCGATCCAACACACCGGGCCCAAAGTTTTCGACCACTACGTCGCAGCGGACTGCCATGTCACGCGCTAGGGCACAACCGCGATCACTGCTTAGGTCGATGCACACCGATCGTTTCCCGCGGTTTTGTTGCGTGTAATAGGACGAACTATTGCCTGAAACAAACGGCAACGTGCGACTCGGATCTCCATTGGGCCCGTATTCCACTTTGATCACGTCTGCTCCCAGTTCAGCCAACATCCGGGTTGCACTTGGTCCGGATAGGTACTGGGTAAAGTCAAGGATGCGAACTCCGTTTAAAAGCATTTGCCGACAGTAGGGCCGATCATTAACCCGATGCACCGTTATTAGTCCTAACGTGCCGATCAGTGCCAAAATTGACGGCTGTGAACCCATCACACACTTTCCTCGTCGGCATCGACACCGGCGGCACGTATACGGATGCAGTCGTGTATGACGTCGACACCGGAGACGTTTTGAGCAAGTGGAAGGAGCCGACAAACCACGATGATTTGGGCGCCTGCGTCTCAGGTGCCTTGCGGAACGTGATCGATGAGTCCCACATCCCAGCTACCCAAATTGATCTGGTGTCCGTTTCGACCACGCTCGCCACCAACGCCATAGTTGAGGGCGCAGGACGGCCGGCGGCTCTGATTACGGTCGGGTTTGATGACGCAGCTCTCGATAGAGGCGGATTACGGCAGGTCCTGGGCCAAGACCCGGTCATCTCCCTGAATGGCGGACATTCATCCCATGGCCAGGAAATCACTGATCTTGATATAGGTCCCTTGCAAAGGGCATTGCGCAACATCGACCATCTGGTAGATGCCTATGCGGTTGTAGGAACGTTTAGCGTCCGAAACCCCGCTCACGAGCAGGCCGTCGCTGAAATCATTCGAGTGACGACGTCGAAACCGGTGACATGCAGCCATGAACTATCTGAACAACTGAATGGACCTAAAAGGGCAGTCACCGCGTTGTTAAACGCGCGACTGATCGCACTTACCCACGATCTTCTGGTCGCCGTTGAGACCAGCATGACCGCCCTTGGACTCACAGCCCCTCTAATGGTTGTGCGCGGCGATGGTTCACTGGTGTCAGCCACATTCGTCAGGCAACGACCTATCGAAACTATCCTGTCGGGCCCCGCCGCGAGCGTTCTTGGAGCATCGGTTCTGGGTGGAGTTAGCGACGCGGTGATTGCTGATCTGGGAGGCACCACCACTGATGTGGCAGTGCTGGCCGGCGGGCGCCCTGTCTTTGACGTCAAGGGCGCAGTCATTGGTGGGCATGCGACGATGATCGACGCCATACGGGTGCACACTGAGGGAATTGGCGGCGATAGCCACGTACGAAACGCGGAATTGGGCGAGCACCGCCTCACCATCGGTCCCCGTCGCGTAGTCCCGCTTGTCGTCGCAGCCCAAGACAATGACGGTGTTATTCAGATGCTCGAGGAACAATCCCGTAACTCGACCCCGCGCGATACCGATGGAATGTACTTCTGGCTTCGTGGTGAGGCTTCAAAATGGGATGCACGTTCCAAAGCGGAACATCAAATTTTAGAGGCCCTATCCGCGGCTCCCTCGGGCCGCCCTTACCAAGATGTAATCGATTCTGGGTTGCAACGAAATGCTGCAAATCGCCTGCTCAACGCCGGTGTTTTGGTGATGGCAGGTTTCACCCCTACCGATGCGATGCACGTTCTAGCGCTTGATCTTCGCTACCAACCAAAGCCGGCAATGCTCGGGGCACAACTGTTAGCCCGGAGCCGAAACCAATTCGGTGAAGCTCTAGGGACCGATTCTACAGACATCTGCGAGCAGGTCTATAGGGGGGTCGCACGGAAGATCGCTGTAACGATTCTCGCTAGTGCATTCGACCACGATGATCTACCGATTGATCAACTGGAAGCCCCGTTGGCCAAGGAGGCCTTGTCAAGGTCAGCGACACAGCGAGCAGGACTGTTATCGGTGCAAGTCGGAATCAACAAGCCGCTTATTGCCGTAGGTGCTCCTGCTTCGGTCTATTTTTCTGAGGTAGCTCGGCTACTCAATACAGAAGTTACAGTCCCACAACACGCCGAAGTAGCAAACGCATTAGGTGCTGCAAGCGGAATGATTCGCCTATCAACTGAAATCACTGTCAGCGCCCCCCGGCGCGGACTCTTTAGGGTTCATGCCGGCGTCGAGCCGAAAACCTTTTATGCATTCGAAGGAGCGCAGGAATTTGCAGAGATCTTCGCCAGCGATGACCTAGCCACCAAGATGGCCCTAGCAGGGGCCACCACTTTCGCGCTATCGAATAGATGGAAAAAAAAGGAGGTTGTTGTCGCTGATCGCCCCCTGTTCGTCGAAGCCGTTTTAACAGTCACAGCCAGCGGTAGACCTTCCGCTATCTCTATTTAGCGGCTGCGATGGCCGCCGCGCGCCCAAGTTCACGGCATTTAGGATTAGAAGCTTTGATTGCCAGCACATCAGGGGGTGGCGTGCGAGTTACTTCACTTTGACCGAAACACTCCTCGATACCTCCCGCCATCCGCAGCAGTGTCGCGTCTTTGTACATAGCACCTACACATTGAATTCCGAACGGCAATCGCTGTTGGTCAAGCCCTGCGGGAAGCGCGACTACTGGATGTCCGACGACGGTTAAACAAGCCGTGAGGCCAAGCCACGCCATGTAGTTGTCTATCGGGTGGCCGTCAATTTCTGTGGGATGGAGTGACGTCCATGGGAAGGGAGGCACGCTGACGCCCGGGCATATTAGAAGATCTACATCGTCGAAAACGGCGTCGACGGCCCTAAACAACTCAATTTGTCGGCGTCGAGCTTTGGCAATTTCGAGAACTGTGGTCGATAACGCCGTCTCATACGTTCGGAAAACGTTTGGATTGAAACTGTCGTCGAACTGCTCGATTTCTCGGTGGTATTGGGTGGCAAATACATCTGCCCTTAGTTGCCAATCCACCTCGATAGCATCAGATAAGTCAAGGGGAAGGTGTTGGACATCGGCGCCGGCACCTTCGAGAACTTGGACCCGCTGCGCAAACTCGCTTCTCACATGGTCTGAAACAAGCAGCCCTCCGAAGTCGGCCGTCACACCTATTCTCAAAGAACTTACGTCAACCGGAGACGGTTCCAGAAACGCGTCGGCGTCGAGAGGAAAGGTCATTGGATCTCTTCGACTATTCCTATCTCGGCGGGCAATAGTTGCGAGAAGCAGTCCCACATCTGCCACGTTGCGAGCCATAGGTCCTTGCAAACTGTAATTGGTTTGACTGATGGTCCTACCTTCATGGGGCACAGTTCCTGGCGTGGCCCGATGGCCAACAACACCACTGAAACAGGCTGGTATGCGAAGACTCCCGCCGTGATCGGACCCAGTAGCTAGCGGTGCCATTCCGGTGGCCACAGCCACCGCCGACCCGCCCGAAGAACCGCCACAGGTCAGA
>Ga0315334_10002194_pt1 | contig 12166 bp, 15 predicted proteins | sample M150034915metaG_FD_205555 | JGI IMG/M metagenome (GOLD analysis project Ga0315334, IMG submission 205555) | Ammonia-oxidizing marine archaeal communities from Monterey Bay, California, United States - M1 500m 34915 | ecosystem: Environmental > Aquatic > Marine > Intertidal zone | place: USA... | reverse complement strand
ATTACTATGCCGGACGGCAGTATTATTATGATGATGATCGTATTAATTTTTATCTTCCTGAAAGAATGCATTTGGGTGGAACTCCTTTAAATTCAACTTTGTTTGTATCATTTTCAGTAATGAGAGATTTCATTAAGAAGAATCAAGTTGATGTTATCAATAGTATTTTTCTTACAGATGGTGATTCACATTCTAATAATCAAACATGGGTGTCTGAAGATGAAACCAAACATTTTGATCCAAATAAAGAAAATGTGATTATTCGTGATTCGGTTTCCAAAAAGGAAATACAGATTACGACTGGACATAGTAGATATCGCGTTAATGAAAATGTAACTACCGCTTTAGTTAAATTTTCAAGAAAAGTTTTTGATATTAATATTGTAAATTTTTTCTTAGTTAATAAAATGAGAAGGTGGGACATGGCTGATTATTTAAAGAAGATTGATGCTGAAGATTATTTTCCTGAACATGAAGATGTTACAGTAGCACTGAAAAAATTCCGTAAAGATAAATTTCATATTGTTCCTGAAATGAAAGGATTTAATGAGCAATATACAATTTTGGGAGGACAAAATTTGGAAGTTCATGATGAGCAATTAGTAGTAGCTGAAGGCGCATCTGTTGCACAAATGACTAGAGCCTTTAAGAAATTTTCCGGCGGGAAATTAGAAAGAAGAAAATTATTGTCCCGTTTTATCGATATGGTAGCAGCATAAATAATATTGTATAAACACTTGACTTTTTGTTGATTTATTGATATAATGGTAGTGAAAGATGAGAAAAGTTCTTGTCTATTTTTAATTTGTTATGAGAAAAATGATGACATATACGACTAAACAAACACAATTCCTTGAAACGGCTATTAAAGTCCATGGAGAAGGAGCAATTCTTCCGAAAGCAGTATTAGCTGAAGTTGCGGAAGAAGCAGGTACGGGTTTTCCGTATTGGTTGACTAATCCAAAACTTGATAAGTGTACAAAAGTTTCTAAAGGAATGTATAAAATTCCTTCACTTTCTGGTGAAGTGGAAGTTCCTGTGAACGTAGTTACAGAAGAGAAAACTCCTGTAAAAGAAAGTGAAACATTAGATATGGCTACATATTTTAATCCAGCAGAATTGATTCCTAAAAAAGATCCTTTGTTCGTGGCTCACGGACATTTTAGTGATTTGGTTAAGGTTCTGAAATCTAGAAAATTTTATCCTGTTTTTGAAACCGGTGAATCTGGAACTGGTAAAACTTACATGACAGAGCAAGCATGTGCTAAACTCAAGAGAGAATTTATCAGAGTTAACATTACTGTTGAAACTGATGAAGATGATCTTTTGGGTCACTATGCATTGATTGATGGTAATACAGTTTGGCAAGATGGCCCTGTAGTTATCGCAATGGAACGTGGTGCAGTTCTTCTCCTTGATGAGATTGATTTAGCATCTAACAAAGTGATGTGCCTACAACCTATACTTGAAGGCAAAGGTGTTTATCTGAAAAAGATAAACAGAATGGTTACTCCGACTGAAGGTTTTTCAGTTGTTGCAACCGCCAATACTAAAGGAAAAGGTTCTGAAGATGGTAGATTTGTTTTTACCAATATTTTGAATGAAGCTTTCCTTGAAAGATTTCCGATTACAATGGAAGTGGGATATCCTAATTCTGCTACTGAAAAGAAAATCGTGAACAAAGTTCTTGATTCTCTTGGAGTTCCTGATGAAGATTTTTCAGAAAAGCTAGTAAATTGGGCAAACGCCATTCGTAAAACTTTTTACGATGGAGGAATTGATGAAGTAATCGCAACTCGGCGTTTAGTTCATATCTCAAACGCATTCGCAATTTTCGGTGATAGAATGAAATCAATCGAAATGTGTGTGAATCGTTTTGATGAAGATACGAAAACCTCTTTCTTGGATTTGTATTCTAAGATTGATGCAGAAGCATTACCTGATGAAGAGAATGCAGAAACTGAAGCTGAAGAAGCTCACAGACTTTTGGATGAAGAAAATTCCGATTATATGTAATTTAACCCTATAATTATAAATTGTTTATGAAAAAAATAAATGTTGAAGTCCTAGTGCCAGATAATTTCAATTTTCTGGCTAGGGATATGGATGGCAAGGTGTTTGCTTTTGAAAATAAACCAAATCTTGCAACTGATATTGCTTGCGATACTTGGGATGTTAAAGAAGGCAAACTTATACAACTAACAAATCCAGTTTTTCTATCAGAAGAAGGAATTACTCATACAGGAGTTAATTCTGAATTAGGAGATTGGAGAGATTCTTTAATGGAGTTAAATGATGAAAATGTGGCTTGAAGAGATTGGAACATTTATATTGATGATGGGTATATTATACCTTACAGTAATATTCATGTTTAGTCTATAGAAAAAAAATATGGCAGATTTCCTAAAATTAACGAAAGAGGAAACATTTGATATATTAGATAAGTTTAATGAACATTATGATTCTTTTAATGATATTGAAGCATATTATCGTTATAAGAAAAGGAAACGTTTAGAAGACTTACCTACTTCCCTTTCTTTTTTTGGTATGGGTCCTGAGGAGGATTTATTTAATTCTCCGGATCTTGCGCCAAAAGATATGGAATTTGAAGTAATACATACTACAGATAAAGCTGAAGAAGGTAAAATACTAGGAAAAGATTATACACATCTTTTAGAAATTACTGCATCATTTAATGTAGAAAATAATCCCGGTAGATCAAGTCGATTTTGTATTAGAGAAAAAAATACAGGAAAGTATGTAGGTTTTATTAAATTAGGTTCACCTGTATTGAATATTAAGCCAAGAAACGTGTATTTTGGAGTTTCGAAAACACCATTGGATCTTGCTAATAAACATTTTGTTAATGGATTTAATATTGTTCCAGCACAACCGTTTGGATTTAATTGTTTGGGTGGAAAATTATTAGCATTATATTGTTGTAGTCATGAACTTAGAAAATTTCTTAATGAGAAATATGAAAAGATGGAAGCACTGTTTTTCGAAACAACCTCTCTTTATGGTTCAATTAAAAATGTAAGTCAGTACGATGGACTAAAACCATTTTTACGACATAGTGGAAATACAGAAAGTAAATTGCTTTTAAATCTTTCAGATGAATTATATGCTCAAACTAGAGATTTTTTACAAGAAAAAAACGGTGGGCCCCTCTATACATCAGATCAAGAAATTCCAACAAGCACGAAAATGAGAACTTCAGATAAAATTTATTCTATTTTAAAGAATAATTTGAAAGTGTATGATCTTAATAAGTTTGAAGAATTTCAAAAATTAATTAAAGAGAAAATGGCTATTACAACTCAAAAGAGATATTACACCTCTGATTATGGTTTTGAAAATACAAAAGATTATATTTTTGGTAAAACAGATAAGCTAATTAAAAAACCTAATTATGATAATTATTCTTTTGAAAATTTAACGAAATGGTGGAAGATTAAAGCACAAAAAAGATGGGAAAATGTCAAAGCAAATGGAAAACTCCGAAGAGAGTTGGAATTTTGGAATACTAACAATATAGATAAACTGGATATTATTAGATGAGAAAAGCAACAATTGAAGTCCTTGAGGAAGGTGAACTTATTTTTGGTTCTCCTACTACAGGCAAATGGTTTGTACGAAGATACGAAAATGGAGAAGAAATGGGTGGTGGTTTTTTTAAGACAAAAAAAGAAGCAATACTCCATGCAAGAGAATATAGGAATATCACATCCGAATAAATATATATATTAATGTGAATAAAGTTGGGCAAATGACACTAAAGCCAGGGGGAAGAGACGGACTTCCATACCTGAGTGCGATTAAGTGACCCTACTTAGATGAAGTTAAGGGTCCCCTCCAATAAGACCAGCGGTAACGTGCCATCGGGTGAGGGAGTGGAAAAGCTTATGACTCCGGAGAACGCGACGCGGTAACGGAAGATGAGCCTAGTACTGTGGGATAGTCTAAGCTCTACTCAACTTTTTATAATAATTTAACTATAATGGTGAAATGAAAATTGAAGTAAATATTACAGAATTGAGAAAAAAGAAAATATTCGTTGGTACTCCAATGTATGGAGGACAATGTACAGGAATGTACACTAAAGCATCTTGTGATTTGGCAACTACTGCCACAAAATATGGGATGGACGTAAAGTTCTTTTATCTTTTTAATGAAAGTCTAATTACAAGAGCAAGAAATTATTTGGTAGATGAATTCCTTAGGAGTCCATATACACATTTAATGTTCATTGACGCAGACATAAATTTCCAACCTCAAGATGTGTTAGCACTCGCTACTCTTTGTGATGATGAACATCCGATTATCGGTGGCCCTTATCCTAAAAAATGTATTGCTTGGGAAAAAGTACGAAACGCAGTAGATGCTGGATTAGCAGATGAAAATCCTAATGATCTAGAAAAATATACTGGAGATTTTGTATTTAATCCAACTGCAGGAACTGAACAAATTAAGATTGATACACCTTCAGAAGTATTAGAAGTGGGTACAGGATTCGTAATGATCCAGCGACAAGTTTTTGAAAAATTCAGAGATGAATATCCACAATTTTCCTATAAACCAGATCACAATCGTTCAGAACATTTTGATGGTTCTCGCTACATTCATGCTTTCTTTGATACAGTAATTGATAACGAAGCATATGCGGGAAAAGGATCAAATAATTCAGATCGATATCTATCTGAAGATTATATGTTTTGTCAATGGGCAAGAAAGATCGGATTTACAACGTGGTTATGTCCATGGATGGAAGTAAATCATGTAGGTGCTTACGTTTTTAATGGGACATTAAAAGATTTAGGAAGACTAGATTTTGCTTCTCACGGAGCAGATTTGAATACTAGACCCAAAAAAGAAGAAAGGCAAAAGAAAAGAAACAAAAATAAAAAGAAAAAATAAAATATGATAACAATAAAAATCAGAAATGGACAAGACCCCAATAAAGTATTTCAGAAGCTCAAAAATATACTCATTAATGAAGGTCTTTTTGAGGAACTAAAGAAGCGAAAATATTTTGTAAAAGCATCAAAAAAGAAAAGATTAAAAAGAGAAAATGCAGCAAAGCAAAGAATAAAAGATTTTCGTAAGTTGGTAAGAAAGGCAGAGCAAGAAGATCAATATTAAATAATATGACTAGTACCTACTATAGTAAAGTTGAAAATTTTTATCCTATTGTCGTTGATGATTTTTTTGATGATCCTGAAATACTTATAAATTATGGTAAATCTTTGTCGAAGAAAGCAGCTCACAATGGCCATTGGCCGGGAATGCGTACAGACGAACTTTGGAAGATAGACGAGGAGTTACATAATGCTATACTGACAAAAATAATGAGTTGCTATTTTAATCTAGATCATAGAGAAATAACTTGGAAAAATAGTGGAATGAATTTTCAAGAAATTCCTCGTTATTCTGAAATTAAAAATGATGTAAAAAACAAGGGTTGGATACATAGAGATAGTTATACAGAAGATTCACCCTATGAATTAGCAGGATTGATCTATCTCACACCAAAAATTGATCCTGATTCGGGTACATCATTATTTAAGCTTAAAGATTCGGTAGTAGAAAGTGGCCTGAATATTTTCGAAACGTTTAATCAAGATCAAGCGAATATGTTATATAAAAGTGTAAATTTGGGTCAGAAGAGTAATAAATTTGATGAACAAAAATTTATAAAGAACTGGACGGAACAAGATGAACTTTTCATTGAAAAAACTAGATTCCAAAATATTTTTAATCGTGTAATAATGTATGATGCTGCGGAATGGCATAGAGCTAACAGTTTTTTTAATGATGATGGAGAAGATGCTAGATTAACTTTGGTATTTTTTGTGGGAGGAATAAATGAACATGCTTTAAAAAGGGTAAAACTTGACAAATCAAAAATACATGATATAATAAGATATAATTTAATACGATAACATACAACACTATACAAGGAATACGATGAAATTAACAGCAGAAACAATCGCGATACTCAAAAACTACGCAACAATAAATCAAAACATACAATTCAAAGAGGGTAATGAACTAAGAACAATTTCTCCTCAAAAAAATATTCTAACAAAAGCAGAGATTAGTGAAACGATTCCTAAAACGTTTGCTATCTATGATCTTAATAGGTTATTGGGCGCATTAAGTCGTTTAAATGATCCTGATCTATCTATTGGAACAGACCAATTAACAGCAGGTAATCTTAAATATACTTTTGCTGAGGCGGCGATGTTAGTCCTACCACCAGAAAAAAAGTTAGACTTTCCCAGTCCCGAAATTGAATTCGAAATGTCGAAAGATGATTTTGAATCCTGTGTAGGAATGGCACAAGTTTTATCTTTACCAGAATTAATTGTAGAAGGTGATGGTACAAAAATTAACTTAGTGGCAATAGATACAAGTCTTCCTTCTTCAGATAGGTTTCCAGTAGAAGTTGGAACTACAGATAAAGAATTTAAAATGGTTTTTAAAATTGAAAATATGAAACTTTTAAGTGGAGATTATCGAGTACAAATTTCATCTAAAGGCATCGGAAAGTTTGATAATAAAAATTCAAAAATTGAATATTGGATAGCAACAGAACAAAATTCAAATTATAATGGATAAAATTAAAATGAATAACTTTAAAGAGTATCCGGCTCGCCCCTCATGTTCTAACTGTGGTAAGCCATGTGATATGGACAATAAGTTCAAATCTGGTGAAATAAAATGGCGTGATATGTGTTATGATTGTCATGACCATAGAACAGATCCTGTTTATCTTGCAACTAAGTTTGTAGGTAATCCATTACCATTTTCAGAGTTGGAATCAACTGCACGGTTTAATTAATGGAAAAATATTTGTGGGTTGAACAACATCGGCCCAAAAAAGTAGCAGACTGTATTCTCCCGATACACATTAAAGAAGTGTGTCAAGGGTTTGTTGATGATGGTCGTATTCCTAATTTACTATTATCAGGCGGGCCAGGAGTAGGTAAAACTACAGTAGCACGAGCCATGTGTGATGAAATTGGTGTAGATTATTTAATGATTAATGGTTCGAATGAAGGAAGGAATATAGATACTGTTAGAACTACATTACAACAATATTGTAGTTCAGTTTCCATGACAGGCGGAAGAAAAGTCGTTATAGTCGATGAAGCAGATTATATGAATGCGGAATCGGTTCAACCAGCACTAAGGGGGTTCATTGAAAAATTTAGCGGTAATGTTAGTTTTATCTTTACTTGTAATTTTCGTAATAGGATCATTGATCCTATCCATTCACGTTGCTCTGTAGTAGAATTTTCAATTCCAAAATCAGACAAGCCAAAACTTGCGGCATCGTGTTTATCAAAATGTAAAGATATTTTGTTATCATATGAAATACAATTTGAAGAAAAAGTTCTTGTTGAATTGATTATGAAACATTTTCCAGATATGAGGAGAGTGTTAAATGAACTTCAAAGGTATTCTTCTGCAGGAATTATCGATGCTGGAATTCTTGCACATATTGGAGAAATCAATTTAAATGAATTGATGAAAGCATTAAAAGAAAAACATTTTTCTGAAGTTCGTAAATGGGTCACTCAAAATGGTGATAATGATCCGACAACAATATTTCGAAAAATTTATGATGGAATTAGTAATCATTTAAAAGATACTTCAATTCCACAAGCAGTACTTATTATTGCTGATTATCAATATAAGTCTGCATTTGTCGCTGATCAAGAAATTAATCTTGTAGCGTGTTTAACTGAAATGATGGTAGATTGTGAGTTCAAATGAAACTTCCAGAAAATTTTATTGAAAATAGTTTAGGTGATATCCCGTCAAGAGATAATTATGTAGGATATCTATATCGCTTTATTAATCTAGAAAATTTAAAACAATATCTAGGTATTCATAAAGGATTTGTTGGAGATGGTTATTGGCATTCTTCAGAGAATAAAGAGTTTAAAGAAATATTTCAAAATTCGTCTTCCCGATTACGGTTTGAAATATTAGAATATAGTAATAATTGGGGTCATTTAAAAAATAAGGAATATACAATGTTACACGAAGCAAACGCAGTTAAAAATCCACAATATTATAATAAATCAAATGGGAGTCCCATGTATAAAGTACCAAGATTAGATCCATGTAGTAAATTTGTTGAAGATATTTTAGGTAAAGAGAAATATAAAATTACTCAAGAGCCTATTGAAAATCATGTAAAAATGCCATTTATACAAGCTCGGTTTGAAGATGATGCTCAGATTCAAGTTGATGTAAAAAATTTAATAGATGATGCAGGAGGTTCAACAAACAAATGTAATCCTGTAGTGGTTTATGAAGAAAGAATGTTTAAAGGTGAAATACAAGATGTAAGAGGAGATGGAACTCAAACTGTAATGGCCGCAGATCGTGCGAAGCACGCAACAACAATACCAGTTATGAGAATACCAAAAACAACCCACGCAGAATTTACTGACCATGAATTAGAAGGTATTGGTAATTTACTTAATAGAAAAGATGAAATTAGAAAATCTCCAGTAAAAGAAGTTGATGGAATAAAATTTGTTAAAGGAGCATACTATGCACAGGGTGTAGCGTATGATGATCTTGAAAATTATAGGTGGTTGGAAACAGGATACAGATTTAGTAAAGCAGAATGCACTAAGATTATAGAAAAAGCCGGTCACCAAATCATAACAGAGGAAGAAGCAAGACTACGTGGCAAATATTTTAGAAATTACGCGGCTTCACCTTACAAGGGTATTTTAGCTAATAAAGTAAAACAGAATATTACTGATACACAAATTGCTTTGCAAATGTCTTCTGGTAAGTTTAACTTTGACCGAATTGCCGATTTAGTGTATGAAGATAGTAAAGAATCTAAGCGAAAGACTAGGGTTAAAGTTTTAATGTATCATCCTCATGTTCCTCAATCTGAGAAATGGAAAATGGAAATACAACCTTTTCAACTTAACAAGACTAAATGGTATTTAAATGATAAGGGTTATGAAGTTGAATTTGAAGAACAGCCAATGTGGGAAGAGTCGGAAAAAATGGTCGATTGAACAATGTCACTAACCACACATCTTTATGATTTTAAGCCTCAAAAAACATTACGAATTTTAGTTTATCCTAATATTACATATGCTAAAGATTTAGAGAAAGATAGTTACATTCAAGTAATTCACTCCATGATCACGGAGTTGAATAAAATTCGGGATGATTTATTTTTCTATTTGGTAATGCCAAAATATTTGTCAATGTTTTCGGACTTTGCTAATGTACATCAATTCGTAATGTTTTTTCCTAGTTATCCTCAAAATATGAGGGTACATTTCAATGCGAAAGATTGGGAAGTCATTCGCCATAGAAAATGGGATTTTGATTTAATATTTTCCCACCTACCAGAACATACACTCAATATTAAAAATATTTTATATAATACTTCAAGTCATAATCCACCGGTCGTAGGTTATTGTCATTGGTTTGATATTAAAGATGTAGTAGTTTCTACTATGCATGCTCTTAATTATAATTTAATGGGTATATTAGAAATGAAAAGATGTTATTTGAACACTCAAGCTCAGAAAGAGTTGGTATTAGAAGAAGCAGGTAAAATTTTGAGTATATGGAATTGTAAAAAACTAGATGAAATTTTGACAGTACAGCATCCTGGAATCAAAAAAGAAGATATAGTAGAAGAACCATTAAAAGAGACTGAAAAGAAAATTGTATTTAATCATCGACCAGCTACATACAAAGATTTCGATAATTTCATAAAGACTATGGATGAATTGTGGAAACAGCGACAAGATTTTAAGGTATGGATTCCACTTTTAGAAACTTCAAATAGACCTTACATTAATGTTGACAAATACGATAAGAAAGATTATTATAATGAATTAAGAAAATGTAGAGTTGGATATTCACCAAAACAAGAATATGGTGGATGGTCAGTAGCAACTACTGATGGTATTATGAACGGAACACCATATATTATGTATGATGCGCCATACTATAAAGAACTTAATCCTACTGCCGATTTTTTTAAAACAAATGAAGAAGCGATTAAATTATTAAATTTATATTTAGATGATCACTATCAACGGAATGAGCAAGCAATCATAGGATTAAAACATCTTAGAGAAAATTTACTATATCAAAATGAAATGCAACAAATGCTTGATTATTTTGATAAAATAGTTTCTGAGGAAAAATGTATTACCGATCGGTCTAAACGATTTAAGGAAATGATAGAAATAGTAAAAAATGCCGATGGAAAACTAGTTTCTAAATGTAAATTAACTGAATGGATGAATAATGACAGACCTTATGGCATAGCATTAAATCCGTATAGACGAGCATTACTTAAACATCCAAATATCTATGATTCTAATGATGCAGAACCGCACTATATATGGAAAAAATGGATTCTATAATTCATGATGATTGTTTCAATATTCTTCCTAATATTGAAGAAAGTTCGGTGCAGTTGTTATTTACAAGTGTGCCAGACATTAATGATTTAGGTTTTGATGCTATTCAAGAAGAATATATTGAATTTTTAAATAGAGCACTTTTACAGTTTTGTAGAATAATAAAAAATACTGGTTTTATTGTATTATGTCAGTCTGATAGAAAAATGAAAGGAAAAATATTTTCGAAACATTCATATATTATTAACAAGATGGAAGACTTTGATTATATATTAAAAGACTACAAAATTGTTGTTAAAACTAATATTGAAAGTAAAGATCAATACATTTTTCCGTATTTACATTTGTGTGTTTTTACACGCGAAGGAAAAATTTTAAGGAAAGGCGATTGGTTAAGAAATATTTTAGTCTATAAAATGATGAAAAGCGCAATAGGATCTCATCATGATTGGCCGGAAGAATTTGTAAAATTAGTGATAAGTTATCTTTCAAATGAAGATGATTTAGTTGTTGATCCTTTTGCAGGTTCAGGGGTCGTTCCTTGTGTTGCAAGAGAAATGAATAGAAAATATGTAGGAATTGAACTAGATAAAGCACAATACGAAGAGATGCAGCAACGGTGCAGTACATCTACACTTCCTTTTTAGTATAAATAATATTATGGGACCATTTGATTATATTAAAGCTATTAATAAACATGAAAATATCATGAAAAATGACCCTTTTGCGGAGAAGGATTATATGCCTTTTCTTGTTAATAGGGGATTATCCTTCTTTCAAGATACAATTCTTCAAGTAAATGAAGTAAATAGGCTACATTTCCTTGATAAAAAACTCCAATTTGACTATTTACTAAATAATATCAGACCACGAAACAGATGGTCTAAATGGTTAAAACCAGATAAAATTGAAAATTTAGAATTAGTCAAAACGTATTTTGGTTTTGGTAATGAAAAAGCAAAAGATGCTTTGGAAGTACTTTCTGACAAACACATTGAAGAAATTAAAAATCAATTTACAGAAGGTGGAGTGGAGAAGAAATGATAAACATTGAAGATATGATAGAATGTACATTAGCAGAACCTGATGACTTTTTAAAGATTAGAGAAACACTTACTAGAATAGGTGTAGCATCTAGGAAAGATAAAACATTATACCAATCTTGTCATATATTACATAAACAAGGTAGGTACTTTATTGTACATTTTAAAGAATTGTTTGCCCTTGATGGTAAACCAACAAATTTTTCAGAGAATGATCAAGCGAGAAGAAACACTATAGCAAATTTACTTGCTGAATGGGGGTTAGTAACATTAGTATCCTCAGAAGCATCCGCAGAATTAGTTGTACCCCTAAATCAATTAAAAATCCTTTCATATAAAGAAAAAGATGAGTGGATGTTAACTGCAAAATATAATATTGGAAATAAGAAAGTAGAATATGAGCAAAGCGAAAACCAAAAAGGTGACGAGCAATAATACAAATACCACGTTATCAAAATCTCCAATGCATTGTGAGTCGGTAAAGTTTTTTAAATTGAATGAAGGAGCACAATTACCCACGTTTGCAACAAATGAAGCAGCATGTTTTGATGTATATGCAAATGTACTACCTGATATGAATATAGAATATTATGGAGCCGTACAAAATAAAAAACTACCAAGAAGGGTATCATTTGATATAAATAGTAATAGAACGTTTGTTCAACTTAATAATATGGAAAGAATGTTGATTCCTAC
>Ga0315334_10002190_pt1 | contig 12177 bp, 8 predicted proteins | sample M150034915metaG_FD_205555 | JGI IMG/M metagenome (GOLD analysis project Ga0315334, IMG submission 205555) | Ammonia-oxidizing marine archaeal communities from Monterey Bay, California, United States - M1 500m 34915 | ecosystem: Environmental > Aquatic > Marine > Intertidal zone | place: USA... | reverse complement strand
AGCCACAATCTTCCAGTCAAAGAAGGCTTCCCAACCGATCCGACCTCCATGGATTGGCTGCACAGCAAGATGCCCGACTCGACGGGCTACATTGTGGAACACAACGATGGACTGCGAACCACCATGCTGCTCACGGGGATCCGGGACTTCAACTACGCGGGAATGACAAAAGACGGAAAAGTAATCTCCTGTCAGATGTACCTGCCCATGCCGGGTCATGGATCGACCACCGCAGACTTCTTCAACCCGCTGGCGAGACACATTGAAACGATGATGATCGATGGTAAAGCACCGTACCCGGTGGAACGCACGCTGTTGACCTCGGGGATGGTCATTGGGGGCGTTGACAGTCTTTTCAAGGGTCAAAAACCATTGGCAACGCCACACCTGGATGTCGCTTATTCCCCTGCCCGGGAATCAACATTCTGGAACGACTGAACGTTGAACCGGCGTGAGGAGCGTTCCCAACAATCCGAATCCGCTGTAAATGTTGTCGCACCGCCCCGGGCCGATCCTGTTTTACCGCAACATGCAACGATTCGGACTTGGTGATGCGGGAAACAAACCGTTAGACTGCTCGCCCGCCGAGGACCTTGGCAAGTATTCCCATGATGGAACATTCAAGGCGATAGCCATGCCCTCCATTTCTCGCGGTGACGCAACAGACACGAGCAACACATGACGGCCATCCTCGGCATCTCGGCCTTCTATCACGACTCCGCTGCCGCCCTTGTGGTTGATGGCGAGATCATTGCTGCGGCTCAGGAAGAACGCTTCACGCGAAAGAAGCACGACCACGACTTCCCGCAACAAGCAGTCGACTATTGCCTTAAAGAAGCAGGTCTTACGCCAGAGCACCTTGATTACGTTGGCTTCTACGACAAACCACTGACCAAGTTTGAACGTTTGCTCGAAACCTATCTCGCGTATGCACCGTCAGGATACCGGTCATTCCGCCAGGCAATACCGCTGTGGTTGAAACAAAAACTGCATCTGCCCCGAGAGATCGAAAAAGGATTGGATCACCGGTATTCCGGACGCTATGTCTTTACCGATCACCATGAATCGCATGCCGCAAGCGCTTTCTTCCCATCACCGTTCGATGAAGCGGCAATCCTGACACTGGACGGGGTAGGTGAGTGGTCAACGGCATGTTTTGGGATCGGCAGTGGCAATAAGATTGAATTGACCCATGAAATACGCTTCCCACATTCATTGGGACTGTTGTATTCGGCAATGACCTACTACACCGGGTTTCGAGTCAACAGCGGTGAGTACAAGCTGATGGGTCTGGCACCCTATGGCGAACCCCGATACCAGACCGAGATCTTGGATCATCTGATGGATCTGCAAGCCGATGGTTCGTTTCACATGGACATGAGCTACTTCAATTATTGTCAGGGCCTGACAATGACCTCGAAGAAGTTCCATGATCTCTTTGGTGGGCCTCCCAGAATGCCGGAATCCGACATCACGCAACGTGAAATGGACCTCGCGGCATCTGTTCAATTGGTCACAGAAGAAATCATGCTGCGGATGGCGCGTCACATTCATGCACAAACAGGCTGCCGCAATCTGGTTCTGGCTGGCGGCGTCGCCATGAATTGCGTTGGCAACGGTCGGCTGCTTCGAGAAGGGCCATTTGACGACATCTGGATTCAGCCAGCAGCCGGCGACGCAGGAGGTGCACTGGGCAATGCTCTATTCATCTGGCATCAACTACTCGATCAACCCAGAGTTCCTGAACCTCTGGATTCACAACATGGTTCTTTTCTTGGCCCCGAGTACACAGATGAACAAGTCAAGGAAAGTCTTCAGCAAGAAAAAGCCGTTTACCAGCATCTTGAATCCGACCAGCAACTGTGTGATACGGTCGCTGCACTGATCGCCGAACAAAAAGTGGTTGGCTGGTTTCAAGGACGGATGGAATTCGGTCCGCGTGCGTTGGGAGGACGAAGCATTCTTGGTGACGCCAGGAGCGTGGAAATGCAATCGGTCATGAACCAGAAGATCAAGTTCCGGGAATCCTTCCGACCCTTTGCTCCAATGGTGCTAGATTCACACAAGGAAGAATACTTCGAACTGGACCCATCCCACCAAAGCCCCTACATGCTGGTCGTTACTCCTGTTCAGCAGAGGATCCGGACACAGCAATCAGTAGAGGAACAACAGGCTTTCGGAATCGACAAGCTGAACCACCCGCGATCAACAATCCCAGCTGTCACGCATGTTGATTATTCAGCCCGCATCCAGACGATTGACGCAGCACGAAATCCGCTGATGCACCAGTTGCTGACAACTTTCCATCAGCTCACCGGATGCCCTGTGATCATCAACACCAGCTTCAATGTTCGAAGCGAGCCAATCGTCTGCAGCCCACAGCAGGCATTCCAGTGCTTCATGACCACAGAAATGGACGCGTTGGTGGTAGGACGATACCTGTTGCTCAAAACGGAACAGGCGCAAACGACAACGGCGACAGAACGACAGCAGCACCTGAAACAATTCCCCCTCGATTGAAAACAAAACCCGCATGAAACTGATTGAACTCAATTGGTCGCCATCCGATCGACAACTCCGGCAATTCGGTGTTGTGTGCGTGTTTGTGCTGCCAGCACTTGGATGGATCTGGGGCGGAAGCAGTCTGGCCATCCTGATATTTGCCATTTTGGGAATCACAATGGCGGTAGCAGGATTTACACAGCCCAAAACCCTGAAGCCTGCGTTCCTGACCCTGATGCTTGTGACCAGCCCGATCGGTATTCTCGTGGGCGAGTTGTCGATGATTCTGATCTACTTTGGACTGTTCCTTCCTTTGAGCCTTGCGTTTCGAATCATGGGACGTGATGCTCTGCAACTGGATCGGCCCGATTCGGCAACGAGTTACTGGCAGAAGAAAAAACAACCGACAAGTGTCAGCAGTTATTACCGGCAATCGTAAGAACCACCCAAGACAAAGCCATACCTCGCGGATTCCCTAGCATGCCCCCATCCGAAGACCAGAATGAATTCGAACAGGCAGGCAATGACAAACCGTTATCGCTGGTGCAGGAATTCGCCATTTTTGTCACTGAAAACAAAAAGTGGTGGCTGATCCCGCTTCTATTGGTTTTTGGCCTGATTGGAGTGCTCGTCACCCTCGGAACGACAGGAGCCGCACCATTTATCTACACGCTTTTCTAGACCGAGCATCGATGCAGTGACTCACACCGAGAGCGAAGCTGTTTGCAGGTATCGTTTTGCTCTGTTGCACGTCCAACGTCACACATTGATTCTGCTGCAACACGAACAAATTCAGAAACCAAATTCCTGGATTATTCAATCACGCCCCAAAAAATTCACCGGCAAATTCGCTAAACCTTAAGCTGCAGCCCTGCTTGTGACGACAGTTGCGTCGATCGGCACTTCCACAGAATTCATCACCAACAAAGGCTTCTGACCATAGAACGATGCCCACTCGGTGTAGGTACTCGGTGGACCAACCATAAAATCGGTCTCTGCGAGTGAGTACATATCCTCCACCAGATGACCTGGACCGGGCCTCACCTTCAGTCCGTTGAAGTCAGCATGATTGAATTTGCCATTGCTGCATAGCAGAAACGCAATTTTCCGGGTGGGAAATTGATCCGCAATATTGTGCATCATCGTGGCGTATTGACTACTCGAATAGAAATATTTTCCACCACGCCAGAATTCATAATCACCTTGCCTCATATGAATGCCTACGACGAGGTCTGCATCGCGACGAAGCTCAACAGCCAGCGCATCTACTGTTCGTCGATGTTTCTCTATGATTCGAAAATGCTGACGAATTTCGTGACCATATTTCTCCAGCAACGTTTGTGACCGATACTGCCAACCGCTGATGAGGATTGATCTTCCACCACGTACCACATCCGCGAATTCCTCACCTGCCAAATCACAAGTGTCGCCATCCTGCAACCGTTGCAAGCGATATGGAAAATTCCGCAAACGAGCAGACCAAAAACCTTTTTCCACGCGTTCCACAAATTTTTCCAACACACGTCGCTGGCGATGGATTGGAGAACGTGAGGAATTCGACCCACTCGGAAATCGACACCAAAGGTCATTCGCAGTCCCCTGAAATTGGTGCGCGTACTCGGCAAATGACGGGTTTGCAAAACCAACCCCATACTCGCGTGCTGCAGCAATTAAATGCGACGATAAAATCAGACGGTTACCAAGCTGACCAAATCTGCGAGCAACAATAATCATGGTAAATCATCCAGCGTTATGCTGTGGCAGGGTACTAATCGCCAAGAATGAAAACAAGATCATTCATCCAACGGTGCCCGTGACTGTGTTTTTGAATAAAACCGAAACTTTCCAATGCATGTCAGACCGTTGGAAAAGAGCCAAAACGCTGGCAGGCAGGATAAGATAAAGGCACACAAGGCTTCACCAAACGTCACCTTCCATCATTTCCCGCTATCCCCAACTGATAGCACGATGCCTGAATCGATCACTTCACTCTGCAGTACTCGCAAGAAACGGGACCATCCGCGAAAGTGATGTCGCGGCCTTGAGCTAAGAATTCTCGATTTTTGCAAGAACTTATGAGACCGACCTGAATCGGTGGCATCCTTGATGTCAGTTGCTTGATTTTCAGTAGTACCGAAAGGTCTTGGAGACAGACTTGCTCGACCCGGAAACGCTCACCGCCGTTTGGGACCAGCATGCCGACCGCTTGCTGCTGGTAGCTCGGTCCATCGGGGGACCGGCCGAGGATGCTGTTCAGGAAGCATTCGTTGCACTCGCGACACAGACACAATTGCCAGATGACCCCATGGCTTGGTTAGTCAAAGTCACGCGTCATCGCCTGCTGCAATGGCGCCGCAGTCACTTGCGGCGGCGGGCACGTGAAGCCAAAAGTACAGATACTCCCTGGTTTGCCTGCGATTTGACCTTCGTTGATCGAAAACTCGATGCGATGGAAGTGAAGGATCTCTCTGGCAAGGCAATGGCCCGCCGAAACAATTCAGAGATATCACCGACGGCACCTCCAATACGATCGCTGTCATCGATGCTCCCAAGTCTGCTGCAACCGCATGGGCCAACCCCGAGCCGTGGATCATCTCTGCAGAGGACCCCATGTCTGACATCTTTGGAGATCGCGATACGTTCACGGCCCTATTCCTCGATGGCTCTGTCATGACTTTCAAAAAGTCAGAGATGACGAACGAGAGACTGCGCGCGATGTTCACCATCGCCGCGGGGGACGCTATCTAACCCCACAACAGGAACGAACCCTTGATCAAATGGAGTGTGAGGAAACGGGGTGTGAGCAAACCACATTTCAAGTCTGGTGTTCCCAATGCAAGGCCACCTCATCGGTGTCCGTCGCCATCACTCGAGTGAAGGGCACTGCGTTTTGAGGCTTGTGCAGCGCAAAAACCTTGATGCAATCCATTCGTGCATCGATGAACTCAGCCACCCTGCCCAGACTTGAACTGCAAAGGAAGCATCAGCACCTCAAGGGGCACTCGAAAGGTGATCTCCACACATTCAAGGCTGCTACCTTCCGGCGAGGCTACGGTTTTCATTCGCAAAGCATCGAAAGTCTGCTGCAACTTGGCGAGCACCGCTTGGTTTGCAACGTCTTGACCATTCCCTGCCGATGCGATTTCACTTTTCAGCAGTTCGAGGGCAGCGGTCAACGTTTGCAGCAGTTCGTCGGAGGTCACCCCCTCGCCAGGAACGAAGGCGGCTCGGAACTCGGCGGGTCCTACGTCCTGGACATCTACCCCAACCGCCATACTGGCGGTCTGCGACAATACGTCGTCAACATGCTGATCGCGGGCATCTTCGACATGTCCCAATGTCTTCGGCAAGGCAATTGAAGCCGTGACCATGCCACCGTCCACGACTTGCCAGCCTCGCTGAATGCAGGCCAGCATCGTGGAGTCATATTCGTTCACAGACCGCTTCAAAACCAGCTCATTGGTGACCGCACCATCGACAAAGACGTTATCGAGTAATTCCGCGACAGGTCCATCATGAATGGCGTTGCGAATTGCATCATGATTCACAGGCATGTTAAGACGGAGTAACCCCGCGATCATGGCAAGGCTCAAAGTAGAGTTCTTGTCTGACTCTGGCTCTCCTTTCTTCTTTGAGAAGGAGAAATCGAGCAATCCGATCACATGATCGATGTTTTCCAAGCTCATACCGAGGGTCACTCGGCGGGACGCGGCTCCATCGCTAGCCAACACCTTCCAGCCTGCATCCAAAACGGGATCGACGAGGTTGCTTAAACGACGACCCAAAATCGGATGTTTCAGCAATCGATTGACTCGGATAGCGATAACGCCGCTATCGTTTGCCCCCAACCTTTCCATGGGCTTCAATACGGGTGCGTTAAACGAAGGCCGATTTCTTTTAGCCTCGTGGCGGGGCAACGCCGCAACTCGTACGGCTGGTTGCGTTCGCTCGATTGTCGGTGATTCTTTCCCCTCAGTAAGCTTTGCCTTGGTGGGCTGCGATGACCGACGAGTCTCTACCGTTTCCGACTGCCCTTGAGGAGACGCTACGACTGGTTCGTTACCCACAGGTGAGGGCTCGTCCGCTTGTACCGTCCAACGGCTCAGCCCAACTGCGATCGCGAGGATTCCCAAAATGGCGGTGACCCGCATCCCGCGTGTTCCCCATCCAATTGCATCATCGACCATCATCATCTTGATCCGCTGGCTGAAGGTAAAGTAATGAAAAGAAACTGGAGTAACCCGCCATCAGGAACCCTTGGTATCCAAGGCATCGATTGCTCCTGAAGGTCACGGAATTCAGTATTCCTGTCTTGTTTCGGGAATCCTAGGAAAAACCACAGTGCACCCGCAATGACAATCAAACCAGTCAGGCTGGCAGTTTCATGGCAAAGATCACATCACATCAAATGCGACATTGCGTCGTAGTTACTTTCTCCATCCGCAGCCTGAATGCCACGTTTCATAGATCGTCGACTACTTTTCTGTCGAGGCGATGATGGCCCATCGGTAGGGTCTGCATCCACCCAACGATCAGGGTCAGCGATTCGTGCATGGGTTTGAGTGAGTTGAATCCCATGGGCTGAGAAAGTTTCCCCCGCTGAGAAAGCAACGCCTGATTGTTCCATGGGTCGGCGCAAGGGAGATGAGCTTGCCAATGGCCACGCTATCCGCCAGCACTTAGGATGCACGTCGACGGGGTCCCGGATCTGCTCGCGAAGCTCTGCCAAAGGGACCTCGCGAAGCTCTGCCAAAGGGACTCTGGGCAGATCTGCCCGGGAATAAAGAAAGCCCGGCTTTTCTGGGAGGAAAAACCGGGCTTTTCGAGTCGGGGCGACACGATTCGAACGTGCGACCTCCTGCTCCCAAAGCAGGCGCTCTAGCCAGGCTGAGCTACGCCCCGATTCTGTCGCTTTGAAACCTACACCTGAAAACAGGTATGTTGGGAAAGGCTTCCGCGATTCAACTTCGCAATCCGAAGTTGGGGGTAGATTAGCGAACAAATGGAAATTGCGAAAGGTTCACTTCCTCGTTTTTTTTTCTCACTGCTGGCAAGATCCTCGGGAGCCAAAGGCGCCACGCTCTGCGCCCCCCGAAACACGCTCTTTCATCACGACACGCGGGCAGTCCCAGACGCCCTTTGGATCGCCCGGAATTCGCCTGATCCCTATGGAATTCTGATCGAATTCCCCCTCCGCCGCATCTCGGGGTCCTTGCCGATGCCCCCTCTACCCAATCGGACTCGACTTTAGCCGCCACTGGAGAATTCTCACAACTCGTTGAGGCAACCATCCCCGAGGCAACTTGGGGTGACCCAATGGCGACCCTGAATCATCAAGACTCCGTAGCCGATGAAAGCGATGGCAAGTGGTTGCGGAGCGTCTCATTCGGTGCTTCACTAGCATGCCCGTGAACCGTGAACCGCGAACCGTGAACCGTGAACCTTGAACCCTGGAACACGTGAACTGCAAAGTCAGTGAGTTTGAAAACAGAACGAGCATGCTCTGATAAGGACGCCCATCCCACCCGATTTTGTCCTCCGACTTTCGCTCAGAACTGATGCCGGGCGGGGGTTGGAACTTTGCCGCCCAATACGATCAGGCTGGGAAACGCAGCCAATAAAAATGCCATGTAAACCACGCCCTGTAAACCACGCCCAAGGATGAAGGAACCGATGAAATGACGATCAGATCGCATCAGCTTTGGATTGGAGGAAAACAGGTCGCACCTCTGGCTGGCGAGCACTATGTCGACCTGAACCCAATCGATGACTCGCCCTATGCAGAAGTTGGCAAAGGAACCTCCACCGATGTCGAACGAGCCGTTGAATCGGCGCATGCAACTTTTCATCAGTATCGGCGTTCCTTGCCCATGGAACGCGAAAACTGGCTCCTGCGTTCGGCAGACCTGCTGGAACAACAATCGCATGAATTCATTGACATTCTGGTAGATGAAATCGGATCGCCTCTGTTGAAGGCACAGCGTGAAGTCGCAACCGCAATCGCAATCCTGAGAGCGGCCGCTGGCGCCACACATCAACTCTCGGGAAAAACGCTCCCGACCGATGTCCCAGGTCGCTACAGCATGAGTATCCGCCGCCCGCTTGGTGTGATCGCCGGAATCACTCCCTTCAATGTCCCCCTGATCAAGAACATCAAGCATTCGGCGATGCCGTTGGCGACGGGCAACACGGTCGTCCTGTTGCCTTCAGAACACGCGCCAGTAATGGCGTTGAAAGTTGCGAGCCTGTTTGACGAAGCCGGTTTTCCTGATGGATCTTTCAATGTTGTCACAGGATTCGGAGAAGAACTTGGTGATACTCTGACCTGTCACCCGCTTGTTCGCATGGTGGGCTTCACCGGATCAACGCGCGTCGGTCATCACATCAGTGCCCTGTGTGGAAAGCAGGCCAAACGTTACTCGCTCGAAATGGGAGGCAAGAACCCATTGGTCGTCCTGAAGGATGCCGAACTGGACAAAGCAGTGCAGGGCAGTGTGATTGGATCGTTCCTGTATCAAGGACAGATCTGCATGGCGTCCAGTCGGATCTATGTGGAAAAACCTGTTCACGATGACTTCCTTGACAAGTTCGTGGCAGCCACCGGGCAACTGGGAATGGAAGATTTACGTAGCCCCGCGACGATGATCGGTCCGATCATCCACGAACGTCAGCGGGCCCGCATCAAAGACCATCTTCGAGATGCCGTTGAGAAAGGCGCAGAAATCCTGACGGGCGGTCAATGGCAGGGTAACCGCTGTCAGCCAACCATCCTGACTGGCGTTCAGGACAACATGTTGATCTGCCGCCACGAAACATTCGGTCCCATCACCACCGTTCAATCCGTCGATTCTGCGGACGAGGCATTGCAGCGAGCCAATGATTCAAAGCTTGGCTTGAGTGCATCGGTTTATACAACCAATTTGACACAGGCCATGCGATTCGCAGAAGAACTTCAAGCCGGCATGGTTCACGTCAATGGGACCACCATTCAGGATGAACCGCACATCCCGTTTGGCGGCGTGGGCGAGAGCGGGTTTGGGCGTGAGAGTACCGACCCCGATCTGGCAGAAATGACTGAATGGAAATGGATCACGTTTCAGCACGATTGACATCGCTGCCAAGTTCGTGAAAGTCTCCGTCCAGGCAACTAGTCTGACACACGAGGCAGCCAAACTCTCATCCGCCCCGGCCCCCGGTTCGAGTAAAGATAATACGGAATCAGCTTAAGTCCCGAATCATCCCCGTCGCCAGCAGCACTGGAAGCAAGTGTCACAGCCCCACCCAGCAGACCACTGTCCCAGTTGGCTTCAAGGGTAGCACTATCGGCCAATCTCCATTGCGAAGGTTCGAGTTCATTGTCTTTGAACTCGACACAATAGACGATGGGACCCCGTTCGATTGCCACCCTACCTTTGTCGGCAGTGGCACGAGGATGGGCAACCACGCGGCGAATCGGCATCGGCAGGGACAACCGAACCTGATCGCCCTTGCTCCAGCGGCGACGCAGCGACAAATAACCTTGGTCGACGTTCGCGGGCAGCGGAACACCGTTGACTTTCAGAGTGATCGGCAACTCAGGTTGATCGAGATAACGGTACAGATTGCCCGGCATCGGTTGGTTACGAGCCCAACCAGGAATTCGCAGTTTGATTTCAAATTCCGCCTCTGTCTCTGGCTGCACCTCGATCGCAATATCGCCATCCCACGGATAGCGTGTTTCCTGCGTAAGCACGATGGTGTTGGTACCCAGCAACAGCTCACCTCGACTGGCAAGGTACTGGTTGACCCGAATCGTATCGCCACTTTGGCTATACGCGTATCCACCAATCGAAGAAATTACCCGGACCAGATTCGACGGACAGCAAGCGCAATCATGCCCCGGCCACGGCCAACGCTCGCGGCCACCTGTTTCAAGCGGATTTGTGTAGTAGTGCCGATCCCCTTCGACAGAGAGTGCACTCAGCATGTTGTTCAAAAAGGTACGTTCAATCAGGTCGGCATACTTGCTTTCACCCGTCATCGTGTGGAGTCGATGATTCCACATCGCAAATGCGATGCCTGAGCAGGTCTCGGCGTAACAGCCATTACCAAGCTCGTAGTCACCTGCAAATCCTTCCGGCCCGCCTGGTTGCCCAACACCGCCTGTCAGGTAAGTCTTGCGGTTCGTGACGTTATCCCAAATTCTGAACAGCGCGTTGGCGTAGGGTTCATCCAGTTCCCGCATGGCGATGTCGGTCGCCGCACAATACAGGTAGCCAGCCCGGACGGAGTGGCCCACGCCTTTTTCCTGTTCAACCAGGGTCTTGTGGTCCTGGCTGTAGGTGCCATAACGCCGTAGTCTGTCAGTGCGACCTCGCTGATCGATAAAGAAGCGGGCGGTCGTCAAAAATCGTTTCTCCCCCGTGGCATCAAATAGTCGAAACAAAGCCAACTCGATTTCCTGATGGCCCGGCGCATCCTTGCGACCATCAGGCCCAAAGGTTTCGCAAATCAGATCTGCAAAACGGATCGCAACATCCAGCAGTTTCCGTTTTCCTGTCGCCTGCTGGTAAGCGATCGCCGCTTCGATCAGATGCCCTGCACAATACAACTCATGCATGCTTCCAACGTTGGACCATCGCGTTTCAGGCCGACGTTCGGGCAATGAATAAAAAGTGAACAGGTATCCGTCATCCCACTGCGCACCGGCAATCAGATCAATCACGCGATCGGTATAGGATTCCAACTTTGGGTCAGGATGATTGCGCAGCGAGTTGGCCGTACCCTCGATAATTTTGTACACATCAGAATCATTGAAGAATGTTCCCGTAAACCCACCCTCCATTTTGCCTGCCGCCTTGGCGAAATTATCGAGTCGTCGGGATGCCTCACCATCGGCTTTGGTGGACGACTCGCAGCGTCCCCAAACGTGCGGCAGGCTGACGGTTCGATTGACATCCATGCGGTTCCGCCACAGTCCGCCCGTGACAGTCACCTGATCGAACGGAACGGCGTTCACAAATTGATCTGGATCGATGTATCGGGGCCATGCTTTCTGGTTCGGCGAATTTGATTGGTATTCGACCGACAAGTCATCCAGACAAAGATCCCCGGTACCCTGGAAGCCGAGCGTCAACCCGCTGACCTGATCCAGCCTTAGGGCGGGGTTGGTTTTCAGCAACTCCCGCAAGTCAATGTCCCAACGAACCCACTTGTCGCCGTTCAGATCATCCACGTCCCCCGGGTAATCAATTTCGGCGCGACTGCCGCCCCAGTCGTTGTCTTCACATGCCAGCCACAGCCGTGTCACCTGATGGCCCGTTTCTCCACGAAGGTGGATCCGCAGGAATCGAAAGTTGTAAGTTGAACTCAACCAGTCATGCGACTGAGCGAAATTGAGTTGAGCGGCTACCGAATCGCTGGGCTTCGCTTCTTGACCGCTCATCAAACGCAAAGCATGGCCACCATCACGTCCCTGACCACTATCCAACGCGATCGAGCCTGGTCCAACGGGTTTCCATCGCTGCGTCAATTCCTCGCTGGAAGCAAAGGATTCAAAGTCCTCAAGATTGCGGTCATAAACCGAAAAACTCCATACCTCGCCCGTGTGAATTCCATTATCTGAAACAGCGTCCACACGCCAGTAATATGTCAGTCCGTCGTCCAGGTCTTTGACACCTTGCTCCATCACATCTG
>Ga0315334_10002187_pt1 | contig 12188 bp, 12 predicted proteins | sample M150034915metaG_FD_205555 | JGI IMG/M metagenome (GOLD analysis project Ga0315334, IMG submission 205555) | Ammonia-oxidizing marine archaeal communities from Monterey Bay, California, United States - M1 500m 34915 | ecosystem: Environmental > Aquatic > Marine > Intertidal zone | place: USA... | reverse complement strand
CACCGAGCCGCCCTACGCGACGGGTCTCGGAGCCCTCGAGGACGGTTGGTTCCTGATTCAATCACCCGGCCCCTATCCGCTCGATCCGGGCAACGAGCATGGCACCTCGTACCTGCCCAACGAATTCGTATTCGAGCGAAGAATCGCCATCGACTAGTGGGTCAGGGGCTGCTGCCCGGCTCTGCCGGGTTCGTCGGCGTGGTTCTGGCCCGATTCCACAGTGGGCAGAGACTTCGCGTCCGGGAAATCGGGGGACGCCCTTAAGCCTCGACTTCGGGCATGGCCGCGTTAATTTGTTCGAGGGCATCCACGTACTCACTCAGTAGTCTAAGGATGACTCCCCGGCACGACTCGACTTCGTTGATCTGCCCGATGACCTGCCCGCAAATATTCATGGCTACGTCTTGAGTCCCGGCCACGCCGGCATAGCGTTCGGTCCGGCGAATGGCGTCGGCGGCGAGAAGCCCATGCAAGGGCATCTTCAGCGTAGGGAGCGTGTCTTCAGCGTCCCAGGCTTCGGTCCACGCGTTGCGAAGGACCCGCGCGCTCTTTCCCGTCCAGGCCCGGGACCGAACGGTGTCGCCCGAGGCCGCGCGAAGAAACGATTCCTTCTGGGCTGGCTGAGCATTTGCTTCCTCAACCGTCAGCCACAACGAACCCGTCCAGATCCCTGCCGCTCCCAAGGACATCGCTGCCAGCATTTGGCGCCCGCTCGCGACTCCTCCCGCGGCCAACACCGGCAATGGGGACACCGCGTCGACGATCTCGGGCCAGAGAACGATGCTTCCGATTTCCCCCGTATGACCTCCGCCTTCTCCCCCCTGTGCGACGATGAAGTCCAGCCCCGCCGCCTTGTGGGCGAGAGCCTGCTTCTTGTTCCCGCAGAGTGCGCCCACCAGGCGCCCGCTCGACTTCACCTTCTTGATGACATCTGCGGGCGGGGTACCCAGGGCGTTGGCAATCAGCTTGCAGCCCGGATGCGTAAGCGCTTCTTCTACGCAGGGCAGGGCGGTCTCAAGGGTCCATCCGAAGAGCCCTGGACGCGAGTCGTCTTCCCATTTAGGCACGCCGTGGTCTTGAAGTAATTTCTCGGTGAACTTGAGGTGCTTCGGGGGGATCATGCTCCAGAGTTTCTCTTCAAGTTCGTTCGCTGTGAGACCCTCATCCCGGCCCTCGTAGGCTTGCGGGATGACTACGTCCACGCCATAGGGCCGGCCACCGATATGAGTGTCGATCCAATCGAGTTCCCGCTTCAGTTCTTCGTGACTGAAGAAGCCCGCGCCGAGCACTCCCAGGCCGCCTGCCTTGCTGACTTCGACGACTACATCGCGGCAATGCGAGAAGGCAAAGATTGGATATTCGATTCCGAGGGATTCGGTCAATTGTCCGAAAGAATTCTTCATTTTCCCGGCTCAATTCTGTAGCGGGCGCGGGGCGCGCGTCTCGGAAAAGAAGGAGTCGATTCGAAAGGGCTCAAGGGCCTCGCCCGATGGTATTTCGGAACTCGGTCGGGGAAATGCCTGTCCAACGATGAAATGCGCGCGAAAAGTTGCTGCCGTCGGAAAAACCGAGCAGGTAGGCAACCTCACTCACGGTCAAATTTTGCTGGCGCATATATTGCTCCGCGAGCTGTTGGCGGGTCCGATCAAGCAGCCGCTGATAGCTGATACCTGCGTCGCTAAGTCGATTATGCAGAGCACGCACGCTCATACCCAAACCCCGCGCGACCTTTTCCTTGCTACAACTGCCCGAAGGTAGAAGCTGGATCAAACGCGCATGGACTTGCGTTGGGAGGTCCCCTTTTTTCATCCGCGCGAGGAATTCCAGGACGACCTCGTCGTTCTGACGGGCAAGCTCGGCGTTCGCCGCCGGAAGGGGGAAGTCGAGATCTGCCCGGGCCAGGGAGAGTACGTTCTGGTTCGTATCGAATTCAACGTCGCGACCGAAATAGCGCACGTAGTAGTCGGTGTATCCTGGTGGCACTTCCCAGGCAACCTCGACACGTTGGGGGGTGTAGTCGGGGCGATACATGAAGCGAATGAAACGTACCATCGTCGCCATCGAGCCTTCGATGAACGCCCGGGCCACCGAGGAGTTGGCCAATTGCACCGCCGATCGAAAGATCAGGTGCCCTTCATCCCCTACTTCTTCGAATTCGACGACTTCGTTGGTCGTGAGGAAGGAGTAGTAGCGCTGAAGTCGTTGGCAGAACTCTCTGAGGTTGTGGCTCGACAAGAGCGCCACTCCGAGAGAATGAAAGGTCGTCGGGTGCACGTAATCCGAGAAGCGAAGGCCAATGCACTCATCGCCGGTTTCCTTGATGGCCAGGGCAACCAAACGCTCCAGGTCGGGCTGGGGAATCCGCGCCGCTGGGTCCACGAACGCTGCAACCTCGACCCCCGCATCGCGGACAATTCTTTCCGCGTCCACGTCGTAGGACTGTAGGGTCTGATAGAGCGCCACCGCGGTCGCGCCGAAGCTCGACGGCGTTTCGTCTAACATGCCGCTCATCGATGGGTTCCAGTCGGAGGACACCTGGAAATCATACTGAATATTGGCCCGAACTGGAAAATTCCAAGGCGGAGCCAAGAACGGAAGCTGACGCCCTTTGCCATTTTGGGGGAGCCCGGAAGCGAGACGGTCATTTTCCGGGAAAGTCGCGGCCCAGCGCCGATCCCCTCAGCGAATCCCAGGCTCTGAGGTCCCTCAATTGCGACTTCCACGTATTACCTGGTAGACACCCCGGGTGAGCAGGGGGAGAACGAAAACTGCGGTGAATGTCGCGGAGAGGATGCTGTAGCCCGCTGCGATGAGGGCCACGAGTCCGACCTCGGCGAAGATCATGCTCAGGATCACCGCCCCCCCCGAGAAGACGCCGTGACTGACGGGATTCAGGGGCTGCTGCCGGAGTCGGTTGGAGATCGCCTCCACCCGCTCCAGAAAGCCCTGGAGAAGACCGACCCCAGTCTGGCACACGAGCACGAACAGGATGATGACATAGAAATTCAGCAGGCCGGGATTGGTCAGGGCTTCGACAATCCAGTAGGCGGGCAGGCGCTCCTGGATGATCTCGGGAAAACCCGCCATGAAGACGAGATGGAAGACCAAAGCTGGGACGGCGGCCACTGTCCCTGCCACCAGACCAGCCGCCAGACACTCTTTTTGAGTCCGAAGATCCCGCGCACAGTAGAGGAGCAAGGGGATGAACCCGCCATTGGCTACCGCGTAGGTGAGCCCACCCCAAAAAGCGCCATCCTCTCCTCCTCCCCGGTCAAAGGTCAATTGGATCTCGCCCGCGTGTTCGAGAATCGACCAGCCGATGAGGACAGCGAGAAAGAGCGCCAGGGCTGTGACGGACACCACCATTGATCGTTCAACGATTGTGCGCCCGTAGTAGGTAAGCATCACCACCGAAGCCAGCATGGCGGCACTTCCCCAGAAGGAAGAGGCCCCAAAATGATCTTCGACGATGGTCCCCGCGGCCGCAGCGACAACAGCCAGCACCAGAATCATGGCTGCGATGATCACCACTTCGTATAAGAACGCGGCCCGCCCCAGGAGGACTCGGAAAAAGGCATCGTATTCGTACGCGCGGAAAATCCGAGCCAATTCGAATGACAGCGAGAGCAGGATTCCATACCCCATCACGATGGCGGCCAGGGCAAGAAATCCTCCACTGGGTCCGTATCGGCTGACGTATTCCACTACTTCGCGCCCGCTACCGTAGGAACCGCCGAATACCACGGAGAGGAACACCGAGGAAGGAACCACGTAGACCCGGAAGAACCGAGAGTCGCCCAAGAGTTGTCCCCTGCTGCCCGCGACCCCCAGGGCTTTGCGGTCAGTCTTCCCAGTAGCGGTTTACGAAGCAGGCGGTAGCCACGACCTCTGGCTCGCCGTCGAACCGATATTCAATTGCGTAGCGGACTTCGATGCCCTGATCCCTCTCGAGGACGTCGTCGACTTGAGCGGAGCCCACGACTCGAGAACCGACCCGGATGGGCGTCAAGATCCGGATATCCTCGATCTTCTTGACGATCATGCGCGGCAGGCGAATGTCCATTACCTGCCAAAACATATGTGGGAAAAGAGCGGGCAGCATCAGGCCCGGGGCGATGATGTCGCCGAGATGGGACGCACGGCAGCGATCTCGATCCCAATGGATCCATTCGTCGTTCAGGGTTCCCCGGCAAAAATCCTGAATCCTCTCCTCCGTGATTTCGATTGGCTCGGAGACAAGCAGGCTCTTTCCGTTGAGTGACCTGAAATCTTCCAGGGATTCGATCACGATCTTTCGCGACAATCGTCAGCTCCTCCCGCCGCATCGTCCGCGGAGAATCACGCCTAACGAGCCAAGAGCAGATTTCACGGCTATTCCCCGACGGTCAAAACTGGGGATCCGTCGCATCGGGGCCGGGTGGTTTCGCAAGGTCAATATTGTCGTCCACGCTGATCCGGAGAGGCCGCCGGGCGAGTTGCGCTTCGGCATTGGTGGGCACGATGAACTCGAAGAGTTCGGGAGGCACTTGGCTTTCCTGGGGTCTTCGGCGCCCCGCATCCCAGCTTCCCGGCTCCGCTTGATTCGCCCAGAGCATCAGTTCCTCGACATTGGTGTCTATTTCCTGGGAAAGGCGCCGGGCGAGCCGTTCGAAAAAAGCTTCCCGGGCTTCAGCGACGGGCTTGGTCCGCAATCCCTCCTGGATCAGAATGTCTTCACTGGCATCGGGCTCGCCGAGCCAGGCGCCAATAGCCGGCAACTTGCTCTCCAGGGCCGATCGGAAATCCTGACGTTCGGGCTCGGAAAGCTCACTCAGCCAACCCTGTAAATAGAGGAGGTGGAAATAGTTTTCTTCGGAGAAGCGAGCGAGCATCGAGGAGACGATTTTCAGACTGCTTCCCGCGAATGTTTCCGCCAGACACTCGATGGCGGTCTCCGCCAGCATGCAGCTGAGAACCATGTCGCCCCAGTTTTTCGGCGCCTCGTCGAGAAGCTGCATCGAATGCATCTGGCCAGCTCCTCGACCGAACTCGAGTTCATGGTCGGGAAAGTCGAAATGATCTTCGAGGAAACGAAACATGGCTCTGGCGTGGCCCAATTCATCTTGTGCGAGGGCCGCTATCGATGTGAAGTCCGTTATGGAGCGGCCATTGCGAATCAGCTTGATATACCAGTGACCAAGAACCCACTCGCTGTCGGTGATGCAGAGTAGTTCGTCGAGCAGTGCTTTCTTGCTTTCTTCACTGGCCATCAGCGTTCCTTCCCCGGATCAACTTCCTCGGCACCCGGCGCCCCGGCATCAACGCCTCCTGAAGTTCGGTGCTCCCACTTCATCCAGCCAAATCCGTCGCCGCAGGCCTGACATTGGAAAAGCATTTCCGAAACAGTCCCTCCGAAGGGGCTGGTCACCCGGGTGTTTTCGGAGCCGCATCGAGGGCAGGCGACGTGGCGGTCGAAGGTGGCCGCGAAAGGCGGAGAAATCGAGGGGGACTTCGCCACTACGCCATCCCCAACGGGTTTCCCGCGGCCGAATTCATGCAACTCTCGAAAGCATTCGCTGGTGCCACGCAGAGTTCGATCCATTTGCGTTCCGAGTAAACGAACCAGGCCCGCGCCACGGCGAGGGAAGCGTTAGGCGCGTGGAGACTGCCGAGGTGAGTGAGCGGACGTCGCTCGCTCTGACGGCCGAAAACTTCGTACATCTCCCCGGCATCGGTATTGGGCTTATCAGACATGAAGGCTCCGCATCAGACCACGTACCCGTGAGCATGGGCATGCTCACGCGCCTTGGGCGACATATCACTTCGGTCCCAATCCTCCCACAGGACTCGAACCTTGACTCTGGAAACACCTTCGACTCTCTCGACGTGGGCCCGGATATCACTCTGGATCATCTCCCACGCTGGGCACCCGATGCACGGGAAGACGATCCCCACCTCGACATGGCCTTCGGCGTTGGCTTCCACGCTTCGCAGCATCCCCATCTCTCCCAGGGTCACATTGAAGTGGGGATCCATCACCTCCTCGAGGGCGGCTCGAATATTCGACTCACTTACCAAAGCTGATCGCCCCATTCTTCGCGCCGAAGGCGCTCATAGGCCGCCGGCCTGAGCGGGCCGCCCTTGCGGGCATTCTGCCAATACTCGGACTGCGTGGTTTCTTCCCAGGACCATGAATAATTCTGGGCGTCGAAGTGCATGGGGTAGGGCATGTCGAGGACGTACTTGTTCAGTTCTTCGTCAAAACGCGCGGGCACCTCGATGCCGATCTTGTTGGCGTAGGCGGCCGCCGACTGGAGCCAGCGCTCGCGCATATTGTCGTTTGTCCAGCCTCGGATCTTGTAGCGAAGCTGGTCCGGGCGGGTCTTCAGGTTGTCGGGCTTGCCAAACCACATGACGCCGTGGGGAAAAATCCAGTTCGTGGCTTCCTGCACTGCAGCGCGTGTCTCTTCCGAATGGTTCCAATAGAACTCGGTCCAGTGGGCTCCGTGCCGCATGTGAAAAGCTTCTTCGAAGTTGACTTTCTTGAGAGCCCTTCGGTACGGGGCAAAGCTGCAGTTGAGCTCGATGTCCTTGGTCCAGTGCAGGCCAGCGCGGTCCAGGAAACACTGGGCCACGACGAATTCGATATAGCTTCGAAGGGGAATCTCCATGATGGGCCACGTAAAAATGTGCCGAATGTCATCGTGAAAGGTCCGTTCGTGGACCGATATCCCGACGCGCTCCGCGAGCAGCCCCTGCTGGTGGGCATGCCCGACCTCATCTTGGATGGTGGCGCAGACTGCGAGCTTCGCCCCGATATCCGGACATTTGTCAAAGGCGGTATAGGCCCAGGTCAAGACCGTCACCTCGCCGGTGGCAGCAATGTCCAGAGTCTGTTCCAGGGCTCGGCGATAACCCGGTGTCAGCGCTTCCAGGCTTTCGAGGAGTTCACCCGCCTGGGCTCTGGCCATCAGTTCCGCCTCGGCGGTCTCGACAGGATTTTCGGGAGTTGCTGCCACTATTTCTCCTCCTGGCCCACCCAAGAAAGTGACCCCTCGGGTAAGGAGCGGACATGTCCCGGGCCAGGGTACCGGGTTTGACCGCCGCCCCAACGTCCAGAGGCTACCGGCAATTGGTTCGGCGTTCCGATCATTTCGGGCAATTGAGCATCCCCATCTTACTGCACGTGGACTTGCCCCAGCACTTGCGCGAGGGTGTCGGCGTCCGGATGTATTCTGTCGCTCCGGACACGCAGATTGCCGATTTTGATATCAGCCCTCGGGGCGCTGAGGCATAGACTCCCATCTCGCTGGCACCGGGGCCGTATCCCGGAAAACCGAGGCCCAGCCCCTCATCGACCCGGAGAAGCCGATGGACGTACGCACCCTGCTCCGCCGCAGCGCGGAATTTCACGCCGCCCGGGAGGCGGTGACCTTCCGTGATCGACGCTTCAGCTTCGCGGAGGCCTGGCAGCGGGGGCTGCAAATGGCCAACGGTCTGGGCGCCCTGGGCCTGAAGCCCGGGGATCGCGTGGCCATCCTCGAGGAAAATTGTGCGGAAACCGTCGACTTCTTCGTGGGTGCCGTAGCGGCAGGCCTCGTGCGGGTTCCCCTCTACGCCCGCAATCGTCGGAAATCCCATGCCCATATGCTGAACCTTACCCGCTGTCGGGCCGTCGTGGTCAACGCAAGTCTCCACCACGAGATTGACGGGCTGATCGACGAACTCCCCGACCTCGAACATGTGCTGGTTCGGGATGATGGCTACGAGAATTGGCTCGAGGCGCAGAGCACCGAGGATCCCGATCCCGCCATCGACCCCGATGACCTCTATTACATCCGATTTACCGGGGGCACGACGGGGATGCCCAAGGGAGTGCCGACGACCCATCGGCAGTTCCTCTGCCAGGGACGTGATTGGTTCTACACTTGGCCATCGGTGCAGCCCGGGGATCCGGTGCTTCACGTTGCGCCCATTTCCCATGCCTCGGGGCTTCTGATGCTCCCGGCATGGGCGGCTGGCGGTCGAAACGTCATCGAGCCGGGCTTTGATCCCGAGACAGTTCTCGAGAAGATGACCCAGGAAGAGATCGCCTTCATGTTTCTCCCGCCCACCGCAATCCGGGCGCTGAGCCAGGATCCCGCCACCGAAGGTCGCGAATTTCCGGATCTCAAGGTTCTGATGTCCGCCGCCGCGCCCATTGCGGAGGACACGATTCGTATGGCCCGCAGCGTGTTCGGGGACGTTCTCTATCAGGGCTACGGGCAATCCGAGTGCTTTCCCCTCACCATGATGGGACCGGAGGAGTGGTTTGCCGACGTTGCGGGCTCAGAGCCCCTGCGCTCCTGCGGCCGCCCCCTGCCTCTTTGCGACGTGGCGATCTGGGATGCCGACAACAATCCCCTGAAGCCCGGCGAAGAGGGCGAGATCGTCGGACGCTGCGACGGTCAGATCGACTTTTTCTGGGAAAACGAGGAAGAGACCCGAGAAAGGCTCGTGGACGGCTGGATGAAAACCGGAGATGTCGGCATGCTGGATGCCAACGGATACCTCTATGTCCTCGATCGCCAGCACGACATGATCATCTCCGGAGGATTCAATCTCTATCCGAACGAACTCGAGAACGCGATTTCCGAGCATCCCGCGGTGATCGAGGCCGCCGTTGTGGGAATCCCCCACGAGAAGTGGGGAGAAACACCGCTGGCGGTGGTAGTGGTGCGCGATCCCGCCGACATCACCGAGGAGGAAGTCATCGATCTGGTTTCCCAGCGTCTGGGCTCATACAAGAAACCCGGAGCCGTCCGTATTGAGACCGAGCCCCTGCTCAAAACGGTCGTCGGGAAGGTGGATCGCAAGAAGATTCGCGAGCCCTATTGGGCCGGAGTGGCCCGGCGCGTGGGCGGGGCCTGAGGCGAGCATGAATTCCGCTCTTCCGCCAGCAGAGGGTCCTCTCGCCGGATTCAAAATCCTCGAGATCGCAGGGGTCGGTCCGACGCAATTCGCGGGCATGCTCCTGGCCGATATGGGCGCAGAGGTGATTCGCGTAGATCGCCTGCACGCAGCCGACCTCGGGATCCCGATTCCTGCCCGATTCAATCTCATGAACCGAAGCCGCGCCTCCATGGCCGTCGATCTCAAGTCGGATGAGGGCATCGAAGTCGTCCTGCGGCTCTGCGAGGGGGCCGATGCCCTTTTCGAGGGGTTCAGACCCGGAGTCATGGAGCGCCTGGGGCTGGCGCCGGATATCTGCATGGATCGCAACCCGCGCCTGGTTTACGGCCGCATGACGGGCTGGGGCCAGTCCGGGCCATTGGCCCAGGCGGCGGGTCACGACCCCAACTATCTCGCCGTCGCGGGTGTACTCGGAGCCCTCGAAGGCCCGGACCACGGCCCCGCTACGCCTCTGAATTTGATCGGCGACGGCGGCGGAGCTCTCTACCTGGTGATGGGATTGTTGGCTGCCCTCCTCGAGACAAGCCGGTCAGGCCGGGGACAGGTCATCGATGCCGCCATCAGCGACAGTTCGGCTTCGCTCATGACCCTCTATTACGGCCTTCTCGCAGCCGGGCTCTGGAAGGATCGGCGTGGGGCCAATCTCTTTGACGGGGCCGCTCCCTTTCTTCGCTCCTATCGGACCCGGGACGACGAGTACATCGTTGTCGCGGCGCTGGAAGATCGGTTCTACGCCGAGTTCCTCGGAGAACTCGACCTGGCCGATGACGGGTTGGAAGGGCGCATGGATCCTGCACGCTGGCCCAGGATTTCCGCACGACTGGAAGAGGTTATCGGCTCGAAGACGAGGGCCGAGTGGGTCGAGATCATGGAAGGCACGGACGCTTGCGTTTCCCCGGTGCTGTCCCTGGGCGAAGCCCTGGACCATCCCCATAACCGGGCACGCGGGACGTTCACCAACTTCGATGGGATTCCGCAACCCGCCACTGCGCCGCGTTTCGATCGAACGCCTGGTGCCATCGGAAGCCCCCCCGCCGCTCCCGGGGAGAACACCCGGTCAGTTTTGAGGGCTTGGGGATTCGAAGGCGATACCATCGAAGATCTTGAAGCCCGAGGCATCGTGGCTCAATCTCCGGCTTCGTCCGATACCCACAAGGACTGACAATGCCCGATTTCACTCTATTTGGTTTTAGCCCCGAGCATCAGTCGCTCTTCGAGACCGTTGACCGCTATAGCCGCGACGAACTTTATCCCCTCTCCGAACGCATGGACCTCGAAGACTGGTTCCCCGAAGAGAAACTGCGCTCCCTCGCCGGGGTGGGGTTGCTGGGCACGACCGCCGCCGAGGAAGACGGGGGGCAGGGGCTAGATTTTCTCGGCCAATGCATCGTTGCTGAGGCCATGGCGTATTGGAACCATGCCTTCACAGCGTCGTGGATGAGCAGCGAAAACGTTTGCCTGCACAATATCGTTCGCAACGGGAGCCCAGAACAACGAAGGCGCTTCTTGCCGCGCTTTGCCCGGGGAGAGTGGATCGGAGCCCTGGGGCTCACAGAAGCGGGCGCCGGGTCGGATGCTCTCGGAGGAATGCGAACCACGGCGACTCGAAAGGGCGATCGATACGTGCTCAACGGGCGCAAGATGTTCATCACCAACGCCCCGGTTGCCGATGTCGTTCTCGTCTACGCGCGTACAGCCCCGGATCAAGGCAACCAGGGCGTTTCGGCCTTTCTGGTGGAGAAGGCGGAGTCGCCCTTCGAATGCGTCCAGGAACTCGACAAGATGGGCTGGCGGGGGAGTCCTACTGGCGAGTTGCTCTTCGACGATTGCGAGGTTCCCGCCGAAAACTTGATCGGCGCCGAGAACGGTGGGGCCGGAGTCGCCATGAGCGGGCTCAATCTCGAGCGCGTCATCATGAGCTTCTACAACCTCGCCGTCGCCCAGCGCGCCCTGGATCTGACCGTTGCGTATGCCAAGGCCCGAGAGCAGTTCGGCCGGGCGATTGGCCAGTTCCAGTTGGTCCAGGGCATGTTGGCCGACATGTTTACCGAATTGGAGGCTGCCCGGGCATTCACCTACCAGGTGGGACGGGAGGTGGCGGGGTTGCTTTCCCACGGACCGAGCGCCAGCGGTGACCACAAGCGAGCGGCGGCAGCCATTCTTCAATCCGCCCGGATGACAAACCGGGTTCTCGACCACGGCGTCCAGATCCACGGCGGAACCGGCTTCATGCGTGAAAGTGAGATAAACCGGCTCTATCGTTGCGGAAAATTGCTCGAAATCGGTGCGGGCACCAATCAGATTCGACAGGTGATCATTGCCCGGGAACTCCTGAGATAGGGGCTCGCTTGGTGGCGCCCGGGAGTTTTTGCAGGGCATACGGGTATTTCCGCGCGCCTGAATGACCGTGTGAATGCCGCAATTGATAGGTAGCCCTCTCTCGGGTCCCCCATAATTCCTGTGGGCTTCCGTCGGGGCGGCCATCAACCGATTTTGACCCAAGGAGTATCACACGAATGGTGCATTCCCTCGCGAATGGGGCACGAAGGATCGTACTCGCCATCTCGGCCGTGTTTTTGGCAGGTTTGGTTGGTGGAGCCGCGATAGCTGCCGAAATAGAGGAAATGGTGGTCACCGCCACCAAGCGAGTTTCCACCACCCATGAAGTGCCGATCTCCATCGAGGCCTTCTCGGGCCAATCCCTGGAAGATTACGACATCACGAACCTCACCGAGCTTTCGGGCCGTGTTCCCAATATGAGTGTCGGCTTCGGAATTGCCACCGAGGCCATCACCATTCGTGGCCTGGGTTCAGGCCCCGAGCGAAGTTTCGAGCAGGCGGTGGGCCTGTTCAACGATGGCATCTATATGCCCCGTAGTCGGCAATATCAGGATCCTTTCTTCGACGTCGAGCGCATCGAAGTCATGCGCGGGCCGCAGTACGTCATACACGGCCTGAATTCCACGGCGGGCGCGATCAGCATCGTCAACCGCAAGAGCATGCCCGGGGACGCGACGACCCTAGACGTGATCATGGACTACGAGCTTGAGTACGGAGGGCCAAGCATTGCGGCCATCATTGGAGGTTCTCCGTCGGAAAACACCGGCCTGCGGCTGGCCTTCAAGTCCTATAATCGCGACGGTTTCTATCAGAATACGACCACGGGAGAAACCGAGGGCTCTTCCGACAACAAGATGTTGAGGCTGAGCGGGGTGTGGACACCTACGGAGAAAATGACGATCACGGCCCGTTATGGC
>Ga0315334_10002186_pt1 | contig 12189 bp, 13 predicted proteins | sample M150034915metaG_FD_205555 | JGI IMG/M metagenome (GOLD analysis project Ga0315334, IMG submission 205555) | Ammonia-oxidizing marine archaeal communities from Monterey Bay, California, United States - M1 500m 34915 | ecosystem: Environmental > Aquatic > Marine > Intertidal zone | place: USA... | reverse complement strand
AAAGCATTTTGAAAGCTTTTATAATAAATTGCAAATAAATTTCCATTATATTTTTTTTGATTTAAATTTTTTTAGTAATCAATTTTAACTTTGCTACCTTTTTTAACAATATAAATTCCAATTATTACCATAAGTAAAGAAATAAGAGCCTTTGAAGTAATTGCTTCATCTAAAAATAAATATCCTAAAATCACACCGAAAATCGGTATTAAATAAGCAACCTGTGCCTGGAAAACTAAACCGTTATGTTTCAATATATAAAATCTTAATAACCAAGCGATCCCTGTAGAAAAAATTCCAAGGTAAATAAGGGAAATTGTTGAATCTAACCTTGGAGATAGATTCCAAGGCTGTTCATAAAACAGTGAAATGGGTAGCAATACTAAAGAGCCCCAAATTAATATTGAGGCTGTTACATTTTCATTTTTTTTATTACTAATTTTTAATGTTAATAAACCTCCTATTACATAAAAACAAGATCCAAACAAAATCAAAAATGCTGAAAAAATATTATTTTCATTTATCAAAATATTATCAAAAAACAAAAAAACTATACCGGAAAATCCAATCAATATTCCAGTTAATTTAGTTAAATTGATTTTCTCATTTTTTGTAAAAAGATGTGCTAAAGCAGAGGCGCTTAATGGAGTGCTAGCCATTAAAATAGCTGCTAAATTACTTTGTGTTTTTTGAACACCGTAAGCAATTAAAAAAAAGGGTATAACTAAATTAATAACCCCTATAGCTGCAAACCATAACCAGTCTTTTGAAAATGCCTCAATTTTAATTTTTTTTACATAACATATTATAACAACTGGAATTGCACCAAAAAATATCCTCAAAAAAGCTATTGTAAGTGGACCGTACGAATATGTTGCGACCTTTATATTAAAAAATGCTGATGCCCAGATTAAAGCTAAAAGTGTTAACAAAAAGTAATCTAAAGTTTTTGCATCTCTCATTCAGATATATCTTTTTCTAAACCATTGGTAATTTTAATTAATTGATTATATTGAATTTGAAATACAGCATTTGGATGACCTGCGGCACCAAATACATTTTGAAATCTGTTAAGAGATCTATCAATGAAAATATCTAATTTTTCAATGTGAGCGATTGGAGCTACGCCGCCAATAGAAAAGCCTGTATTTTCTTTAACTTCTTCTGCTGTAGCCATAGAAACATCTTTTTTTTCTAATAATTTTTTTAACTTGTTTAATGAACACTTCTTGTCTCCCGCTATTAAACAAATCAGAAAAGTATTGTCTGCTCTAAATAATAAACTTTTAATAATAGCACCTTCTTCACAATTTAGAGCTGTGGCTGCATCTTTAGCAGTTTTAGCAGTTTTATTCAAAATTATAATTTTAAGCTCTGGATCAAATTTTATTATAAATTCTTTTACGCGTTTTACAGGTTCTTTGTTTAATATTAATTCCATTTGTAAAGTCTTTTTAATGCTGCTGGTATACCTTTGACTATATCTTCAGCGATTAACCCTTTTCCAAAATTCTTTGCTATATCGCCATGTAACCACGTGGCTGCACAACAGGCCAAAAAGGGATTCATTTTACTTTTGCCAACTAAGCTAACTATTAAACCACTCAAAACATCTCCTGATCCAATAGTTGCTAATTCTGAAGATGCGTGAGAATTAATTATAATTTTTTTATCGTGAGAAATAATAATTGTGCTTGGTCCTTTTAATATTACATTTGATTTTGTTAATTTTACAGCTTTAATCACTTTATCAATGCTGCTAAGATTTTTTTTTATTTTGGGAAAAATTTTATGAAATTCTCCAAAGTGAGGTGTAATAACTTTATTTTTATCAAGTAGGGAATAAAGTGATTTTAAATCATTGTTAAAGCATGTAAGCGCGTCAGCATCTAGTACTACATATTTAACTTTTTTAAGTATTAATTTAGTAATCTCTCTAATTTTTTTATTAGATCCTGATCCTGGACCAATAAGTATTGAAGTGATCTTTTCTTTATTAAGAAATTTTTTTAATTGATAAATATCATTGATTTCTTTTTTTAATACAGATGGAAATTTAAGAGAATAGATTTGTATAGTATCCTGTGAACAAATTATTTTTACTGAACCCGATCCTGTTCTTAATGCTGCTTGTGCAGAAAGTATTGTGGCTCCAGTAAATTCTTTTTTTCCACCATATACAACAATTCTTCCTCTGCTATATTTATGACTTGAATAGTTCTTCCAAGGAAAATGTTTTATCCACAAAGCTGGAGAATTTTCTAAATAGCGTGTTCTCATCTTTTTGCGAACAAAACCTATATCTACTACTTTTAATTTTCCACTAAACTCTTTACCAGCACCTAATATGTGGCCAACTTTCTTACTGTGAAATGTTACAGTAAAATTAGCTTTGATGGCACTTCCTAATATTTTTCCATTATCTGAAGAAATACCAGAAGGAATATCGACTGAGATTATTGGGTTATTGGCTTTATTTATTAGTTTAAATATTTTTTTTAATTTACTGTTTATATTTCTTTTTAACCCAAGCCCAAACAAGGCATCAATGATTAAGCTATTTTTCTCAATTTTAAGCAAATCTATTTTTTTTACGATTCCTTGAAAACTTTTTAGAGCTTTAAGAGCATCTCCTTTATATTTTTTTATCCCTGAAAAAGTGTAAACTTTAGTCTTGTAACCTTTATTTATTAGGTGTTTTGCTATTATAAAGCCATCTCCACCATTATTGCCTGGGCCACATAATACAATTATAGATTGCTTATCACTAAAATTGTCCTTAATAAATTTAAACACTTCAAAACCAGCCTTTTCCATAAAAGGAAAGGAATTTTTATTGAGAAAATTTAATCTTTCAAATTTTTTCATTTCTTCAGGCTTAAAAATTTCTGACCCATGTGTATTTTGCATAACTGTCATATAATAAATTCGGTTCATTAAACCATCTAGATTGGTATAAATACAACCTTAAAGTTAAGGTTTTAGTTACACGTGAAATTTAATACAAATAAAGGAATAAATGAGCGCAAGTAAAGTTTTAAAAATAATGAAAGAGAAAGAATTAGAGTACGTAGATCTTAGATTTACTGACCCTAAAGGAAAACTTCAACATGTTACTATGGATGGAAATGTAGTTGATGAACAAATGTTAAATGAAGGAATTTTCTTTGACGGTTCGTCAATTGCAGGATGGAAAGCAATAAATGAATCAGACATGATATTAAAACCTGATCTTGAAAGACAGGTTTTAGATCCTTTCACTTCTCATAATACTCTTATTTTATTTTGTGATGTTCTTGATGCTGTTAAAAAAAATCCATATGAACGAGACCCTCGAAGCACCGCAAAAAAAGCTGAATCTTATTTAAAAAAATCAGGTATTGGTGATAAAGCTTTTTTTGGTCCTGAAGCAGAATTTTTTGTTTTTGATGATGTTAAATTTAAAAACGATATGAACGAAACAGGTTTTAAAATTGATAGTTCTGAAGGTCCTTACAATTCAGGTAGAAGTTATGATAATGGAAATATGGGACATAGACCCGGAATAAAAGGTGGGTATTTTCCTGTGCCGCCTGTTGATGGCGCTCAAGACATGAGAGGCGAATTTTTAAAAGCTCTTAAGGATATGGGAATTAAAGTTGAAAAACATCATCATGAAGTTGCTCCGAGCCAACATGAGCTAGGAATGTATTTTGGAACATTAACTAACCAAGCTGATAATATGCAGCTTTATAAATATGGAGTTCATATGGTTGCTCATTCATTTGGAAAAACAGCCACTTTCATGCCAAAACCAGTTAAAGGTGATAATGGTTCAGGTATGCATGTTCACCAATCGTTATGGAAAGGAAGTACAGCTTTATTTTCAGGAGATAAATATGCAGGTCTATCAGATACGGCACTTCATTATATTGGTGGAATTTTAAAACATGCTAAAGCAATTAATGCTTTCGCTAACAGCACTACAAATAGTTACAAAAGATTAATTCCAGGTTTTGAAGCTCCCGTTCTTTTAGCTTACTCAGCAAGAAACAGATCTGCTTCTTGCAGAATACCAATTACTATGAATAAAAAAGATGCTAGATGCGAAATTAGATTTCCTGATGCTGCAGGAAACCCATATTTAACTTTTTCTGCAATGTTAATGGCCGGAATAGATGGTATTAAAAATAAAACTAACCCAGGTAAACCAGCTGATCAAGATTTATATGCTATGCCTGAAGATGAGGTAAAAAATATTCCTACAGTTTGTGGTTCTTTACGTGAAGCAATGGAGAGCTTGGATGTTGATAGAAAATTTTTAACTCAAGGTGGAGTTTTTACTGATGATCAAATCGATGCTTATATAGCATTGAAATTTGAAGAGATTTACAAGCTTGAACATACTCCTCATCCAATTGAATTTGAAATGTATTACAGCTGTTAGTACTATTTTTTACTTTTTAAAATCTTTTCGTCAGCAATTTTATTTTTATTTACACCTACTTTTATAGTGTAATCTAAAGTTCCATGAGCTCCAGCTTCAACAGCTTTTCGCTGAGTTCTAAATAGTGCTTTTTCTTTAGCTTCTTCGGCTAACTTACTTGCATGTTTTCCTAAGTGTTTTGTGTCTCTCATACAAAAACACTATATACAATTTTTGATTGTACAGCAATACAGATCTATATTTTGAATGACTCTCCACAACCGCAACGTTCTGTTTCGTTTGGGTTTTTGAATACAAATGTGGACGAAAATTCCTCTTTTTTATAATCCATTTCAGTTCCTAAAAGATACATGATTGCCTTAGGATCAATTAAAACTTTGACTCCTTTATCTTCAACAATCTCATCATTTGGATTTGTCTTTTTTGCATACTCCATAACATATGACATGCCGGCACATCCTCCGGAGGCAACACCAACCCTTAAACCTACTATAGGTTCTTTTGCTTGAGCCATAATTTGCTTAACTCTTTCAGCAGCTCTATCACTTAACGTTATTACTTGTTTGTTCATAAATTTAATTCTAACTTTGCGGCTTCCGACATTTTATCTTTATCCCATGGTGGCTCCCAAACTAAATTTAGTTTTACCTCAGAAACCCCTTCCACTTTCATTATATTCTCTTTGACTTCATTTGGCAAACTTTCAGCAACTGGACAATTAGGTGATGTTAACGTCATATCTACATTCACTTTATTTTTGTCATCAACTTCTATTTTGTAAATTAAGCCTAGTTCATAAATATTTACTGGAATTTCAGGATCAAATATTTTTTTAATTTCTTCTATAACTTTATTTTTAATATCACTCATTAATCTACTTTTTCTGTATTTACTTCGATTTTCTTACCATCTAAAGCTGAAACTAAAGTATGCCAAGATAAAGTAGCACATTTTACTCTCATTGGATATTTCTTAACACCCGATAAAGACATAATTTTTGTTTTTTGATCTTCAGTTAAATCTTTTGTTTTTATTTCAGAACCAATTTTAATCATTTTTAAAAACTCATCTATAATATTTTTTGCTACATCAAAAGTTTTTCCCTCAACAAGTTCTGTCATTATTGAAGTTGATGCCATAGAAATGGCACAGCCTGAACCTTCGAATGTTAGTTTCTCTACATTTTTTTTCTCATTAAGTTTTAAATACACTTGAACTTGGTCTCCACAAAGTGGATTATGACCTTTTGCTTCATGATTAAACCCTTCGCATCTACCAAAATTTCTAGGATTTCTGCCGTGTTCTAAAATTATATCTTGATATAATTCTTTCAAATCCATTATTTTAACTCAAAAACTTTTCTACAATTCTTAATTGCTTTACAGAGAATATCAATATCTTCTTTGGTATTATAAACTCCAAAAGATACTCTAGCAGTTGCGTTTAATTTTAGCTTTTCATGCAAAATTTGACAGCAATGATGACCTGCTCTAATGGCTACTCCATCTTCATCTAAAATAGTAGCAATATCATGAGGATGAATTCCTTTAATTGTAAAAGAAATTACTCCAGCTTTATTTTTTGGATTGCCAATTAACTTAACTGAATTCATAGCTTGCATTTTTTCTAAAGCATAGTTTGTAAGTTCCTGTTCATGTTTCATTAAATTTTCTATTCCAATTGATTGCATAAAATTAATTGATTCATTAAAGGCAACCACTTCAGCTGTTGGCATAGTTCCTGCTTCATATTTTTCAGGTAATTGTGCATAAGAAATTTTTTCTTTTGTAACTTCATTAATCATTCCTCCGCCACCTATATAAGGAGGTAATTTTTCCAACCATTCTTTCTTTGCGTATAAAATTCCAACACCAGTTGGACCATAAACTTTATGACATGAAATAGCATAAAAATCACAATCAAGATCTTTAACATCAATTTTAATATGAGGTGCGCTTTGACAGCCATCTACTAAGACTGGAATATTTTTCTTATGAGCTATATCTATAATTTCTTTTACTGGCACTATTGTACCGGTTACATTAGATAAATGTGTAATAGCTATAATTTTTGTTTTAGGAGTTATTAATTTTTCAAATTCTCTAATTATAATATCACCGTCATCATTAATTGGTGCAAATTTTATTACTGCACCTTTGCTCTCTCTTAGGTAATGCCAAGGAACATAATTGGAATGATGTTCTAACTCAGTAATTAAAATTTCATCACCTTTTTCAATGTTTTGTTGTCCAAAAGTTGCAGCAACTAAATTTATTGATTCTGTCGCATTTTTAGTAAAAATAATTTCTTCCTTTGAGTTAGCATTAATAAATTTTTTTATATTCATTCTTGTTTCGTCAAATTTATTTGTAGCATTAACAGATAGGGAGTGAATACTTCTTCCTATATTTGAAAACTCATTTTTGTAAAACTCATCTAATCTATTAATAACATTAAGTGGTTTTTGAGATGAATTAGAGCTATCTAAATAAACTAAAGGTTTACCATTAATTTTTTTTGAAAAAATTGGAAACTGAGATTTAATATTTTCTATATTCATTTATACTTTTACTTTATTAATTCTTTCTTTAAATAATTGTGAAATAAGTAGTTTAATATCAGGCTCGGTAATAGTTTCGATAGCTTCATTCAAAAACCCTTCAACGATCATTTTATTTGCTTGGTCTTTAGTTAAACCCCTAGACATTAAATAGAATATTGAATTTTCATCAATATTGCCGGTAGTCGAGCCATGGGAACACTTTACGTCATCCGCATAAATTTCTAGCTCTGGCTTAGAATTAAATTCAGAGTTTTCAGATAAAATTAATGCCTTACTAAGTTGATATCCATTAGTTTTTTGTGCGCTTTCATTAACATGTATTTTGCCTTGATATGTTCCGTTGCTCTTGTCTAGCAAAACACTTTTAATTAATTGTGAACTCTTACAATTCTCATGCTTGTGATTTACGTTAGTTTTTAATTCGTGGTGTTGATCGCCATCCAAAAGCATAATGCCATTTACAAAACATGAAGCATAGCTTTCTAATAAATTACAATGAACTTCATTTTTAATAAGGTTGGGACCCAATGATAGTAAAAAATTTTCAAATAAGCTATTAGAATAACTTTTAACCTTAGTTGAGTTATAATTGTAAGAATTGTCTAAAGCAGCATTAATACTAAATTTTTTAAGAATAGAATTCTTTTTAATAGTATAATTATGAATAGTATTATTGAAGTATTTGATGTTGTTTTCGCATTTGTAAAAGTCTACTAAACTTAAGCTTGATTCATTTCCAAGCGAAATAAAAACTTTGTTATTAATAATTTTATTTTCAGATAATTTATCAAAAAAATTATAAATAATTAACGGTTTATTAAATAAATAATTATCATCTATTTCAAGAATAATACCATCGCTCGTTAATGCATGGTTTAATGAGATCATAGAATTTTGATCATCTTCAAAATAGTATTTTATTTTTTTGAAGTCTTCTTTGTTCTCAAATGAATTTTTCAAAGATTTGATACTTATTTTTTTTTCATTTTCAAAACTAAAATTTGATTCAATAAATCTGCCATTTAATAAAATGATTCTATTATGTTCAAAATTTGGTATTAATGATTTGCTATTATATTGTGAGCTCTTTTTGTCTTCAAAAATTTTGAGATTAGAAAAATTATTATTAATAATAGTATTTAGATCTGTATATTTCCAGTGTTCTTGTTTTTTTGTTGGAAATCCCTGATTTTCAAATTTCTTAAAACTTTTAAATCTAATATTATCTAATTCTTTCAAACCTAGACTTATTTTTTGGAATTCTTCAAATTTTAAGTTCATCTTGCTGCTGTCACACCTTCGTAGCCATCTTTTTCTAGTTCTTGAGCTAAATCACTACATCCGGTTTTAACTATTTTTCCATTTACTAGTACATGGACAAAATCTGGTTTTATATAATCTAGCAAACGTTGGTAGTGAGTTATAATCAAAAAAGATCTTTTTTCATTTTTTAAAGAATTAACTCCTTCAGAAACTATTCTTAAAGCGTCTATATCTAGCCCAGAATCTGTTTCATCCAAAATTGCAAGTTTTGGTTCTAATATTGACATTTGTAAAATTTCGTTTTTCTTCTTCTCGCCTCCAGAAAAACCTACGTTTAACTGTCTGCTAAGGATTTTTTCTTCAATCTTTAAATTTTTAGATTTCTCTTTAACTAGGTTTAAAAAATCTAATGAATCTAATTCCTTTAAACCTTTAAACTTTCGAATTGTATTTAGTGAAGTCTTAAGAAAATTATTTGTATTAACGCCTGGTATTTCTATTGGGTATTGAAAAGCTAAAAAAATTCCCTTTTGTGCTCTTTCTTCTATTGGTATCTTTAGAAGATCTTTTCCTTCATAAAAAACTTCCCCATCAATTTCATAGCCTTTTTTTCCTGACAATACATTTGCTAAGGTGCTTTTCCCAGATCCATTTGGGCCCATAATAGCATGTACTTCACCTGGTTTAATTTTAAGGCTAAAGTCCTTTAATATTTTTTTACCGTCTATAGAAGCGCTAAGATTATTAATACTTAACATTAGCCAACGCTTCCTTCTAAGCTTATTCCAACTAATTTTTGCGCTTCTACAGCAAACTCCATAGGTAATTGTTGTAGAACTTCTTTACAAAAGCCATTTACAATTAAACTCACAGCTTCTTCTTGATTTAAACCCCTCTGATTACAATAAAAAAGTTGCTCATCACTGATTTTAGAAGTTGTAGCTTCATGTTCAATATTTGCAGAAGAGTTTTTATTTTCAATATATGGAATTGTATGTGCTCCACATTTGTTACCCATCAACAATGAATCACATTGGGTATAATTTCGAGCATTATTTGCCTTAGAGCCAATTCTTACTAACCCTCTATAAGTATTATCTGCAAATCCTGCAGATATACCTTTTGAAATAATTTTGCTTTTAGTATTTTTTCCTAAATGAATCATTTTGGTTCCCGTGTCAGCTTTTTGGTGATTATTAGTAATCGCAATAGAATAAAATTCGCCAATTGAATTATCACCTTGTAGAATGCAGCTCGGATATTTCCATGTAATTGCTGAACCAGTTTCAACTTGTGTCCAAGAAATCTTAGAATTTTTTCCTCTACATGCTCCTCTTTTTGTAACAAAATTATAAATACCACCTTTTCCATCTTTGTCTCCTGGATACCAGTTTTGTACAGTGGAATATTTTATTTCTGCATCATCCAAGGCTACAAGCTCAACGTTAGCAGCATGAAGTTGGTTTTCATCTCGCATTGGAGCTGTACATCCTTCTAGATAACTTACATAACTACCTTTGTCAGCAATAATTAATGTTCTTTCAAACTGTCCAGTTTCGGACGCATTAATTCTAAAATATGTAGAAAGTTCCATGGGACATCTAACTCCTTCAGGAATGTAAACAAATGAACCATCAGTAAATACTGCAGAATTTAGTGTAGCAAAGTAATGGTCTGTTATTGGAATTACAGAACCTAAATATTTTTTTACTAATTCGGGATGTTTAAGAATTGCTTCTGATATAGGACAAAAAATAATTCCCTTTTTTGTTAATTCATCTTTAAAAGTTGTGGCAACTGAAACAGAATCAAAAACTGCATCAACAGCAATACCGCTAAGTCTTTTTTGCTCTTGCAAAGGAATGCCTAATTTTTTGTAAGTTTCTATTAATTTTGGATCTACTTCATTAAGATTTTTTGGTTTATTAACGGCACTCTTAGGTGCTGAATAATAATACAAGTCCTGATAATTAATTTTTGGATATTTAGGTTTTTGCCAATTTGGTTCTTTTAAATTTTTTAACCTATTAAAAGCTTTCAGTCTCCAATTTAACATCCATTTTGGTTCTTTTTTTATGTTTGATATAAATTTAATTACATTCTCATTAAGTCCTTTTGGAGCCCTAATACTTTCTATGTCAGTAGTAAAGCCATACTTATATTCTTTGGATTTTTCTAATTCTTGTTGTTTCATGTATTTAATTCTCTTTGTTTGTCTTTTACAACTTTAAAAATTATATCGTTTAAAGTATTTTTTTCAAAAAAACTGTTTATATGGTTTTCTAAGTCATCCCACAAATTATGAGTAATACACTTAACAGATTTACCGGTGCATCCTTTTTTGGATTCCTTTCTGCATCCAACAGTTTTTACTTTTTCATCTACAGCTTTAATAATACTTGATAATTTTATTTCATGTGGCGATTTAGATAAAAGGTAGCCACCTTTCGGACCTCTTGAGCTGTATACTAAATGATTTTTTTTTAATTTTGAAAAAATTTGTTCTAAAAAAGATATTGAAATACCTTGCCTTAAAGAAATTTCTGACAAGCTTGTAGGTTGATTGCGGTTTATTTTGGCTAAATCAGCCATTGCCATAACTGCATATCTACCTTTACTTGTAAGTTTCATATCAAATAATCTTTAAATTGTAGGGTTTATTTACAGATTCCTACTAAATAGGTCAAGTATATAAAATAAATAAAAAAGTCGCAATATAAACGTGGTATAAAACTTATCCTTTTTTTGAAAATAGTTATCATTACTAATTAAATTATGAAGATTGAAAGTAAAGAGATATTTATTCCAGGACCAAGTGGAAGAATCCAAGCAAAATATTATAAAAGCAAGAAGCAAGGTGCCCCTGTTGCATTAGTATTACAGCCGCATCCTCAATATGGTGGATCTATGAATAATAGAATAGTTTATGAAGCTTATAACTGTTTTTATAAAAATAATTTTTCAGTAATTAGAATAAATTTTAGAGGTGTAGATAAAAGTGATGGTATATTTGATAATGGACAAGGCGAACTATCTGATGCTGCTGCAGCATTAGATTGGATTGAAAGAGAAAATCCCGGATATAGCCAATGCTGGATATCTGGCTTTTCATTTGGTGCATTAATTTGTATGCAACTAATAATGAGAAGACCAGAAGTAAATAAATTTGTTACAATTTCACCTCAACCCAACTTGTATGATTTTACTTTTTTATCTCCATGTCCAATTTCAGGAATAATATTATTTGGAAAAAATGATGAACTCGTTCATATAGATAGCATATTAAATTTAAAAAAAAGATTGAGTATGCAAAAAAATATTGATGTAAAATTTGAATCTATTTCTGGTGCTAATCATTTTTATAAAAATAAAGAAAAAGAGTTATCAGTTACTATAGACAAATATATAAAAGATAAAGTCACAATAGTTTAATTTTTTATAATTACACCACCTGTACAAGGTTTTTTAACTCCCGTCGTACTTGGAAAAGAAATTGGTAGTTTAAGATGAGATCTAATAGCAAGATAAGCAAATGCCTGCGACTCTACAAAATCTCCATCTATTCCATATTTTTCTATTGGTTCTAAAGATATAGTTTTAAAATCATCTAATTGTTCATTGGCCACATATTCATTCGAGCCTAGAATTGTTGAGTCTAACCATTCGTTATAGTTTTTATCAACTTCTATTTTTTTATTTAGATAGTCTGAAGTTTTAAGATAATTAAAACCTTTGCGTATTATAGCGTCCATTAAATATTTATTTTTTCGACCACCACCACAAACTAACCATTTTGTAAACCTCGAATAGCGTATACTATTAGAATATCTTATTCCTGTCGAGATAAGTGCTGCTGTGAAATCTGTTAAAGTAGAAGCACCATCTTTTAATGAAAGATCTTTAACAAAAGATATATCAAAATCTTTTGTATCTAAAG
>Ga0315334_10002185_pt1 | contig 12199 bp, 8 predicted proteins | sample M150034915metaG_FD_205555 | JGI IMG/M metagenome (GOLD analysis project Ga0315334, IMG submission 205555) | Ammonia-oxidizing marine archaeal communities from Monterey Bay, California, United States - M1 500m 34915 | ecosystem: Environmental > Aquatic > Marine > Intertidal zone | place: USA... | reverse complement strand
TCTGATCGAAGCGGCGCCGATGCCGATGTGGTTTCGCGGGGCCGACATGAGGCTGCGCCTCGTCAACCGCGCCTATGTAGCCGCAGTGGGATCCGATAGTCCGGACACGGTCGTCGAAGAACAGATCGAGCTTGTCGAACAGGTCGACGGCGTCAGCGCGGGCCAGATCGCCCAGCAGGCTGGCGAGAGGCGCAAGGCGATCGAACGTGTTGTGACCGCGACCATCAATGGCGAGCGCCGGTCCCTGCGCGTGACCGATCTGCCGCTGATCGGTGACGGGGTCGCCGGATACGCCGTCGATATCGAGGAGATGGAGGAACAGGCGCGCGAATTTCGTGCTTTCCGCGAAGCCCAGCGCTCCATCCTCGACCAGCTGTCCATCGGCGTCGCGCAGTTCGATTCGAACCGGCGGATGACCTTCGCGAATCAGCCATTCCACCGCGTATTCAGCCTGCCGCCTGGTATCGTGAACGACCGGACTGGCTTCGAGCAGGTGCTGATGGTGGCGCGCGAGAACGGACGCATACCCGAGGTCCGCGATTTTCCCGCCTGGCGCAAGGAGCTGGCGGGATGGTTCCTGTCCGACGAAACGCATGAGGAAAACTGGCCGCTTCCTGATTCGACTCATCTGCGCATTCTCGCTCAGCCCATGCCCGATGGCGGCCTCGTCCTGATCGCGGAGGATCGGACCGAACAGCTCGCGCTTTCCGCCACTCGCGACACCTTGCTGCGCACGCGCACTGCCACCTTCGACAATCTGTTCGAAGCGCTCGCCGTGTTCGCGCCCGATGGGCACCTCGAATTGTGGAACCGCAGCTTCGCGGGCGCCTGGGGCCTGGAAGAGGAGGCCCTGGACGGGCATCCGCAGGCCGAGGACCTGCTTGCCGCGATCGCGAAGAAGCTTGCCGATCCCAAGGAAGTCGCGGCGATTAATCACGTCATCCGCGCCGCTACGCTCGACCGGCGCAAGCAGCGCGGTGCAGTGAAGCTCGCCGATGGACGCACGCTCGATTTCGCGAGCGTTCCGCTCCCCGATGGCAATGGCCTTATCACCGTGCTCGATGTCACCGCATCCCGCCAGGCCGAAGAAGCGCTGCGCGAACGTAATCGCGCGCTGGAAGAGGCCGACGCGGTGACCACACGTTTCCTTGCCAATATGAGCTACGAATTCCGCACGCCCCTGACTTCGATCGGAGGTTTCGCCGAACTTCTGACCAGCGGCGTCGCGGGCGAACTCGGTCCGCAGGCCCAGGAATATGCCGAAGCGATTGCCCAGTCGGTCGGCAAGCTGACCGAACAGGTCGAAAACGTCCTCGACCTGTCCCAGAGCGAAGCGGGCCTGATGCCGTTGTCCAAACGTCCGATCCCGCTTTTGCCTTTCGTGACCGAAATCGTGCGCAAGCGCGAAAATGCGATCGTGGAGGGCGGGCTCACGCTCGATCTGCGCAGCGATCCGGACAAGTCGGTCACGGCCGATCCGCAGCAATTGCGCCGCGCAATCGCTCACCTGCTCGACAACGCCATTCGGGCGACGCCGCGCGGCGGCCGGATCATGGTGGAAATCCGCCAGAAGAAGGACGGCACGCGGATCGCAATCAGCGATAGCGGACCGGGAATGACGCATCATGAGATAGCGCGCGCTCTCGACGGCATTCGCCCGACATCGGACGGCCGCGGGATCGAGCGCCGCCAGGGGCTTGGAATCCCGCTCGCCAGGCAATTGATCGAATCGCATGGCGGGACGCTCGAATTGCAGAGCCGTCGTGGGGCGGGAACCACCGCTACGATTGTCTTGCCGTGATTTTGACGCTTCCCGATCTCAACGCCGTCGCTGCGCTCGGCCGCCGGATCGCGGCGAAGCTTCAGCCGGGGGACGTGGTCGCGCTGTCGGGCGATCTGGGTGCGGGCAAGACGACCCTGTCGCGCGCCATCCTGGCGGCAGCGGGGCATGCGGGCGAAGTTCCGTCCCCCACCTTCACCATCATCGAGACTTACGCGCGGACCGACCCTCCGATCGTCCACGCGGATTTCTACCGACTCGATGATCCGTCGGAGCTGGAAGAGATCGGTCTGGAGGATTACCGTGAGGGAGCCGCACTGCTCGCCGAATGGCCCGATCGGGCAGGCGGCTTCGCGCACGAGCCCGCCTGCCTCTCGGTCGAACTCGAAAACGGTGGGGAAGGGCGCCGTGCCATTGTCGAAGGCGGTTCGGCTTGGCATGGCCGGATGCCATGAACGCAGCACTACCCGAAGGTCTCGACAGTTTTCTCGGCGATACGCGATGGGACGGGGCGGAGATCGTCCCGCTCGTCGGCGACGCCTCTTTCCGCCGGTATTTCCGGCTTCGCATGGGGGATCGCAGCGCCATGCTGATGCACGCTCCACCGCCCGAGGAAGATACTGGTCCCTTCCTGCATGTGGCGCGCTGGCTGAATGAAAACGGTATGCGCGGACCGGAGATTCTCGGGGCACGGCCCGAAGAAGGCCTGGTCCTGCTCGAAGATTTCGGCGATCAGCGGATGAAGGAGTGGATCGACGATCACCCCCAGGACGAAAGCGCCGTCTATGCGCGGGCGATCGATGCCCTGGTGAAGCTTCAATCGCTCCCCGCCGGGCCCTTCGATCCATACGATATGGCGGTCTATCAGCGCGAAGCGGCCCTGTTCGTCGAGTGGTATTGCCCGGCGGTCGGGCTCGATGTGGACGAAGCGGGCTGGCGAACGGCCTGGGATAAGGCGCTCGCTCCCCTTATCGAGCGGCAACAGCCCGGCGTGACCGTGCTGCGCGATTACCACGCCGAGAATGTCATGCTGCTCGAACCGGGCAAGCCGCACGGGGAACAGGGGCTCATCGACTTTCAGGACGCCCTGGTGGGTCACCCTGCCTACGATCTCGTCAGCCTTTTGCAGGATGCCCGGCGCGACGTGCCGGAAATCCTCGAACAGGAGATGCTGGCTCGATATCGGTCCGCCTGCGATCCTGGCGAACATTTCGAGGCCGATTACGCCCGCCTCGGCGCGCAGCGGAACGCCAAGATCGTCGGCATTTTTACGCGGCTCTACAAGCGCGATGCCAAGCCGCGCTATCTGCGCATGATCCCGCGTGTGTGGAAGGCGATGGAGCGCGATCTGGAGCATGAAGCGCTGGCTCCGGTGGCGGAATGGTTCGCGGCCAATATCCCGCAGGATCTGCGCGATGCGAACGGGGGCGAAATCGCATGAACGAGGCCGCACTCGTGACCGATACCGCGATGTTGATGGCCGCAGGGCTCGGCAAGCGGATGCGTCCGCTGACCGCCAGCCAGCCCAAGCCGATGGTGCGCGTCGCGGGAAAACCCTTGATCGATCACGCGCTGGACCGGCTGGAAGATGCGGGCGTCGCGAAGGCGGTCGTCAACGTGCACTACCTCGCCGATACGCTGGAAGCGCATATTCGCAACCGGACCTGCCCCGCGAACGCAATCAGCTACTCGAAACGGGTGGCGGGATGGTGAAGGCGCGGGACGAAGGGATGCTGCCCGACCCGTTCTTCGCCTGCAATGCGGACAGTATCTGGCTGGATGGCCCGCTTAACGCCTTTCGCGACCTGTCGCGGCACTGGGATTCCGAACGGATGGACGCCCTTTTGCTGCTGGTGCCGCACTCGCGCGCCACCAATTTCGACGGGACGGGCGATTTCTACATGGATGCGCGCGGACAATTGAAGCGCAAGCTGCCCGGCCGCATTGCGCCCTTCATTTATACCGGAATTCAGCTCGTCTCGCATCGCCTCCTGCGCGAGGCTCCGGAGGGTAAATTCTCGACCAACATTCTCTGGGATCGCGCCATCGCGGAAGGGCGGCTCTACGGTCTCGCCTTCAGCGGCCAGTGGATCGAGGTCGGGCGGCCCGAACATATCGCCGTGTGCGAGGAGGCGCTCGGGCGTGGCTGATCGCCGCGCGCCCGAAATCTACTCCATCGCCGCCCATCGCGGTTTCGCGGATGCGCTGGTTGCGGGACTGGTCCCGCGCTATTCCGAGGAGGGGCTGGGGCTTGCACGGCTGACCCTGCTGCTCCCCAGTTCGCGCGCGGTTCGCACTGTCAGCGAGGCGTTCATCCGCCATGCCGGAGAAGCGGACGGGCCCGTAGGCTTGCTGATGCCACGCATGGTCGTGGTCGGCGATCTCGATCTCGACGAGGCGCTGGGGCCGCTGCTCGATCCCTTGGGGGCGAGCGCAATTCCGTCAGCGATCGACCCGCAGCGGCGCCTGTTCGCTCTGGCGCGATTGATCGCCGATACGATGGGAGACGACGCGCCCGGCGGAGCGACTTTGTTGCGGCTGGCGCGCGAGACCGGAGCGACGATGGACCGGTTGCTGGTCGAGGATGTCGACCCTGCGGATCTGCTCGACGATAGCGTGGTCGACATCGTGCCCGACCTGTCCGCGCATTGGCAGAAGAGCCTGCACCTCTTCGCTACCGTCCAGGTCAAATGGCGGGCGTTTCTTCAGGAAAGCGGCGCGCTCGATGCGGCGGCGCGGCGCAATCGCCTGTTCGACCATGCCGCCGCGCGGTTTGCGAAACATCCGCCGGAAATGCCCATCGTTGCCGCAGGCGTCACGAGCCCGGCACCGGCTCTGGCGCGGCTGCTGAAAACGGTCAGTGAACTGCCGCAGGGCGCCGTGATCCTGCCCGATTTCGACCTGACGCTGGCCGACGAAGTGTGGGACGAGTTAGGCCGCGCCGGAGCCGCGCCCGGTCCGGGGGAGACCCCGTTCGCGCGCGACGATGCGGTGACGCATCCGCAATATCACCTCAAACTGCTGCTCAACCGCATGGGCGTCGCGCGTGAGGAGGTGCGGCCCTGGCATCGCAAGGGACTCGCCGCCGCGCCGCCGGAACGCAGCCACGCGATCGGATCGCTGTTTCTCCCGCCCGAAGCGAGCAAAGCGTGGGTCGATCTGCCGACTGACAAGCGCCGCCTGGCAGGCGTCAGGATCATGCGCAGCGCCAATCCCGAAGAGGAAGCGCAGGCTATCGCCCTGCTGGTGCGCGAGGCTTTGGAGACTCCGCGCAAGCGGATCGCCGTGGTCACGCCCGATCGCGGGCTGGCGCGGCGCGTGGTGCATCATCTGGCCCGATGGGACATCCTTGCTGACGATTCCGCCGGTCGTCCCTTGTCGCAGACGGCTGCCGGGCGGCTCATGCTGCTGCTCGCCGAAGTCATGGCGGAGCGCGCTGCGCCGGTTCCTTTGATGGCGCTGCTCGGCCATCCGCTGGTCGATGGCGGGATGGAGCGCGGCATCTGGCTGTCGCAATTGCGGCGGATCGAGCGGTCCCTGCGCGGACCGCGCAAAGCCGGGGGGCTGGAGCCGGTCGAGCGAATTGTAGCGAAGCATGCCGAGCCGGGATCGCCCATGGCCGAATGGTGGCGAACGGTAAGCGATACGCTGGCACCCCTTCTCGATATGGCCGATCGCGAGGCCGTCCCGCTGGCCGACTGCCTCGATGTGCTGGCCGCAGCGGGCGAAGCCCTGTGCGGCGAGAAATTGTGGGCGCGCGAAGACGGACGGGCGCTGGCGCGTTTCGTCGAGGAATTGCGTCTCAATTCCGGGGAGGCCGCCTTCGCACTCGCCCCGCGCGACGTGGAAGTCGCGCTGCGCGATGCGATGGAACAGATCGCGGTGCGCCCGCCCTATGGCGGCCATGCGCGCGTCCAGGTCCTGGGCCTGCTCGAATCGCGCATGAACCGCGCCGATCTCGTCATCTGTGCCGGGCTGAACGAAGGGGTCTGGCCCGCAAGGGGGACCACGGATGCGCTGCTTGCGCCACCGGTCCTGCGGGCGCTGGGCGTGCCTGGATCGGATTACCGGATCGGCCTCGCCGCGCACGATCTCGCCGGAGCGCTGGGCGCGCCCGAAGTCGTGCTGAGCCGGGCGGAGCGCGACGAGAGCGGCCCGGCCATTCCTTCGCGCTTCCTGCTGCGCGTTCAGGCGCTGCTGGGCGATCTGCTGCCCCGGCACGAGGAAACCCGCGCTGTCGAGCTTGCCCGCGCCATCGCCCGCGCTCCGCGTGCCGCAATCTACCCAAGGCCGCGCCCGAAGCCCGCGGCAGAGCAGCGCAAGGTGGCGATCTCCGCCACGGCTCTCGATCGCCTGTTGGGCGATCCGTACCAATTCTACGCCGCGCAGATCATGGGGCTGAAGGATCTCGACGCGTTGGACGCCGATCCCACGCCCGCCTGGCAGGGCAATGTCGCCCACACCATCCTCCAGCGCTGGCACGAGCAGCGGGCAGGCGGCGCCGATCCCGATATTGCGCCTATCATGGCGGCGGTGCTGGACGAAGAGAACGCCGATCCGCTGACGCGCGGCCTGTGGCAACCGCGCCTGCTCGCCGCGCTCGAATGGATCGCCGGTGAAGTGCGAGCCGCCACCGATCGCAAAGTGCTGCGAGTCGAGGAGAAGGGGGCGATGGAGGTCGAAGGCATCCGCGTCCACGGACGGGCGGACAGGATCGATCGCCTTCCCGACGGCACACTCGCCATCGTCGATTACAAGACCGGCAAGCCGCCGAGCGCCACGATGGTCGCGGATGGTTTCGCGCTTCAGCTCGGCATTTTGGGCCTGATCGCGGAGCGCGACGGTTTCGAGAAAGCGCGCGGAGAGCCGGGCGCGTATGAATACTGGTCGCTGGGCAAATCGAAGAGCGAGGCCAATCCCTATGGCTTCGGCTATGTCGAAACGCCGCTGAAAATCCCGCCCAAGCGGACGGGAATCGAGCCGGAAGACTTGCTGCCGCTCACCTCCGGTTTCCTGCTGAAGGGTATCACCAGATACATTACCGGCGATGCGCCCTTCACCGCGCGCGAAAATCCGGATTATCCCGCCTACGACACGTACGACCAATTGATGCGCCTCGACGAGTGGTTGCCGCGCATGGATGAAGAGGAGGGCCTGGCATGAGCGGCAAGGTCTACCCCCTTCAAGGGGCGCAGCGCGATGCGGTCGATCCGAAGGAAAGTGTCTGGCTGTCCGCCAGCGCAGGCACGGGCAAGACGCAGGTCCTGTCCGCGCGCGTGCTGCGCCTGTTGCTGGAGCCAAAGGGCGATCCTTCGCAGATCCTGTGCCTCACGTTCACGAAGGCGGGCGCGGCGGAGATGGCCGTGCGCGTCAACGAGGTTCTGGCGCGCTGGGTGCGGCTCGATGATGGGAGGCTGGCGCGCGAACTAAGCAATCTCGGCGCGCCCACCGATCCCGAAACACGCTCGCGCGCCCGTTCGCTGTTCGCGCGAGTGCTCGATTGTCCGGGCGGTGGCCTGCGGATCGATACGATCCACGCCTTCGCTCAATATCTGCTTGCCGCCTTTCCGACCGAAGCGGAAATCCTCCCCGGTTCGCGCCCGATGGAAGATCGCGAGCGCGACCTGTTGAGCCGCGAGGTTCTGGCCGCGATGCTGTCGGAAGGCGATCCCGCTATCGATGCGGCGATTGCCGAGATGAGCCGCCGCAAGGGCCCCGATGCGGTGCGCGGCTGGCTGATGCGTTGTGCCGGGCACCAGCATCTTTGGACCGGTCCCGACGGGTGGCAGCCGCCGATGAAACCGCGCGTCCACCGCCTGCTCGGGATCCCGGCGGACGCCGATGAGACCTGGGTGGAACAGGCGTGTTCGGACGCCGATTTCCCGGTTCAGGCGATGCGCGCCTGCGCCGCTGCCACCCGCGAATGGAAAGCAGCGACGGGCCAGAATGCCGCCGATTTCGCCGAGGCATGGCTGCGCAGTGACGAGCAGGCGCGGCTGGAAACGCTGGACGGGTTCTTCGACACGCTTCTGAAAAAGGATGGGACGCCTCGCAAGATGGCGGGCGCGGAAAAGAGCGATCCATCCTTCGTCCAGCATCAGGAAATCGTCGCCGAGGCGGTAGGGCAGGTGAACGAACGGCGCGCGCTGATCGATTTGGCGGAATTTCTCGCCCCGCAACTCGAAGCGGGACGGGCCTTCGCTTTGCGCTGGGAAGAGGCGAAGGCGCGCGAGGGATTGGTTGATTTCGACGATCTCATCGCCCGCGCCGCGCAGCTTTTGTCCAACAGCGCGATGGCGGACTGGATCCGCTACAAGCTCGACCGCAGTTTCGACCACATCCTGGTGGACGAGGCGCAGGACACCAACGAAGCCCAGTGGAGCATCGTGAAGGCTCTGACCGACGATTTCTTCGACGGGCTGGGCGCGCGCGGCGATGCGGTGCGGACCATTTTCACGGTCGGCGATTACAAACAGGCGATCTTCGGCTTCCAGGGGACCAGCCCGCGCAATTTCCGGCAGGCCCGCGATTTCTTCGCGCGGAAGATGGACGCTTCGGCCGATGCGGCCCGCGAAATGCGCGGCGCGCCGGAGATGCGGCGGCTCAAGGGCTACGATCTCGAACGCTCCTATCGGACCAGCGCGCCGGTGCTGTCCTTCGTGGACGATGCGCTCGAAGCGATCGGCCATTCCGGACTGGGGCTCGACCGGGCCGACGGCCAGCATGTCGGCAACGAAGGCCCGGGTCTGGTGACTTTGTGGAACACCGTCACCGCCGGGACCGATGGCGAGGAGGGAGAGGAAGCCGAAGGCTGGCTTGCGCGCCACGACCGCCTGATGGCGGACAATATCGCGCGACAGGTGCGCCGCTGGATGGACCAAGGCTTCCCGCTCGCCAAGGGCGAGGCGCGCAATGCGAGCCCGGGCGACGTCATGGTGCTGGTAAGGAAGCGGCGCGAGCTTGCCTCGCTGATCGTCGCGAGGCTTTATCGTCATGGTGTGCCGGTGGCGGGTGTGGACCGGCTGCGGCTCGGCAATCCGCTGGCGGTGAAGGATCTGATGGCGACACTGCGCTTTGCTGCCCAGCCGCTGGACGATCTGACGCTGGCGAGCCTGTTGGTGTCGCCGTTGATCGGCTGGAGCCAGGAGGATCTGCTCGAGCACGGTTATCGGGCGAAGGACCGGCGTTTGTGGGAGCATTTGCGCAAGAGCGAGCATGGCTTCGTTGCTGGTACCGTGGACGCCTTGCGCGAAATTCTCCGGCGCGCGGATTACGACAGCCCGCAGCAATTGCTGCACTGGATGCTGGTCGGCCCGATGGACGGGCGGCGCAAGCTGGTCGCGCGTCTGGGGCGCGAGGCGAACGATCCGATCGACGAATTGCTCAACGCCGCCAATGCCTATGCTTCCGCGCACACCGCCAGCCTGCAAGGCTTCATCCGCTGGTTCGACGCGGCCGAGGGAGAGCTGAAGCGCGAGGCGGGCGAGGGTGGCGATCAGGTGCGGGTGATGACGGTGCACGGCTCGAAAGGGCTTCAGGCGCCCATCGTGATTCTGGCCGATGCGGCCATAGGCCCCGATGCGCCGGGCGATCTGGAACTTGTCGAGCAACCGATCGGGGGCGGGGCGGGAAGGGCCGTGCCGCTGCCGGGATTGAGCAAGGATCAGCGGGTCGGCCCGGTCGCTCTGGCCGAAGCCGAAGCGGCGCGCGCCGATGGAGAGGAACACTGGCGGCTGCTCTACGTCGCGATGACGCGGGCGGAAGAAGCGCTGTTCATCGGCGGATCGCTTGGGCCCCGCCATGCGAAGAACGGCCCGCACGAGGATAGCTGGTATGCGCGGCTGAAGCCGGTCTTTCCCGACGAGGCGCTGGAGGACGATATCTGGGGCGCGCGATGGGAACGGAGCGAGCCTGCGCCGCCCGTGCCCCTGACCGACACCGGCAAAGCGGGCGAGAGCCAACCGGACCTGCCCGATTGGGCGAAGCGTCCCGCACCCGAAGAGCCGCGGCCGCCACGGCCGCTCGCGCCTTCGGGCTTGGGTGAGCAGGAGGGGAGCGATCCGCCTCTGCCGCCCGATCATGCGGCTGGCGCGGCACGGCGCGGCGTCCTGATCCACGCACTGCTCGAACGCCTGCCCGCCGTCGCGCCCGAAGAACGCCGTGAAAGAGCGACGGATTGGCTGGCCAAGCAGGCGCCCGATCTCGCCGAAGCGGATCGTTCGGAGATGCTCGACAATGCGCTCGCGGTTATCGAAAGGCCCGACTTCGCCGCCGTTTTCGGCCCCGATGCGCTGGCCGAAGTGCCGCTGGCCGCTCTCGTCGAAGGACGGGTCGTCACGGGGATCGCCGACAGATTGCTCGTCACCGAAGACGCGGTGACGGTCATCGATTTCAAGACCGCGCGGCGTCCGCCGACCGCGCTGGAGGATGTGCCGGATCACACTTTACGGCAGATGGCAGCCTATGTCGCCGCGCTCGAGGCGATCTATCCGGGACAGGCAGTGCGTGCCGCATTGCTCTATACGCAGACCCCGCAGCTGATCGAATTGCCGCCCGCCACGTTGGCCGCGTACAAAACCCGATTTGCCGATCCGCAGGAAAGCTTTGCCCTGCCACCCGTTGAGTAGGTGCAGAAGCGCCCCAGATAGGGCGCGACAGATACAGGAGAATAGTCATGGCCACCGTCGCCGTAACCGATAGCAGTTTCCAGTCCGACGTTCTGGAATCCGACAAGCCCGTCCTTGTCGATTTCTGGGCCGATTGGTGTGGGCCGTGCAAGATGATTGCACCGGCACTGGAAGAGCTCAGCGACGAGATGAAAGAGCAGGTAACGATCGCCAAGATGGACATCATGGAAAACCCGGACGTGCCGGGTAAGATGGGTGTCCAGTCGATCCCTTACCTCGTCCTGTTCAAGAACGGGGAAGCGGCCGCCAATATGCGCGGTGCCGCGCCCAAGGGCCAGCTCAAGCAATGGCTCGAAAGCGAGCTTTAAGCTTCGAATACTGCGTAGCGCGCGGCCAGATCGTCCCATAGGGCGGGACTGGCCGCGCCGATCAGCCCGGTGCGATCGGGTTCGTCCACGCGATAGGGCGATCCGTCGGGCCGGGCGACCCTTCCGCCCGCTTCGTTGAGCCACAGGGCGCCTGCGGCATGATCCCAGGCGAGGGTGCGTTCGAATATCGACACGTCGTTTTCGCCCAGAGCCAGCCGCGGATATTGTTCTGCGGCGCAGCGCGGGATGTCGACCAGGCGGTAATGCGGCGCGATATGCTTCATCGCGGCGGCGCGGCGCTCCTGATCCATGAAGACTGTCGAGATGGCGGCCACGGGAGGCGTTTCGCCCGAAGTCTGCGCCGTGATCCGCTCGCCATCGACATAGGCGCCGTCGCCGCGATGCGCGGCGCAGAAACGACCCGACTGGCAATCGTAGATCCAACCGCTCTGAGCGAGGCCACCATCGGCCAGCGCGATCAGGATCCCAAAGGGTCCGGTACCGCCTGCGTAGTTATTGGTGCCGTCGATCGGATCGATGATCCAGGATGGGCCGGACAGCAGATCGAGGACGGCGGGATTCGCATGCGCGTTCTCTTCGCCGACGATGCCGATCCCCGGATTGAGCTTGCTCAGCCCGGCAGCGAGCAGTTCTTCCGCCTCGCGATCGGCCACGGTGACGACATCGTCCGCCGCCTTGTTCTCGATCTGCGAGGCGGAGAGCGAACGGAAATGCGGCAGGATCGCCGTTTCGGTGACGTCGCGCATCAGCGCGAGGATCTCACGGTCCAGCATGCTCATGATCTGTAGTCCGCGTTGATGGCGATGTAGCCATGCGTCAGGTCGCAGGTCCAGACGGTGGCGCGTCCGTCTCCGATGCCGAGATCGACATCCATGCGAATGTCCTGCCCTTTGAGATGTTCTGCAACCGGTGCCTCGTCGTAATCCGCCACGGGTTGCCCGTCGCGCGCCGTCCAGATGCCGCCGAACCCGATCGAAAGCCGGTCGCGATCTGCCGGTTCGCCTGCCTTGCCGACTGCCATGACGACGCGGCCCCAATTGGCATCCTCGCCCGCAATGGCAGTCTTCACCAGCGGCGAATTCGCGATCGACAGGCCGACGCGCCGGGCGCTGTCGTCGCTCTTGGCGCCGGTTACCGCGATCTCGATGAATTTCTGCGCCCCTTCGCCGTCGCGTACCACCAGATGGGCGAGGCGTTGGCAGACATCGGCGATGGCGGCATAAAGCGCGTCGGCGCCGGGATCGTCCCACGATGCGATGAGCGGGTTATCCGCCAGCCCCGTCGCAGCGAGCAGGACCGTATCGCTGGTCGAGGTATCACCATCGACCGTGATGCAGGAAAAGCTCGCCGCATTGGCGCGGTCGAGCATTTGCTGGAGGAAGTCCGGCGTCACCTTCGCGTCG
>Ga0315334_10002184_pt1 | contig 12199 bp, 7 predicted proteins | sample M150034915metaG_FD_205555 | JGI IMG/M metagenome (GOLD analysis project Ga0315334, IMG submission 205555) | Ammonia-oxidizing marine archaeal communities from Monterey Bay, California, United States - M1 500m 34915 | ecosystem: Environmental > Aquatic > Marine > Intertidal zone | place: USA... | reverse complement strand
TTGTGGCCCAGCACGCCCAATCCAATTACTGAATTCCGGACCGGTCTGCCTAGAGATAGAAATGCTACCTTTGAACGAATCTCCCACGGCCATCAAGACTTCGCTCTCCGCCAAGTGGGGCGCGTTGTTCTTTTCAGAGAGGTGGCATAAAACAACACTTTCCAGATTTTCGTGACAGACTCTTTGGAGTATCTCAGAAGTCTGAGAATTGGAGAGATGCCCACCTCGCCCGGAGATTCTCTTCTTCAGAGAATTTGGATAAGGCCCCTCCATCAGTCTGGAATGGTCGTAGTTAGCCTCAATCGAAATGTGACTACAGCCAGCCAGATGGCGCAGTAGTTCGGAAGTTCCCTCTCCCAAGTCAGTAACAATCGCTGCCCTCCCTCCCTCACCGTCGCTAGCGATGATTGCAACATTATCTGAGTCATCATGGGGTATGGGAATCGCAATCATACTCAATACTTCATTGAATTCAACTCTCTCTAGACTCTCGAAAGTATTGCAATCTTCTATTGGACTCCATCCCAATCTGTTTGCCGTTCCTATATTGCAGTGGAGACTTGCATTCCATGCCGTAGAGGCTCTAATGGCTGAACCAGAGTGGTCCTTGTGATGATGTGTCACTACAATTGCATCGATTGAACTCGGTTCAACTCCAATGACTCCGAGCCTATTCTCAGTCTGATTGAAACTGAAACCACAATCTATCAGAACTCTTGTATCGCCAAAACTGAGGAGGGTTGCATTGCCCCTGCTGCCGGAACCAAGATGTGTTATTTGCATGCCCATTCAACTCTTACCACGATCTAAAGTACCCTTTAACCAATCCATAATATTGTTCTTGAAAACTAGTGAATTACACCTCTTGGTGATTGGCCGAATCTGATATCTACCAATCTTTGTCCGAACGACGCTCCATCATCATGATAAATCCCCCAAGAGCGAAATTCGCAATAGGGTGAGCGAATGCGACGAAAGCAGACTGCATTACTGATATCATTCCTGATGCTTACTAGTCTAGCATTCGTTTCACAGACCCGACCACAATCTCCAGTCTCCTCAACGGATCCAAATTTGGCCGAGGGCACCGAGTCCCCTGTAACTGATCAGGATGGTGACCAAATACCTGATTTGTACGAGGTAATATTCGGTGATGATTTCAGTATTTCCACCACCACAGCCGAGATAATCATCGGTGGACTGGATCCTTCAGATGCTACAGACAACACATCTGACAATGACAGGGACGGACTCACTGCCTTACAGGAATACTGCTGGCCTTACACTGTTGAGAGATGCTTCGAAGAGAGAAACAGCTTAACGGGAAAGGCCCCCGAAGATACGGATTCAGGACTTAGAGAATATTTGGACCCAAGAGTCTCTGATACCGATGGAGACGGCCTTCCCGATGGATTCGAAGTCTACATGTGCACTATAGGGGGGCTTTACAGAAATAACCCGAACGACCCTTTGAACTCAAAGAAGATGTGGACGTGCCAGTATTTCGACCCCCTAGACCCCACTGATTTGTTCGAGGACTTCGATAGATGCGAGGTAGACTTCAGTTGGGGTTGTGGTGACGGATTCGACTTCAACAGCGATGGCGAAATCGATTTGGGTGAGAGATTCACTAATACTGAAGAGTATCTTTTCGGCACACCCAGCGACTGGATTACAGAACGCGATGGCCTGTGGTGCTCCGGACAAATCGAAAGCCTTTCCGAAGATTCTTGTCAGACACAGTACGATAGAACTACCTCAACCCCTGGCTGGTTGGGTACCGACCCACGATTCAGTGACTCCGACTACTATTCTTGGGACGAATTCTCTCCGGTCGAACTCGAAGTACTTGGGGATGGAATTCCTGACGGTTGGGAGGCTCATCACGGCATGGATCCGATGAACGCTAGCGATGCAGTTTTGGACAGTGACTTTGATGGCTGGGACTATGATGGAGACGGATTCATCACCCCTGATGTCACTACCTCAACTGCACACTGGGGCGAGTCTTTCAGTAACTACGAAGAATTCTCCATTGATCTTGACGACTCCAATGGAGTAGTTCCTGGATTAAGGGGTACTAGGGCCTCAGAAAGTGGACAAATAATCAACTTCGACCACTCCACCGCTACTAGACTTGTAGACTCAGCTGTCCACTCAGTAATTCCAGATCAACCCAGGGAACGCTTGGTAATCGGGTCTAAGTACGGAATTTCTGTAATCGATCCCTTCAGGGGGGTGGCATCGGGATTCGAATTCATGCACGGCGTCGAGGGATTGACATTGAGCCACTATTCCATAGGAGAATCCGATTATCTTTTGATGGGCTCTAACATCGGATTCCATACTATTAGAATGGAGAACGGACTCCCAATTATGGACTCAATGATTACTCATCGAATCGGATCGGTTTCGGAGATAATCCGATTAAAGACCCAGTCTGAAGACCTCGACATCTTGTTGCTGGGCGCCGATATGGTGTGGAAGACAACACTTGCGGATGGGTTCGATAGCAACTCCTCTAGTTTCACTCCGATACCAATCGAACCACTCACATCTATGCTTTCTGACGCCAACGCTACTGCTATCACAGCAGCTCACGCCGAAATTTCTGGACGCACCCCGCTTCTATTCGTAGGCACTGATGCAGGGCTAATTGCATGGAACACCACAGATGGCACAGCAGCAACAGGACAACCGTGGTGGATTTTCGATAGATCGAACGCCGAGAGCTTTGTTTCTATGAACCTATTCGACTCATTCAGCACTGCCAGAGTCAACAGTATAGTGGTCGAAACAAATTCAGACGGATATAGCGAAGTCTGGATTGGTACCGGCGGAGGAATTCACCTCGTGAACATGGATCTGATTTTCTCCCAACCCAAGAGTGCATTCGATAATGATAAGATGCTAAACATAGACGGCCTACTATCTGGTGCAAACGACATCCACTCAATACTTCCAATTGACGGAATGGTCGTGATTGGCTCCAAGGATGGGACATGGTGCCTTGAAGGTGACACATCAGGCATCTTGGGAATGCATGAAAATCAGATCGAAATTCCGGGCCTTGTTACCTCGATGACCACGCTGGAAATAGGGGATGTTGAATGGCTGTTTGTTGGCATATCACCGGGTAATTACATGAACATAGCCTCAATGAACCCTCATTCCTCAGATTCTGATTTGGATGGAATGCCAGATGGATGGGAGTTCGCCAATGGCTTAGATCCGACCGACCCCTATGATGCGCCCAGAGATCCAGACTCTGATGGGGTTTCGATTTCCTGGGGGGCCGATGGTGAATTCAGTAGATTGTGGAGTAATTTGGACGAGTATAGATTCATTTCCAATTCTTTGGAAGGGCTGAACGGAACTGACCCTAGGGATTCTGACACCGATGGAGATGGACTGAGCGATGGAGAGGAGTATTGGGGGTGGTTTCTCGACTCAACCTCATTCGATTGCCACTATCTCAACGGGGCCTATATTTGCGATTCAAGCACCGGTGAGGCAGCCAGAGAGGTCCACCTAGGTGGTTGGTTGGGTTCCGGTTCAGGTGGGGGCAGTGATGCGCCCACTGACCCGACCAACCCCGACACCGACGGAGATGGGATGCCCGATGGTTGGGAAATTGAAAATAGGAGATGGATTGGGGATATTTACACGGGTGGAAACAATTGGACTCTGGATCCCAGAGATCCATCTGATGCCACTAAGGATGCCGATGGTGACGGATTGAGGAACATTTGCGAGTACGAATGGGAAAAGTTGCGCTCAATAGCCATTGAATTCGGACTTGAATCTCATGGAGAATCCTCAGAATCAGCAGAATACTGGATTCCCACCGACCCAAATTCTGTTGATTCAGATCATGACTCACTTCCCGATGGATGGGAGGCTAGGTATTCGTGCAATTGGCCATCAGCTAATTCAGGAATTAATCCCATGAATGGATCAGACTTCCTCAATAATCCCGATGGAGACGGTTTTGATGCAAATCATGACGGAGAATTGGACTTGAACGAGTCGCTAGTAAATTGGTTAGAGTATCACCTCAAGTCCGAGATTTTTCTTCACAATGGTACCTATTCTGGGAGCACATACCCCGGTAACCTAACGACACTATTGTCTCACGAATCATGGGCAGGGCTCGCCACCGGTTCATTTGGAGAGTACATTGGAAGCCACTACGAGACATTGATGTCCAACCTCCCCATTGATGACGTCGGCTCGTCTAATCCTCTAAGTTCTGATTCAGACAGAGACGGCATGCCTGATGGATGGGAGGTTTTCAATGCCCGATGGAGCCTTTTCAAACAGGATTGGACTCTTAACCCGGTGAACAGCGGGGACAGCCTTGCCGACCCTGATTTCGACGGAATGACAAACTGGGAAGAGTACAATTCAATTGATAGCCAGTTGAGTGAGAGCGACGGCACCCGATCCTCTCCCCAATTCTATCTCACCGATGCGGTGGGAGCGGTAGTTGCAACTCCTTGGATCGGAGCGGAATCATCGCTTTCTTTCGGCTCATTTGTTACCGAACAGCAGAGGACGGAAACCGGGTCAACAGCCGATCCAAACAATCCCGACACCGACGGCGACGGACTGTTAGATGGCGTCGAGCTGATATTCACTTCATGGAACTCTTCCAATGAGGTATGGACCCTAAATCCACTAGTACCTAACGATGGTAATTATGACTCCGATGCCGATGGCATCAGTGACCTGACTGAGTTGAACCTAACTTCCAATGGTCCAGTTAATGGTGGTCTTTCTCCTTCAGGAGCACCTTTGTTCTGGGAGGAGGCCAGCCAAATCAATCAGCTGGATTTTGAGAACAGAGTTTACAGAATCCTATTCACCAAGGAGGGTAGGGCTGAATTGGCAATGGAGCAATTTGATGTATGGAAAGAAGGGGGTCCGGCAAAACCCATGCTCGCATCCATACTGGGCATCACCGATCCCAAAGATGCCGATACCGATCGTGACGGTATGAGCGACGGATACGAATATTGGTTCACAGAATGGGACCTAGAAGGAAACCATTGGACAATGAACCCCCTCACTGATACCGATACCGATTTCGACTCCGATGAAGATTCGTACGATTGTGATGGGGATGGAGAAATCTCAGATTCCGAATCTTTCGATAATCTGGCCGAATATGACTCCAGGTGGTATGGAAAGAGATTGGCTATTGGCAGCATGCCAAACGGCACTGTGACTGTATCATATGGTTCAGATGCCGTAACAGCCATGGTAGAAGAAACCGGACTTTCCGAGCAAGCCGCTTGGGACGAAGTATACTTGATGTTCGCATCCAAGAGCCAGTCATCTTTCGATAAGGTTGGCCTAATCAACGGTTTCGATTCTGACAACTTCAACAAAACGCTAACAGGAATTTCCGATCCCACTGATGGTGATTCAGATAGGGATGGAATGCCAGATGGATGGGAATACTGCTACTCCCTATATCTGGAAGTCCTTCCGGTAAACTCGTTCCGTTGGTCACTAAATCCTGTTAATCCCCTAGATATTGATTACGACCCCGATGCAGACGGTTGGTATAATCGTGCGATTTCTGATAAACCAGCTGAGCAAGGATACTGGATAGAGAGAGAGTTCAATCCTCTCCCGGAAGATCAGCAGATAGCAAATGGGGCTTCTTCTCTTTACTACACCAATATTATGGAGTTTCACAATGGCACCAAACCCCTAGACTCAGATTCTGACAATGATTCTGTAGCGATGAAACCGGTATTTCAGGATGGTATCGTGACTGAATATATATTGGATCTAAGCTTGTCTGACGGCCGCGAGATTTTCAAGTACGGAACAAATCCTCTAGATAACGACACAGATGGAGACATGATGCCCGATTATTACGAGCACCACCGAGGATGGAATGAGACGAATGACAATTGGTCCTCATTAATGAAAATCGAAGTACAGTGGCAGGAAGTAACTCCCAACAATTGGAAGCCAGTTGATTTTTCGAAGGGCTACATTGGGCGTCCCGCTCTTGACTGGACTTGGTTCACTCATGATCCCACTGACCCCTCTGACGCAGTCCAGGACCCTGACAAAGATGGAGAATGGGCATGCTCCACCTCCTCTTGCGAGTATATCCCATACAACAATTTCCAGGAGTATTATGCCGTGGTTAACACAACCCTGTCCTCTCCCTCTGTCGTGCGTGCTTCTTCCCTGTACGACTGCTCGGGCGAGGAAGTCAGTGAATGGTGGCAACTTAGGGAGACCTTACTGGGGACCTGTTCGGGTTCCAGCTCCCTTTCTTCCAACTACTTGAGGATGAACCGAATCAACGAAGATGACCAACTCTATGCTTTGGTGATTGATGACAATGATGTTGACTATGAGGACGTTAACACTAGCAACGACGTAGTACATGTTAACGGGGCTTGGACTGATGCATACAACAGGCTCGCTGGAGACAGAAACCATCTTCCAAATATCGACCTGGGGGAGTATCCATTTGGGTGGTGGATTCTTGATATCGACGGTGACTTGATCGCTGATGGCACTGATCCGACCAATTGGGACACGGACGGGGATTGGCTGAATGATTTCTTCGAGATAGATGATGACTTGTTGGATGGAATTAGAGGAAATAGTGGCTCACCAATAAGGTACGACGATAGAACTACATGACCAACTAATCAATTCATGTGCCCCGGGCTCTTCAGAGTTTCATGTCAGGCCAAGATGAATCAATTCCGGGGCCTGAATCTCCCACCGAGGAGAAACTCATATTCCTGCAGAGCAACATGGTGAGTTTCGTCAAACAATATCAATTACCAATCATCGAGGTCTCATTGGTTGTTTCAAAATACCTAAGGATTCTGACCGATTCATTGGTGGAAAAAGCCAATATGTACGATGAGAAAATACCTGATAATCTTCTAGAATCAAATCCCATAGACGCAGAATCCGTCGAACCAATTTTCTTAGACTTTCCACTGGAATCACTAATTACCAAGGTCGACCAAGATAGAATGGATATCTTCGACACCATACTGAAAACCTCGATAAATCGAACCGAGTTGTCCTTTCCACAGGCCATTGCACTGTTGAGGGACTGGGAGGTAATCGCCAGAACACAACTTTCCAGAGCAACCAGCCCAGGTCACTTGTTCAGCCCATTAGACATCCCTGAAGGATTCTAGACTCGCTCTATTCTCAGCTGATGCCACTATGCCACTGGAGACCCACCAAGCGTCGGCAATGGACCATGCGAAGAGAACCGGCCAAAGCACTAGGGACAGGATTAACGGGAATTGAATCAAGAACCACTCGGACGCCTTCCTGTGCTCACGATTGAAATGCTGACCTAGGAATAGTAGAGGGACTAACGATAGTGCAACGGCGAAAAGCGGCCTCATTGCCCCCCACGGGCCAATACCTCCACTCAACTCTCTCCAGATAACCGAAGCCACACCTAGGGGACTCGCCCCAGATTCCTCATCGGGCTCCAACTGCACCACGTACTCGTCGGCCACGACTACTGCCAACATTCAGGACGGATGAAGATAACGTCTAAATTTGTATAGAAAATGACAACTAGACACCAACCTTACGCCGTCCATGAATGGGCCCCGGGTGCTCCTGACTGGATTCACCCCCTTCTCATCCCATACAACGAATATCTCTGAAGATGTTCTAAGGGAGATTTCAATTTCAGGCATTGAAGGTTTGGAAACCACAACCATGTTGCTTCCAGTAGATGAGGATGGATCAAAAATGCCAACTACAGAAATTCTGAATGGACCCGACTATTCTGCAATACTTCTATTGGGATATTCTGCCGGAATCGACAAAATTCATCTTGAGAGATTCGGCAGGAATCAGTATGAAATGATTATCCCAGACAACTCAGGAAGGCAGATAAAAATGGGTGTGATTGTCAATGATGCTCCCACGGCTATCAAAACCAACGCCCCAGCACACGTCATCGATGAAGAACTAGATGATAACGACAATATCATCTGGAGCGAGGATGCGGGAGGATTTGTATGCAACGAGACTTACTTCAGAACCCTACTCGCTGCAGGGATGTCCGAAGAATCGAAACCTGTCGTACTGTTTATGCATCTTCCTGATGAAGGAATTATCTCCAAGGAAGAGCAAATTTTTGTTGTAAAAAAAGTCACCAATTGCCTATGCATAAGGCCCCATTATGCGGTTGTAGCAGGTCTCATCATAGATGCTGATGGCCGAATCCTTGCATGTAAGAGGCCCGCTGGTGACGAATGGTCTGGTTGGTGGGAGTTACCTGGGGGGAAGATTGCAGATAACGAGTCCCCCCAAGATGCATTAGTCAGAGAATTACTCGAAGAACTGCGAATTAGTATCCTGCCATCGCACATTATTACAGAGATACACCACAGTTACGAAGATAAGGATGTCAACCTCCAGATTTGGCATTGTGGAATAATAGAACCAAAAGAGATCAGCCCCACTGAGCACGATGACACAAGGTGGCTTTCAAGGGAAGAATTGTTGAGGGTGAAATGGCTCCCAGCAGATTTACCAGTTATCGAGTCATGGCACGAAAACGGCATACCAATCCACTAATCCTGTTTCTTCATCTTACGGCCATTCTAGTCGAACCACTCCATTGGCTCCCCTCTATCGGACATCGCCAAATCGTCACCCACACTTCTCGGAACTGTGTCTCGACCAACGTGCCAAGTTTGTTGCTCCAGCCAAATCCCTAGGTCTTCACCTTGCAAGCAAATTTCCATCGTTCCGCCTAGTGGGATTCCATCCAACACGAAGGATACCTTGCCGACCAAGGCGGACTGCCTAGATAGTGAGAAGGTGGTTTTACCATCTCCTATATTCATCGACATCGCGTCTAGTGCTGTGTCCAACACCCTGTTATCTCTCAATATAGATAGGACGTTGTCTAGTGATTCTGCAGTTCCAGAAATTTCGATGTCCTCTCTGTTGTTTGGAAATTTCTGTACTACTGGATTTGAGCTAGGAGTCCATTGAGGAAACAAACCCATTATGGAATCAATGACCTTACGTGGATCTTCGTGGGAACGAATCACTGTTGATATGGAGATTTCCGGATCCACACCGCTACCAGACAATAACAGGTAAAGAGTACTATTGTTGAATCTCTCAACAACACGAATAATTCAAACGGACCTTGACTAGCCAATTGACATGTCACAGCGATCTACATCTATGTCACTAGCCCTGATAGCATTGCCAAATCTTTGTTTATTGGCAATTAGGATGGTCGTATTCCCATTCAATGAGGCACTATCTAATGATTTGATATCAGAAGTGGGGTTGCACCTATTTGCACTGGTAATTGGGTTTGTAGTGGCTTATAGGTATAGTTTTGTTGAGGACCACGAGTATCATAGATCTCAGGCGATAAATAGGCTTTCGAAGACATACAGACAGGAAGACAAGGGCCTATGGGATAAAGGCGAAGTTGCCATCCAAAGACTAGAGGCCAAGGCCTACTCAAACATCAGGGGAAGGGGGGCATCTACGGTTAGGGAGAGGATGCAGAGCAACATAGGAGATCTGAACAAGGAGGCAGATGAAATCGAAGCACCAGTTGACGATCATTCTGACTATTCAATACACATAGACGGAGTGGAACAGGAAATTTCCATGAACACCGAGCAGGAAGAATCGAATACAACTTCACTTCGAATTAGGGGAATTATTGAGAGGGCAGTTAATCGCTCGGCCGCAAAGAGAGTGACTGGTCCATCCAAGGAAGACCAGACTCAGCCTTCACCTCAAATTCAGACTAAATCTATCCCTGCAGAGAGTTCCAATTGGGTCGTTCCTAAAGAAATTAAAGAGAGAAATCAGGTCAAGATTTGTTCCGACTGTAATATCTACAACAATGCCGAGGCAAACTATTGCTCATCTTGTGGTTCGTTCCTCTCTTGAATGGGGAACGGTTGATAGGACTCGGTCAGGAGCCAACGATAGTGAGAGTATGGCAATTAAACGAGACTATTACGAGGTTCTCGGTATCGACAAGTCGGCCTCTGAGTCACAAATCAAGAACGCCTTCCGTTCACTGGCCAGAAAGTTCCACCCAGACAAGAATCCAAACAATCCTGAAGCTGAGTTGAAATTCAAGGAAATTCAAGAGTCCTATACCATACTGTCGAATCCAGAGCAGAGAAAAAATTATGACATGTTTGGCCACAATCGCCCCGGTGGATCTCCATTTGGGCCGCGCGGTTTCCAAGGAGTCAATATCAGCTTCGACGATCTTTTCGGTGGCGGATTCGAATCAATTTTCAGTCAGTTTTTCGGGGGAACCTCGAACAGTGGATCACGTGGTTCGGACTTGCTGGTTCGGCACTCTGTCCCCTTCCAAGCAGCCATGGATGGCATGGATGACGAGTTGGAAATCGAAGTCCTGAAGGATTGCTCTGAGTGCGAAGGTTCTGGATCGAAGAGTGCAGAAGGGTCTCGCTCATGCCCCTCTTGTGACGGAAGAGGCAGAATAGATGAGATTTCCATGATTGGGCCTTTCAGGCAAAGGGTTCGGAGAGATTGCCCCACTTGCCGAGGCTCCGGGAGGATTGTGTCCGACCCTTGCCGCGTCTGCAAGGGCGAGGGCCGGGTGTTCCAAGCAATCAGAGTTAAGTTCTCCGTGCAACCAGGGGTTGACACCGGTACGAGACTTAGGATGAAGGGCCAGGGGGAGGCCGCATCGTCACTCAATGATCAATCTGGAGATCTGTATATCGAACTGGAAGTCGACTCCCATCAATGGTTTGAACGAGACGGCTCCGATCTGCTGATGGCCCTCCCTCTGAGTTTTGCCGACCTGACACTAGGCACCACCGTGGAGATTGCTCATATTGATTCGAATCCCCTCCAGTTCAAGGTACCATCAGGCTCAAGTCCTGGTGAGACAATTACAATTCTAGGTAGGGGCCTGCCTAATTCCAGAGGTGGATCTAGGAGGGGATCTGTCACCGCGGTTCTGAAGCTGGAAGTACCTAGAGATCTACCTCGCTCTATTCGCAAGAAGATTGTTGATATGAGGGATGAACTGGAAGGTGAATTGAAACCTCTGGAAGATCGCATTAGGAATGAAGCTAGGTCACGCCGAAGTGGATGACTATTCCTCCTCACTCCAGACTATCGACCTAATGGGAACAGCAGCAACAGGATCTCCCCCCACGATTCCTGACAGATGAAATCCTATGACGGAGGGATCGCCCGCTATCTGAACTCTGAGGAATGTGATCGATCCAGCAGCTAACTCATCGAGGTAAATCTCGTCTTCTTGGAAAAGGTGCTTCGGAAATACTCCGTCGATTGCCACAGCCGACCCCTCGGGAGAATGTACTCGAATCGCTGCCAGATTCCATGGCTCTGAACCGACTCTGATACCAATAAGCATCGTACCGGAACCACTCCCCATCCTCCAAGCACAGAAATCCATCTGGCCAGTATAGTGAGTGATTAACGGCTCCCCCCAATCTGAGACCACCCCTTCCCACGCACTATCTCCTAGCTGAATCAGTGCACTCTCAATTATGCCTTCGTTCAACTCCTCTGTTGAGGTGACCTTAACTAGCCTCTCTCTGAGTCTTCTAAGCCTCCTCATCTCGTGCCGTTCTATCTCAATCTCACCAGACTGTTGCCCTAGTACTCGACCTCTATTCCACCAGAGCACAACCAGTAATGGGAGTAGCATCAGAAATCCTACAAGCAAGTAGTAGTCTGAGAACAACTCGGACAAATCCTCGAATTCAGCATCATCTTCGAAGGTGGTCCCAAGATTTGGTAGAGAGAATCGGTAATGCAATACTTCCCCGTCTGATACGGCTCCTTCAATTCTCAGGGCATGTGTTCCGAAGGGCAAGTTGATGAGTGAACCGTTACTTGAGTTCTGAATGCTCCAGTCTGTTTGGTTGAGGGATAGAATTTGGTATTTCACTTGTGATTGGGTGTCAAAGAGTTCGGAAACGAGAATCATCACTCCATTAGCATCTAAGCAAACTGCAATGGCACCAACAGGACATGGGTGGAGATTGTCGGATAAGATGGAGATTGCGTAGACGTCCACTGAATCGCCCGGATCCAAAGACCCGAACAGTTCGATGTTTAGACCAATTTCAGGCCACCGTTCGTCCGGCCCCTCCGAGCTCCAGAGGTGGTCAGGGGCATC
>Ga0315334_10002183_pt1 | contig 12202 bp, 13 predicted proteins | sample M150034915metaG_FD_205555 | JGI IMG/M metagenome (GOLD analysis project Ga0315334, IMG submission 205555) | Ammonia-oxidizing marine archaeal communities from Monterey Bay, California, United States - M1 500m 34915 | ecosystem: Environmental > Aquatic > Marine > Intertidal zone | place: USA... | reverse complement strand
TACATCACCTAGTCTTAATTTTCTAATAATTTCTTTGTCTGTTCCTAAATCTTGTCCAATTGCAAATATAGAATCGTCAGGGAATCCAGACTCTCTAACTAGTTCAATCACTTGATCAAAATAGCGACCATCTTTAAGAAATACTAGAACTTCAGAATGTTTTGCAATCTCTTTGACAGAACTCAGATCATAGCATGATGGAATAATTGCAACTTTTTCTGCTCCTTCTGCTATACTTATTCCAACTTTAGATGCAAATGTAAACATGGAAACAATTCCGGGTATTACAGTAATTTTCATATCAGGATGATTCTGCGTGATTTCTCTGTGCATGTATATCCATGTACTGTATAGGTAAGGATCACCAACTGTCAGATAGACAACATTTTTTCCTGACAAAACTTTTTCTGCCATGATTTTTGAATTTTCTTTCCAGTGCGCCTTGAGAATATCTTTATCTTTAGTCATTGGAAAAATTAATTTTACAATTTCTTGATTTTTTGATTTATCAATTAACGAGTTAACAACTGATAAAGCAATACTAGGTCTATCTTCTGCTGATGCAGGACACATTATTGTATCAGCATTTTGAATTGCTTTTACAGCCTTGACTGTAAGCAGGTCTGGATCGCCAGGACCAACTCCAATTCCAATCAATTCAGGCATGAAAAATGTGTCCTAGCCCCAATTAAAAATCTAGATTAAGATTTTGTTGCAGATATGACAGTAACTGGGTTTCTTGCAAGCATCATAGTTCCAGTTGAAGTTTTACGGCTTTTTCCAATAGTAATCTGCGTAATGTCAATAGAATCAAACTTTAATTTTTCAATGGTTTGCAATACAGCATATAATGTCTCAATTAGGATGACACCGATAACAATTCTACCTCCAGACTTTAATTTATGCTCGCAAAGTTGTACAATTTCCTGTGTGTCACCACCAGTTCCACCTATGAATATTGCATCCGCTTCTGGCAATTCGGAAATTTTCTCTTTTGCATTGCCTAGAATTAAAGTTGTATTATCTACACCAAACTTTTTGAGATTTCTATTTGTCAGTTCTATTGCATTAGGATCAAGATCAACACCTATTACTTTTCCATCTGATTCAACCTGTAATCCTGCTTCAACAGTGATTGAGCCACTTCCACATCCAATATCTAATACGATCTGGCCTGGAGACAGCCTAGCCTTACTGATCTGTATGGATCTTACTTCCTCTTTTGTAATTGGAACCGATTCTGTTCTTTCAAATTCTTCATCTGGAATTCCAGGTGTCTTATATTTCCACATTTAATCACATCTAGGTTATGGGAATGGAATTACACTAGAACTTGTTCCAAGGTTTACTATAGTAAATGATACTATCCAAGTAAATAGGTAAAGGAAAATAAAGCTTCCAATTCCAGTTGTGATATACTTCTTTCTGTTTGGAAGTCTGATTCTCCATGTTTTTGCAATAATGACAGTTGCTATGAAAAGCATGATCATAAATCCTATTGATGTCCATCTTTTTTCTTCTACATCTTCAATATCTTCGAATACAAAAGTTGCTACAATTCCACCTATAACTGAGAACACAACACGCATCCAAAATAGCCTATCAGTTAGTTTTTTTGTTGCAGATTTATCCTCTGCACTCTCTTCCTTCTCTTTTGGTTTAGACTCTTTCGAGTCCTTCTCTTTTGGTTTATACTCTTTCTTTGGATCTTCTTCCTCAATTTTTCCACCAACATCTACTTCGACTATCTCATCAGGTTTTGATTCTGATTCTGTTGGTGGTCTATCTGATTCTGAAGGAGGTGCTTGTTTTTTTTCAACATTATCTGATTCTTCTGAACCCCATTTTCTTTTCTTAAATCTAGCCAATTAATTTTCTAGATTGACTCCTTTGGTCTCGTTTAAAATCTTTGTCAAGTAGGTAATTGTATTTGAAATAGTAAGAGTATAATCACCTATTCTAGTATTTTCTTCTATGACACTTGCAGGAATTGAATTGGCATTTTTGATAAAGGAGATCGGGGAGAAAGTAGAGGGTTGTTATGTAAGTAACATATATGGAATAAATCGAAATAGTCTACTTTTCAAGATGCGGCATCCCGATAAACCAGATGTAATGCTGATGGTTTCTAATATGGGAATATGGACGACTAGCAAAAAAATTGACCCAATTGAGCCAAACAAGCTTTTACGACGATTACGAAGTGATCTTCTTAGATCAAAGATTGAAAAAATTGAACAGATTGGTACAGAACGTATAGCCTATATGACATTCTCTAACTTTGACAGTAGATTTGTGCTTATTGTAGAATTTTTTGGTCAGGGAAATATGTTACTGTGTAATTATAGTAAAAAGATTCTTGCACTGATGCACTCCATTGATGTTAGACATAGACAATTACGGATTGGTCTTGAATACAAACCACCACCACTGGATGGAATTGATGTAATAGATCTAAATAAAGAAAAATTCAAGGAAACTCTTTCAACATCAACAAGCATTGGAAAGATTATTGGTAGAAGTCTTGGACTGCCAAAAAAATATGTTGAAGAGATAATTAGGTTATCATCAATTGATCGTACAAAACCAAGTAATAATATATCAGATGAGGAGTTTGAATCTTTGTTTGATGTAACAAGTACAACAATTTCTAATGTAATTAATGGAACACATGATCCTACAATCATTACTGATGCAGAGGAATCAGATGTTTTTCCAATTAGATTTTCTGATGATAATACAAGAGCGAGAGAGGTCTCCAGTTTTAACGAAGGTCTTGATATAATTTTCACTGAACAGATTTTACAGAAAGGAAAATCGTTATACAGTGAAGAATCAGAAAAGAAAATTTCAGAACTACAAAACAGGTTAGAAGAGCAAAAGAATGCAATTACAATAGTTCAGGAAAAATCAAAGAGTCTTGCAGATGTGGCAAACCTGCTTTTTTCAATGCAATCAGAGGGAAAATCAAAAATCACTGATCCTAAAGTTATTGAATCTCTCAAAAAACAAAATGTAGAACTTGTAAAGGAAAAGGGTCTTCCAATATTGAAAATTAATGATGCAAAAGTAAAGATTGAACTTGATGCCCCACTCCCAAGTATAGCGTCTATACTTTTTGATGAGTCAAAGAAGCAGAAGGGTGCCATAGGCTCAATTGAGAAATTAATCGAAAAAACAGAGGATCATCTGGAGAAGACAATTGAGAAAGGCGAAATTGCTAAAGGCACTGTTGGTTTTTCTGATATAAGAAAGAAGAGTTGGTATGAGCGATACAGGTGGTTCTTCACATCTGATGGAATATTGGCAGTAGGGGGTAGAGACAGCTCGTCTAATTCTGCATTAGTCAGAAAACATATGGAAAACAATGACAAAATTTTTCACGCTGAAATCAATGGTTCTCCGTTCTTCATACTAAAAGATAGGAATGAGACTTTGGTGCCACTTAGTCTTGAAGAAACAGCACACGCGACTGTTTGCTTTAGTCGTGCATGGCAAACATCAGCACATGGTCTGAATAGTTTCTGGGTAAAACCAGATCAGGTAAAAAAAGCAGCTCCTACAGGACAATCAATGGGAAAGGGCTCTTTTATGATCTATGGTACAAGAAATTTCATCAAAATCTCATCATTAAAACTTGCAGTGGGAATTATGAAAGAAGATGAAGATTTTTTACTAGTGTGTGGTCCACCGTCACCAATTAAGAAAAACTGTGTATGTTATGCAATAATTGAACCTGGTGGCTCTTCAATTTCAGATGTTGCAAAAAAGATTAGGGCAGAATTTAGTCAGGCAGATGATAAACTTCAGAAATTATTTATGATTGATGATTATGTGAGGGTGCTTCCTACCGGTTCAAGTAAGATTACAGATAGTGTTATTAAGAAATCAATTTAGAACTGTTGTTGATTCAGTATCAATCTGGATTTCTTTTCCATTTTCAATTGAATCAAACTGCTCGCTAGAAACAACAATCATTGGAATGTTTGCTAATGCACATCCTGATGCAACAGTTAGATCAGCTTTCCTGCAAATCATAGCAAGTGGAGCAGAATTGAAATTTTTTAGTGAATAGATTGTATAAGCCCCAACACTACTTCCTATTCCATATGGAAACACTAGAATCGAGTCTTTGATTGATTTTTCAAAAATATCATATTTCTGGTCGTGAATAATTCCTGTTTTTTTATCAACTGCGCCCAAAAAATTGATTGGGTTACTAGTCTTGAGAACAGTTCCTCTTGCCTTACCTTGAACAATCACTTTAGTCATTTAGTATCCTCCTCTATAATTTTAGAGAGAGGTTTTAGATTTACGTCTACACCTGTAGAATTTTTAAGGTAATATGCACCCTTGACAGAATTTGTAGTAACAGCATCGGTCTGATTTGTATCAATAAGTGGTGTTAAACAGGTACAACAATCTGATAATATTTCGCCGCCTGCTCTTTCAATTTCATTTGTATACTCTAGGTTTCTTGCTTGATGTTGCACTGCTCTTGAACAGAATATCATGCATCTTTTTTGAAATGATTTACCTTTAAGCATCTTTGATAGATCAGATAGTTCTTGTAATCCTAATTGAGGACTTCCAAGAGTTATAAGATCTCCTTTATCAGTGGTGTTTAACTCATCGTAGATTTTGTTCATTTCTTCTTTTCCAAAATCAATTTTTTCAGAATTAGTTTCTTCATCATCTGTAAATTGAAATTTTGCACATGTTCCAGAAGTTCCCATTCCTCCACAAAGTGCTTTACAACTGCGCCGATCTGGTTGAGATACTCCTGAAATATTTACCGATGAGTCACCAACTTTGCCTGCAAAAAATCCAAGTAACCCAAAATCTAACTCATTTGGATTTTCTAATTTCATTCTGATGGTTAAAGGAGAATTAGTTTCATCCTTTCTCAGATCAGAATAAGGACTCTTACCGGTAAGGGCACTTGCTAAAGCACTGAATGCGCTTTCTTTGTTTGTTTTTAGTTTGCCAAGCGAGTTTGCAAAAATTGCTGCGTTACTCTCGGCAAAGGAAACTTGAGTGTTTTTTTCTGGAAGATCGTATATATCATAAGGAGTGCAGGAAAATGTGGGCTCTACACCCATCTTTATGTAAGAATCTTTGATGCTTTTTTGTTTGTCAATAAAATCATCGTCGATGTGATCAAACTCTAAAATGTGATCAAAGTCAAAACCCATTGGATTTAAAGTGGTTTTTACTTTGACTTTTGCATCCTGACTTAATTTTTTAAGAAACTCCTCACCAGCGTCTCCAATTGTGTTATAATTGACGCCTGATAGATGAGCCCATGTGATTGGAATCAACTTCTCTGCATTGGTGGCCTCACCTGTGGCTAGAAGAATACGATATGCAGTTTGTAACACATCACCTTTTTCACCGTTTAATGCAGATTGCTCTTCCTTTGTAAGTTCCATTAATCATACAAGTTTCTACAAATATAAGACTTGTACGCCAAATCTACGTATGAAAAAAATTCTTAATGGTATGATAAAGACAATGAACATAGTCAAACCACCAAGAATTACTGCATTACAAGATTTACATGACGCAGAGAATCGTGGTCCATTCAGTATCCTTATAGGAACTATATTATCAGCCAGAACAAAAGACGAGTCCACTAGTAGAATTGTAAAGGATTTGTTTAAAGTCTATAAAAATTCTAGGCAACTTGCAAATGCAAAAATAAAAGATGTTGAAAAAATTATCAAGTCAATTGGATTCTATCATGTAAAAGCAAGAAGAATTATTGAAGTAGCAAAAATAATTGATTCAAAATACAGGGGTAAAGTTCCAGATAATCTAGAGAAATTAATAGAATTACCTGGAGTTGGAAGAAAAACAGCGAACTGTGTTCTGGTTTATGCGTATGAAAAACCTGCTATACCGGTTGATATTCATGTACACAGGATTTCAAACAGGTTGGGTTTAGTTCAAACAAAAACTCCAGAAGATACAGAGTTTGAATTGATGAAAATCATTCCCAAAAATCTTTGGCTTGATATTAACGAGACGTTCGTAAAGTATGGTCAAAACATCTGTAAGCCAATATCACCAATGTGTGATGTTTGTAGAATTAAAAGTTCTTGCAGTTATTACAATGCTAAGAACGCTTCTTAGTGACTAAAAGTATCACAACACCAATTCCAATACAGCCAACCAGAATAAATGGGAACATGTGTAATGGTCCCTCCTTTGGGTCACCTGATAGTATTTCCAAGTTCAGATATCCGGAAGTTGTTGCTGGAGGATCTTGTGATGCTTCCATTCCCCAAATTGAATATGATTTAATCTCAAAACCCTCAATATCTAGATTTGAAAGGACTATTCTTTCACCGTTGTTTACAGTTAACCCAGCTGTATCAGAATAAGCCAAGATAACTTTTGCACTATGCGACCAGCCTCTGTCTAGTTTGTCATGTATGACTATGTAACCCTCTTCAGGCAATTGTATTGCAATCCAAAATTTTTTGTTAGGAGGACTGCCCATCCCAATCTCAATAAACTTATCCTCAATAGATGCATCATAAAATCTAATCACACCATTTCCGTTATGATTTCCATACAGTAATTTATTATCAAGACTAACTTGCCAGCTAACATCATGAATTTCATCAAATGGAGTAATTACTGCATCCCTTGCTGTTCTGTTGAATTCAGTATAGTCAATATCAAAATTTACCGTTGCTAGTGTTGGATTTGATTGTTCTTGAGCAAACGCTGGAATAATTCCAAATGCTAATAAAATTATAAAATAGGGTTTTATGTTCATGCTCAACTTAACTCGGAACTGGATAAATATCTAGTCAACAAATGGTTTCTCAAAGTCAATTATTACTTTGGCAACTTCCGGTCTTAGAATATACTCTGATGGCGATTCGCCATTCTGGATCAATTCACGTAGTTTTGTTCCACTTATTTGTTCTCTAGCGTCTGTGTCATGTGGGCATACTTTTGGATTTGTAAATGTAAGACATTTCTTACAATAGAAAAACGCTGGAAAGAAAATTGGTTCTATATCTAATTCTGGATAATCATCAAAGATTTTGTGTGCTGCAAATGGATCATAGAAATTTCCAACACCAGCATGATCTCTACCGATTATTATGTTTGTGCAACCATAATTCTGTCGCATAATTGCATGGTGAATTGCCTCTTTTGGTCCTGCATACTTCATTTCTGTGTGTAATGTTGCAAGTTGGCATCTGTTCTCAGGATAATAATTTGAAATCATTGTTTCATATGCTTTTACAATAATTTCATCTTTAAAATCACCAGATTTTTTCTTGCCAATTAATGGATTAACAAAAATGCCATCTCTAGTCGTGATTGATGTTTTTTGAAGCATCTCGTGTGCTACGTGTGGTGGGTTTCGTGTTTGAAATGCAACTATTTTTTTCCACCCTGCTTGTTCAAAAGATTCTCTGGTCTCTTTTGGTGTCATTCTATGTTTTCGAATCTCAGTATCATTTGGTCTTTGTATAAAGTCAATTTTACCACCAACAAGAAAATCATTCATGGAGTTTGTTTTAGCGACGCCAGGATGTGAATCATCATTAGTTCCATAGACACAGTTTGCAGTTTTCTGTTTGTCAAAGGAAAAGGTATCTTCAACATGTAAAATTGCTATACCCACACCAGAAGGATCTTTTAGCAGAACATCACCACTTTCTTTCATTTTTTTACAAGTATCTTCATCAAAATCTAATACGGTTGGAATTGTCCATGCAGTATCATTAGATAATCGTCCTTTTTCTATTACGTAATCAAAATCCTGTTTTGTAAGAAATCCTTCCAATGGACTAAATATTCCATCTGCAATATTTTCAACGTCATTTGCCAAATCAGTGGAAATGGACACTGAAAATAAACCAGTTGGATCACTGCTTGTATTCCTGTTAATTAGATTTCCACCGTGTGCATTTATCATGTGGAGCCTCTTTTTGTTAATTATTTACTTGTTGTGGTCCATATGTAACCCACACTCTTTCTGTCCATCATTTTCCCACCACCAACGACCAGATCTAATATCCTCCCCGATCTTGATTGGTCTAGTACATGGTTCACAACCGATACTTGGGTATCCCTGATCTAACATTTTGTTATATGGACAATTGTTTTTCTTTATGTATTCCCAAGTTTGATCATATGTCCAATTTATTATTGGATTAACCTTTACAATACCATCATGCATTTCGTCAACTTCAAGCATTCTAGCAGTTGATCTATTCTGATTCTGATCACTTCTCAGACCAGTAATCCATCCATCAAGTGTTTTTAACATTTTATTCATTGGATGAACTTTTCTAACAGCACAACAAAGTTTTCTGTTCTCAACGCTGTCATAAAACAGATTCAAACCTTTTTCATTTACCATCTCTTCAACCTCTGCTGCATCAGGAAAAAGCACTTCAATCTTTGTATTGTATCGTTTTCTAATTTCATCCATTGTATCATAAGTTGCTTGTGACAGTCTTCCTGTATCTAGCGTAAATAATCTAGATTGAGGATTTATTCTAAACATCATATCTATAATTGCTGCATCTTCTGCACCAAAACTAGATGCTTTTGCAAGTTTCGGATGTAAATTATCAAATGACCATGTTAGACATTCTTCTGGTGTATTTAGCGTCTTGCTTACAGCATCTAATTCATTTTGAGTAAATTTTACCATGAATTTGATTAGGCAGTGAGGTATTATAATTATACGAGAATTAGCTGCCATTAAGAAATATTGTAAAATATAAACACCCACAAAGCAAAAGATTGAATGAGCAATGACACTTTTGTGATAGTCTTCCCATCATTATTTGCCGAAAATAACATTAGTCTGTTGGTGGCAAATATCAAAAAAATTTTAAAGATTCAGAATCAAAACTTTGACAAAATTTCTAGAGATGGTAATCTAATACTTGTAGATGCAAATGATCCTGTTTTTGCTTCCACAGCAATCAATCTTCTATTCGGGATTAAACAAATTGTAATCGGAAAACAAATTAAAAATAGTTTCAAAACTGTTGTCGATGAAATTACGCGGGTTGGATCCAGTCTTTTATTGAGGGGGGAAAAATTCTATGTTAGCGTAAATGGTAATCCAAAAGGATATGTAACAAAGGATGTAGAACTGTCTGCAACGTCTTCACTCATTGAAAGTAATAAAAAAATTGATGCAAGACCCGGAACAGAAGAAAGACATGATAAGCTTCTGTTTACTTACATAACAAAATCCAACGCATATGTTAGTATATTTAACGACAAAGGGCTTGATGGGGCTGTTAATAATTCACAAAATCAAAAAGTTGTATGTGGGATTTTTGATGAATTTTCAGCGCTTGCTTGTCTAGAAACAATCAAGCAAGGCTTTGAAGTAAAGATTGTAGTTTTTTATCAAAAACATAAAGAAATAGTTGATTTGTTAAAGATTCTGCAAAAAATTTTACCGCGTATACTGAAGACAAGCTCAGAAATAGAATTCTATAATGTTCCAACATTTGGCAGTAACTTGACAACAAAGAATACTCTTTTGTTAAAAGTTCTCTCAAAAATTGCTATTAAAGAAAAGATTTCACATGTTGAACTACCTGTATCTCCACTTTTGTTCAGATCAGATTTCATTAAAAAACTGCAAATCAGTACATTTGAGAATGGACTGGTACCATACATTCCTCTATCTGGCATTGGTTCGGAGATATTTGATAATGCAAGGGAGATTGGCTTGGAAAAATCTGTGGTGAAAATTGAGAATGTTTTGCGAAAAAAGAAAACGTATCAAAAGATAAAATTTACAGATACGGCTGTAAACGCTATACTGAAGAGCAAAAAAACTGTTGTTGTGAAACTTGGTCCTAATATGCTTCATGAAGTGTTAGATACTCTTCAAGTAAAACACTGAAAATTTAAACGGGAAATTTGAGTTAAAACTATGAAAAAAATAGGTCAGTTCATCTATCCGTGGGGAAATGGGCATTATTCAAGAATGATGAGATTAAATGATTCGCTAACTGAAATGGTGGGTAATGAATTAGAAACACATTTTTTTAGTAAGGGAGAAATTCTTGAAAAATTATACAAAAAATTTCCTACAAAAAAAGAAAATATACATGAGATTTTAATGCCAACCCCCATTGATGGTAAGATGGGTCCTAGCGTCATGCTGTCAATGTTAAATTTGTTTGCCCCTGTTTCAGATAACCAACCACTAGTTACCCAAATCTCAAGATATCTTAAGGAAGAGAGAAAGTTTTTTGATAGTGAAAAATTTGATTTGGTTATAAACGATGGCGATATGGGCTCAAATGTTCTTGCTAACAATAGAAACATTACCAGTATTTTTGTCACTAACCAATTCAAACCAAAGTTATGGAAATCAAGATTTTATTTTAAACCAGCTCTCTCATTTATTGCAAAACAGATTTCAAAGGCAACAAAAATAATTGTTGCGGATTCTCCACCACCATACACAATGTGTGAATATAATCTAAATTTTACAGATGATGTAAAAGATAAAGTTACTTTTGTTGGTCATTTTTTAAACAACAAAAAAATTGAAAGAAAACAAAACAGTGAATTGGAAATGCTGGTTAAAAATTCTGATTTTGGTTATTGGATGAAAACTGGTAATAAATCAACAAACGAGGGAACAGGAGAAAGATTTGATGAGGTGTTTCATCAAAACCAAATGAAGGATGAAAAAAGGGTAGTTTCACATGCAGTTGATGACCCACGGATGGATGTGGTTTTGGGTAAAGATGGTAAAAAATATTCAATTTCTGAAGCTGTGGAAAAACAGGTTGATTGGATACAAATTGACAGGGGTTTCTTGTCAGAACAAGAAAAAGAGACTGTCTTAAACGTCTGCAAGTATGCAGTAATCAATGGTTCACACACTGTAATGGGTGAGATTTTAGGAAAGCATGCCAAGCCTATAATTGGAATTCCAATATATGATGAGCATACAAACCAGATCCAGTGGGCACATGAAAGAAAATTGGGTATAACCGCACAAAACCGAGACCAAATTATTCAAGCCATTAATACACTAAGAAGTGATTATGATAGCTTCTTGGACTCTGTAAATCAATTTTCAAAGAATTTTAATGGAAATGGAGCAGAAAATACAGCCAGGATTGTAGTAGAATTTTTACAAGACAAAAAATAATTACTAGAGTTTAAAAAATAACTCTAACTGATGCGCGGTATTTCGATGGGCGAACTGACCGTAAGGGATGAAGAGCTAATCCGCGCATCAGGAAACTATAGATCTGAAATATTTTGATAACACTCTTATTCTAAAACGAGTGGTTTTCAATATTGCCAAACTGCCCTGAATGTACAAACCGAGAACTACTGAAAAAAAGAGAAGTACTAGAACAGGAATCAGAGGCTGCATATGAAGAGGGTAAAGATTTTCGAATGCCAACATATAGAGAATTGGAAGATGAGATTGATTTCCCAATGAAACTTGACTCTTCCACAAAGCACTTCATCTGTAAAAGATGCGGATTATATGCAACAAGAGAGCAGGTCAGTGATATTCGATATAAATTATCACGTAAGGAATCAACACGTGCTGACAAGCAATATGACTACCTTGAATGGTGGCAAAAAAGCAAGAAAGAAAAAGAAGCAGAGTAATCACTGAAACAAATGGCTAAAAAGAAAGATGCAATTCCAGAAGAGATTGATGCTGAACTCAAAGCTCCAAAATTTGGTAAACCAAAAACACATTCCGTTAGTGGTTATATTTTAGACGTAAACGAGACTGACAAGAAGGTAGACATACAACTCTATGAACCTCTATCAGGAACCACAATTTTAGAAGGATTAGAATTATCCAAAACAATCAATCTGAATGATCTAGAGAGGGGTATTGTATGTGAATTCAAATTAGATGAGCTAAAGGCACCATTGAGTAAAAAAACTATAGAATATTTGAAGGAACAAGGAATTGCGTTAGATACAATCGTCAAATTTGAATTGAAAGAATTCAAAATAATAGATGAAAATAACTAATTCTAATTATTTCGTTTTCTTAACTGTTTTCTAAATGAATTGCCTACAATTGGATTAATAAAATATGGAAATGTTTGCTTAAACCAAATACCTGCTCTTGCCACAGATGGAACAACAATTTCTAATCTTGACGAATTAGATGCTTTGATGATTGCTTTTGCAACAGTTTCAGAAC
>Ga0315334_10002182_pt1 | contig 12203 bp, 13 predicted proteins | sample M150034915metaG_FD_205555 | JGI IMG/M metagenome (GOLD analysis project Ga0315334, IMG submission 205555) | Ammonia-oxidizing marine archaeal communities from Monterey Bay, California, United States - M1 500m 34915 | ecosystem: Environmental > Aquatic > Marine > Intertidal zone | place: USA... | reverse complement strand
TCTTGTGGAGGTGGTGGGAGAATCAAGATGAAAACAACTGCTGATCCTGGCTGGATCAATGCGTATGTTGAACACGGCGAACTGCCCGTGAGCAAACTAGACCAAGCTGTATTGTGTGGTGAATTCGTCATGGCTATTTCCATGGATCAGTGCCTGGGTACTGATCACCTATCAAGCATCGTAGCAATGGTTGAGCGTAGGGTGCCGCCAGAGATTAGAGGCGACGTAGAAAAAGTTGCTAACTGGGCGGACTCTAACGGCAAAGCTATCTACAGTGTGGTTAAGCTATTAATGCAAGAAAGGAGCGATGAATTTGATGAGTAATTTCAAGGTGAAAGTAAATAAAGAAAACGTCTGGCTGGTGACTAACCTGCAAAGCGGCTTGACTCGAAACTTTTTGTGTAAGGCCGATGCAGAAAAGTATCTCGACTTGCAAGAGAGTGTTCGCCCCACAACGAAGGGCGACAACTTTCAAACAGCAACCTGAAAAGCGGAATATTCGCTAACAACTAAAACGGATCGTGGACTATCTTGCCAGCCGCGCGTTCACGGTGACCGGCCAATTTCTCCAAACATCAATTACCTCACGCACACCCTGTGGAATGCCCCATTCTTTGATACGGCGATATGAGGGTACGAGGTGGGGAAGTAAACTAGGGTGTTGTGCTGCTGAAGCGAGGGAATCGCAGCGACTGAACTGTCAGCAGCACGACGCGACGCGAGCGCGGCAGGGGTAAGACCACCGAGTTCAGCCTCCGCAAGCATCTCCTTGAGCTTCTGGTTTTCAATCGCTAGATCGCGGAGTCGCCTGGCTTCCTCTGACTCCACGCCGCCAAACTGCTTCTTCCCTCTCACCCGCGTCGCTTCGCTGATCTCCCGTTTCTGAGAAACCTCCGCAGCTGACTTGGCTGTGGAGAGCATCGCTTCGCGTTCCTGAAGCAGCTTCACGATCTGCTTAGGCTTTCGTCGTCGTTTTTCCGTCATCAAGAGTCTCCTTAAGCCATCGCGGCCTCGAAACTCATAACACACGCATCAGGATTTTGAGGAGCACTCCACCTCTCTGCGGGGTATCGCGGTTTGGGTAGACTCCGCGCTATGGTAATGTAATTGTTCTGACCTTCCCGCTATCCCCTCTGCATCGAGGTTCAACGACCGTGCCGCTCAGCATCATGCGACGATTTACCTTCTGTGCTGGCCATCGCTTGGTTGGTCACGAAGGAAAGTGCCGAAATCTGCACGGACACAATTACACACTCGAGGTTTACCTGACCGGCCGGCAACAGGATGAGATTGGCCGAATCATGGACTTCAAACAACTGAAGAAAACGGTCAACGGGTGGATCGACGACAATTGGGATCACACGTTCATCCTCTGGGAAAAGGACGAGAATGGACTGAATGCCATTCGCTCCTCGGAACCCCACCGGATCTACGAACTGGACAGCAATCCTACAGCGGAGAATATGGCGACTCATTTTCTGCAAGTGGCTTGCCCTGAGATTCTCCAGGGAACCGGAGCAACGGCTTACAAAGTAAGACTGTGGGAGAGCGAGGAAACCTGTGCCGAAGTCGATCTTGGCATGGTCAGCCAGTGAACGCCAGTCATTGATTGTCCAACGGACATCTCGTCAAAAGGACTCTGATGTGGGTGCTCACTCACCTGACATTCCATCGGTCAGCCTTCTGCGGGCATCAATGCACCTCATCTTTCCAAGCCAATCTGCCGGTGCATGCTGGCCGGATGCTGCCCACTCATTCCGCCAGTGAGACTGGTAGCAGGCGTCTGATTCCGCCAGAATAGGTGTCGCCTGACTGATCGAACCCCACATGCAATGGTTGCACTCAATGGAAGCCCAGCAACTCAATCACGTCGCCATTCACGTCCAAGACGTCGAAATCAGTGTCCCTTTTTATCGCGATGTGATGCAACTGCCGATGATGGAGCGACCCAATTTCGATTTTCCCGGGGCGTGGTTTCGATTGGGCAGGGATCAGGAACTTCACCTGATTGGCGACCGGGATCTTCCAGTTCACTCCCATCACCGTGGGGGACATTTCGCTCTGGTCGTCGACTGCCTTGACGAGTGGGAATCCCATTTGGATGCCTGTGAAGCGGTCCGGCTGCCCCGCAAGACCCGGCCAGACGGTGCACTTCAAACGTTCGTTCAAGATCCTGACGGTCACTGGATTGAATTGTGCAAACCTCCGGGCTGAGTCCCCCTTTCAGCACGATTCAGGCTGCCATGATTAGCTCAAGCCGCGTCCCTCGTCGGTTCTGATACTGATATTACAAACAGACACCCGGTTTATCAGGAACCATTTTCTGAGTAACCTGCTGGATTGGAAATGTGTCCTGCAAACGCGAGACGAAGTTGGCGTTGTCTGTTCTCCGCCCAGAGGCATCAAAACAGGCTGGAATTGGTGGTCAAACCACCATGAAACTTCCGATACTTGTGCAGGTCCATGGCCAAAATCAGACGGCGGCATAGCTCAGCTGGTTAGAGCAGCGGAATCATAATCCGCGTGTCGGGGGTTCGAGTCCCTCTGCCGCTATTAATGGGCCAGACAGGCCAGGACACTCAAAGCCAAATGCCGTAATTATCGGTGTTTGGCTTTTTTGTTGCGAGGCATTTCTCGGCATGTCTGGCATTAACGGCTTCGGGTTTGGCTTCGCCGCTAACTCTCTGTACTGCAAACCACACGGAAGCCCCAGACGTTGCTGCGAGCGTTGTGCCCAGCATCCCGGTCCGGCGACCGACAGGACAAGGCGGGTCCGTACCAACAGCCGCCACGGATCACGCGGCGCGAGTCCGATGTGCCTCGTCTGGGGTCTTTCACGCTGCCTTCAGGGTAATCGTCGTGCCAAACATCTTGACACCACTCCCAAACACTTCCGTGCATGTCATAAAGACCCCAAGCATTGGATAGCTTGCTGCCGACTGGATGTGTCTTTTCAGCAGAGTTTTCACGATACCAAGCGTAATCACCCAACTTGGACTCATCGTCTCCAAAACTGAACTGCGTCGTCGTCCCAGCACGACAGGCATACTCCCACTCCGCCTCGGTTGGCAAACGATAAACATTGCCTTCCGCTTTCTCGGCTGGTAAGGCTGATAGCTTGCGGCAAAACTCCACTGCATCGTCCCAACGCATATTTTCAACTGGATTCTCAGCACCTTTGAAATTGCTCGGGTTGTTCTTCATGACCTGCTCGTACTGAGCCTGTGTGACTTCATGGACACCCATCTTGAATGGTTTTGTGAGCGTTACTTCGTGTGCGTCATCACCTTCACCCATCGTGAACGTGCCAGCGGGGATCAACTTGAATTCCATGCCAATGGAACCCGCCGATTCAGGCAAATCAACTGGCGTTGGATTGTTGGTCGCAACGGGAGGCGTGGGCTGCGAACGATCACATCCGCAAATCACAAGAACGACCACACAAACAGCAGATTTGAAAAGATGCATGCTCGCCTCGCTGGGTATAGATTCTTCAACTGCCACCAAGCATAACGGAAAACCCTCGCAGGATGTCCAGCACCGTTTTGGTTGCACGCAGTCGCACGCCCTCGTCATCTGCAGATTTCAGTAGTCCCATATTGATGCCCTAATTCAGAATGGGGCGGTTTCGTTTCAATGTCAATTTCTGGGCGAAAGATACCGCAAGAACGACGTCACTGCTCCTGGATGGTCGAGTGTCCTTACCGGCGTCTGGGCAGACAAGCATGGCGTGCAGGCCAATTCGTTCAAAGTCAAACACTTTGGCACCTATCCTCATTTGTTTGCGAGCAGGTCGCTATCATAATCCAACGGATTTACGATCTGGCTTGCCGGCGTTTGCGTGAAGTCCGGACTCGACTACGATGCCAAGAGCGAGTTCGGCCACAATTCGGTCGAGGAAAAGGTCCAAATGCACGATGTATAGACGAAACCATCCAGTGATTCATTGCAGGACTACGGTTCCGACAGCTAGTGTTCTAGCAGGTCTGTTGCTTGTCACAGCGGTTGCGGCGGCACCGCCGTCTATTGGTGTGAACTTTTTTCAGAACACGAAGGTACTGCCAACGGACAATCCAGGGATCGTTTCTGGCGTTTTCTGGAATAACGTTGCGACCGCCGTTGGGACGACACGGGACCTTGATGATGACTCGCGGGACGCCACGACCGCCGATGTGACTGTAGTGTCCGGACGCCGTTGGAATGATTTTGGTGTAGGCACCACGAGTAGAGCTGGCTTCAATAGGATGGTCGATGACGGGGTGTTTGGCAGCGGTGTTGGCAAAGACAATGAAGTGGCCATCTCGTTCGCTCAGATTCCCTATGCGTCCTACGACGTCTACGTCTTCACGCAGGCGCGGACCGGGAATGATTCCGAACTTTCCATCACGCTTGGCGACGCAACTTACTTCTACGCGACCGATGGTCGTGCGGCCGCGGACGAGATGAAGCAGATTACGAGCAAGACATCGGGGGCGCCTACCAAAGGCGGCTCGTACGCACTTTTCCGAAACGTGTCGGGCGACTCGTTCGTGGTAAAATCCAGTGGCTCTCGCAGCGGAGTTATTTCCAACCAGATCTTTGGCATTCATATCGTCAATACATCGGACACCGCGGCGAGCAGGCATTCCGCACCGATCACGGCAACTGCGTTCTTTTCACAATACTGCATGAAGTGTCATGGACCGCAAGAACAGAAAGGCGACGTTCGCCTCGATCAAATTGGTTCACGCGTAACCGACAACCACAAATTGTGGGAGACTGTCGTTCACAACATCCAGCGAGGCGACATGCCGCCGGAAGATGAATCGCAACCTTCCACGCCGCAGCGGCAGGCGTTTCTCAAGCAGGCGTTGTCGATGCTGGAGCGACACGAAGCGGACAGCCAGATCGTGGACGATCCACTGTTGCGTTTAACGAATCAGCAAATTGCTCATAGCCTGCAGGATTTGTTGGGAACGCCGACCCATATTGCCGATCGGTTGATTCGCGATCCGATTCATAAGCACGGCTTCTCGGTGCAAAACGAATTGGACCTTTCCGGTTCCCATTTGCTGTTGTATGCCGACTTGCTGGACGAGGTGCTGCTAGAGGTGTTTCCCGACAACCTAAGTCCGCCCGACGATGTGTTTCGCGTGGCCGCTAACGACTGGGAAAAATGCCACTGGGCGGGCGACAATTATTTGTACCGTGGCTTGCGGCGTTTGTATGAAGGCCCGGATTGGCTTGGCGACAAGTTTCGCATCCCAATCCCGCCCAAACACGAGTTTCGCATGTACCTGCGGGATAATCGCGGCAGCGGTCGATTTCGTGTGGGTCTGACCGTCCGCAACGAACCGCCTGCGGATGGCGGACCGCGGGAACCGCAGGAACTGGGAATCTATCTTTGCCAGGGTGGCGATCTGCCTTACAAGTTGGTTCGCGCGATTCAGGTTCCGGCAAAAGAGGGATCGCAGCATTTCGAGATGTTTGGCAGTCTGGCCGATCACCTCGGCACTTCGACCAAGCGGATTGTCAAGGACGATCGCTCGCCTGGATACTGGTTGAGCTTCCGAACGCTGACTATCACGAATCACAATAAGTTGACCGGATACGCGCTTCCGGGTCGGCAACTCTCGACCGATCCGATCTTCCTGGTTCGAGCAGACGACCAATGGATAAAGGCGTTTGGGACCAAAGCCGGTCTACAACCTTCGGTCAACGGAAACAACGGTCGCCATGGTAATGAAGGTGGCGGAGCGGCCGTTTATCCTGAAGCGATGAAGTCGCATGGGCACGCCATTATCGAGCGTGTGGAGTTTGAGGTTCCTTATCATGCCAGTTGGCCGCCGCCAGTCATCAAACCCTTTGCGAAAGAGCGTCGCATTTCGTTCGAGAGCCTGCAGACCGGCCTGAATCAGTTCGCTGCCAAGGCGTGGCGTCGTCCGCTGGATGAGAAGGACATTGCTTACATCGCCCTTCTCTGTGAAAGAGAAAAGACCGCAGGTCGATCGGAAGTTGCAGCTCTACGCAACGTCGTGAAGACGATTCTGCTCGACTCCAAGTTCCTGTTCCTCAACAATTCCGACCGCCATGGACTTGCCTCTCGGCTCTCCTATTTCCTGTGGAACGGCCCGCCGGATGCTAAGCTGATCGCTGCGGTCGGAGGCAAATTTCCGATCAGCGATAACATCGTAAAGCGCGAAGTAGACAGACTATTGGCTGACAAACGGTCTGAGCGTTTTGTTTCTGATTTTGTGGGACAATGGATTGATTTTACGGCATTCGACGCGATTGCCATCGACCCGAACTATTATCCGCGTTTCAAGAACACACGGCTCAGCGTTAGAACCAAGGAACACATGAAGCTCGAGAGCGTTGCGTTTTTCTCGGAGATTCTGCGCAAGAATCTGAGTTGCCTAAGTTTCCTTGAATCTGATTTCGTCATGCTCAACGACATGATGGCCGAGCATTATGGCGCTCCGCCCGTCCATTCCGCCAGATTTGTGCGTGCGTCAGCACCAAGAATACGTGGCGGCGGAATCCTCGCTCAAGGTTCGTTCCTGTTGGGGCACTCGAACGGTCAGGATGCGCATGCGATTAAGCGTGGGGTGTGGTTGCGTGGCCGTTTACTGGGAAATCCGCCGCCTGACCCGCCGCCGGAAGTTCCCGGGTTGGAAGAACAGTCATCGGCCGACAAGCCGCAAAGTCGTCCCTTGTCCATCAGGGAAAAGTTTGACGAGCATCTGGCGACCGGCACGACCTGCTATGACTGTCACAAGGATATCGACCCTTGGGGCATCGCGATGGAAGGGTTCGACGCGGTCGGCCTGCCGCGCACAAAGATCGTTAATGCGGGACCCGTGCTGAAGGATGTCACGATTGCGGGGCGTGCCATCAATGGTCTGTTGCCGTTGAAGCAGTATTTGGTCGAAAAATATCGCGACGATTTTTCCCGCGGGTTTACGGAGCACATGCTCTCATACGCAATGGGCCGTCCGCTAACATACCGAGATGAAAAACAAATCAACGATCTTCAAGCCGCGTTCAAAAAGAGCGGTTACCAGATGAGGTCGCTCATCCATGCAATCGCTATGTCGCCAGCTTTCAAAGAAGATGGAATCAAGGAGCCGGATCGTGTCAGCAACAAATAGCATAGACCGACGAACCTTCCTTCGCGGTGCCGGTGGTGTGGCCATGAGCTTGCCGCTGCTGGAGTGTATGGCCACCGGCAAGTCGCCAGGCCAGGCTGCCGACACACCAAAGCGTTTTCTCGGAGTGTATATCGGCCACGGCGTTTCCATCGCTGGCGATTGGAACTTCTACCCTCAAGTGGTCGATGGCAGAATGAAGTTCAGCCAATCCATGCGAGGATTCAATGACCTGTCGAACGAGACGACCGTGCTGTACGGCCTGGACCATCCGGCTTGCGTCCTCGCAGATGGGCATACCACAGCCGGCCCGTTCCTGACCGGCTGTCATCATGAAAGCAGCGTCAAGCCACCGTCTTTCGATCAAATCGCAGCCATGACGCATGGCATGAAGACTCGCTACCCAAGTCTGGTTCTTGGCAACGAAGGCGGCATGGGGAGTAACAGCAGTTCTACTACCTTGTCCTTCAATCAGTTTGGGCGGCCCATTCCGGCGAGCAATGACCTTCGCGACCTGTACGATGGGTTGTTCAATTCAGACCCCAGCCTGAAGAAAAAACAACAACATAAGTTGGCAGCCGACCGGCAGCGCGTTGATTTGATCTTGGAATCCTATCGAGACTTGAAACGGCGGCTCGGCCGGGCCGATTCGCAAAAACTGACGCATTATCTCGACGCCGTGCGTGACGTTGAAAAAGATATCGACCGGCTGGAGAAATGGATGGACACTCCCAAACCGCAGATTTCTGCAGACGGCCTGTCGCTCAGCGCGTCCGTGAGCGATCCCGCGGCCTTCGTTCGCACGATGTACAGCTTGATCTACCTGGCTTTCCAGAGCGATTCGACGCGCTACGCAACGTACATGTTGCTGGGCATGGATGGCGGCGCGTGGAACAGCATTCTGGGCGGCAACCATCACAACATGGCGCACAAGGGCAGTGGTCCCGTGCTGGGGCGATACGACCAGTTTCACACCGACTTGTTAACCGAGTTCATCAAAAAGCTGGCCGACACCCCAGAGCCAGGCGGCACGATGCTGGACCACACGATCGTGTACTATGGTTGCAGCAACAGCAATACGCACGTGAACCGTAATTATCCGCTACTGCTTTGTGGCGGCAAGAACCTGGACCTCAAACATGGCAAGTTTCACAGATTCGGCGGCAACAGCGAAAACAAAAAGGTGCCGCTGACAGATCTTTACGTGACGCTTCTGAACGCACTCGATGTACCAACGGACGAGTACTCCGACAGTACTGGCTCCTTATCAGGGATAATCACCTAGAGACTTTGATGGTGACTACCCCCCGGTCTTTGCACCAGGTTGAGTGAGAGAATCGGGGTTGGTAATTCGGCTGTGTTCCGGGGGCAGAGGTAAGAACCACCCTGAGCACGTTCCGATGACCGCATTTGGTGTTGTGCTCAAGGATAACGATGTGGCCGTTTCGGCCGCAATGTTTTGGTCGGCTTGGTGGCGTTGTATTGAATCGCGCCGATATCCCAGTTGCCGGTCTCAGGCAATGGGCGCCCGTCGAAGTCCGATTTATAGAACTCGCTGAGGTTCATCGCTTTGCCGCGTAATGGGCTATCTGCTTTGAGGTGATAATCTTGTTTCTGCAGATCAACAAGACCTGGATCGCCACTGCCTGCCTGGCTGCTGTCACCCTTATACTTAGTGCCGGGAGATTTGTACTTTGAGTACCAGTTGGCTGTTTTAAGCGCGCCGCCAGATCGATTACCGGTATAAGGAGAGGAAGAGTAGATAAACAGATTGTTCCTGAAATGAGCCCCGGAAGGTTCACCAACAGGCATCCCGCCCCGGACATCAATACGGGCCACGGCATTTTGGGACCTCCCGAATCCATTGTATCGGGCGATCGTGTTGTTATCAAAATAGATGCCAGTGCAGGGTGCCAACATGAACAGCCATGACTGTCCATCGTAGCAAACATTAAAGGACACTCTCCAGTTATAGATCTCCTGTCGATATCGCGGCCAATCGTAGTCCCAGCTGGACTCAATGAACCCAGCATTGCCTTCCGAGTAGTTATGGTGAATGTAGATATTTTTCTTATGATATCTGCCGCAATCGATTTCGATAGCGCCGCCGTCTGAGCCCCATGGGCTGTCTTTGGTCCCAAAGTTCTCGATTGTGTTGTATGACACTTCCTGGTTTCCGATGTTCAAGTGTATCCCCATCGGTCCCCAGCTACTTTTTGACGTCCGCCATAGCGCATAACTCGGGCCATCCAGATAATTCTCTGTGATCAAGGTATGCTCGCCAGCTGACATGATGCCCTGGCCGGTGTTGATGAATTCATTGTTGCGGATAATACAATGATCCGAGCCGCGCTCGATACGGAGCGCGGCCAGTTTTGTCATGATGATCATGCCTGATACATGCTCCCCCGGCGTATCGTGAAAATGCAGGTTTTCTACGATGATGTAGTCACCGCCAAGGATAATCGCGTTGCCGCTGGCATCGCGGGTAGTGGGATTGGTAAACTTGGGCAGCGCGCCCGTCCCGTAGCAAGTCAGCCGTATCGGCTTGACCGCTGTACCAGATTCACTGATCAGAATATTGCCGGAGAAGGCAGATCCCTTCTTGAAGTGGACGACATCTCCCGCCGCCAGTGATGCTGACTCCGCTTTCATATGCGACTTCCATGGCGTGCCTATCGAGAGACCGTCATTTGTATCTGATCCGTCGACCGAGTCGATGTAATAATCGGTAGCGCTGCAAGGTGCGACCAGCACGCAACTGACAACGAGGAAGAGCGCCAAACCTTGTACTTCCATGAGATGTCTCGGAAACATGATATGCGCCTCGAATAGTAGGTGATCTCGATTTATTTAGTTAAAGAGAGCTGAACCGCGATAGGCTACACGTCTCTCTTTGTTCACAGCTATTCTATAATGTCTGGAGTGAGCGTACCTTGCGCGTGTTGTCTTCAGCACGCGTAATGACGCAGCGTTCCTCTGGATTAGCGGCATCACTGCATCGTAAAAAAGAGAAATCGGCCTATTCCCGCCGCGCGCCGCAACGGAAACCCATGCGAAAGGACGCAAAATGAAATACATCGTATGCCACGGGCCGGCAAGTCGCCGGTCGTTTATTTAGACTGGGGTACCAGGCGTGTGCGGGCTCAGCCTGACGAAATACAAACGACTGCGGGCAGAAGCGGACGCCTAACGACTTGCGGGCGACAGTCTCCGGGCATCCGGGCATTAACCAGGATGCTGCGATCAACGACGACACTCGCAGACCGTAGTTGCTTCTGCCGTTTGGAAAGCCAGTTCGGGAGTTGACGTGAACCGAATGCAATTGAGCGCAAATCAAACGCTTCGATATGTGACCGGCGTCTTCGCCGTGTTGTGCTTCGCGCTGTCGGCGCGAGCCGAGGATACCTCCGATGCGATGGCAGTCCTTTCTATCGTCAACCAACGCTGCGTTGAATGTCACGGCTCCGATGCACAAGAGGGGGACGTTCGCTTCGACAAGTTGACTGGCAGCCCGTGGGGTCAAAAAAGTCGAACGAACACCTTGGCCGATGATTTCCAGGGTTGCGTCGGCCACTGAGCCTCGATTTTGGGTCGAGATCCAGGCTGGCTTAATCGTTGGTGGCAAAAAATCGGGGCAAAACGGTCGCACTGCGCAGCAGTAACCCAGCCGATTAGTCCGAGATCGGTGTGGGAACGAAAAAGAAAACCGGCCGAGCTAAGCAGCCCGTCGATACGATCGAAGCAAGCCACCAAGACGCTCGGTCGTTTCGATCTCAGCATCCCATTTTGTGAAGTTTCATTGGTGCCGCATCGTGCGAACGAAGTCGCGTTCGCGAAAAGGGCCACCAGTGGACTACCTTCCGAAACCGGCCAAACACTGTCTGGATTAACCCTCTTGCTCATTCTTTCACCTGCTGAAGTTGCGAGGCTAGTTCTGTCAGTTGTTCATGACTCAAATTTTGCGACAACCAAGTCGCCAAAGCAGTCACCTTTGACACACCATCGACCACTACGGCTTCGGGTTTGGCTTCGCCTTTGAACACTGGGGGTCGTTTTTGCGAGGTTTGTTGAGCTTGTTCGAGTCCCTCTGCCGCTATTAATGGGCCAGACAGGCCAAGACACTCAAAGCCAAACGCCGTAATTATCGGTGTTTGGCTTTTTTGTTGCGCCTCATTTCTCTGGGTGTCTCGCATTAACGCAACCTCGGTCGCGGCTCCGCCTCGCTCCATCGAGCCTACGCTTGAGGACTTCGCTTCCTTGCCTGAGGCTCCGCCTACTTGCCAGACGGACTCAGGGAAACACGAAAGCCGTAGTGGCTGAAGCGGATCGACGGAAAGCCCCTGCTGCGGTTCGCCGACCGACAATTCCTGGCGGTGTCGTACCAACCGCCGCCACGGAGCACGCGGAACAAGCCAGATGCAGGGCCCCTAGGGTTCGTCACGCTACCACGCGGGTAATCTCCATCCCGATCTTGGCACCACTCCCAGACATTTCCATGCATGTCGTACAGCCCCCACGCGTTTCGCTGCTTGCGGCCCACGGCGTGTGTTGTGTTGTCAGAGTTCTCATCATTCCACGCGTACTTCCCCAGCCCTGATTCATCATTTCCAAAACTGAACTTCGTCGTAGCTCCAGCACGACAGGCATACTCCCATTGGGCTTCGGTCGGAAGACGATAAACATTTCCCGCAGCCTTCTCGGCGGGTAACGCACTCAACCGACGGCAAAACTCAACCGCATCATTCCAGCTAACCTTATCAACTGGATTATCAGATCCCTTGAACGTGCTTGGGTGGTTACCCATCACTTGTTCGTACTGAAGCTGCGTGACTTCATGGATGCCCATCTTGAATGGTTGTGTAAGCGTCACCTCGTGTGCCTCATCACCCTCACCCATCGTGAACGTGCCCGCCTGAATCAATTTGAATTCCATCCCAATTGAATTGGTAAATTGAGGCAAAACAGTGGGTGTTGGATTGTTGGTCCCAACAGGTGGCGTTGGTTGCGAACGATAACATCCGCAAATCACAACAACAGCCACACCAACAACAACAGTTTTGAAAAGATGCATGC
>Ga0315334_10002181_pt1 | contig 12204 bp, 4 predicted proteins | sample M150034915metaG_FD_205555 | JGI IMG/M metagenome (GOLD analysis project Ga0315334, IMG submission 205555) | Ammonia-oxidizing marine archaeal communities from Monterey Bay, California, United States - M1 500m 34915 | ecosystem: Environmental > Aquatic > Marine > Intertidal zone | place: USA... | reverse complement strand
CATGTTATCTGCCAGCAGTTAGAGAAATGCGTGTACTGGCAATGACATAAGAGGAGATAATGGAATGGCAATAGAACAACGATATACAAAAGACCCGAGAACTGGTGCAGTAGTATTTACTGATACTGATGGGTATGCAGCACGAAAGAAAGTCCTTGAAATCCAAAAAATTACTACATTAAAAGCAGAGGATTCTAAAAAAGTTATAAATAGTTTAAGAAATGAAGTTTCCGACTTAAAGAAGATGGTGCAGGAGTTAATAGATGGCTAACACCGATATAGGATTTACTCAAATTCCTTATGTAAGGAAAGACGATACGTTCAAAGAGTGGAGAGAACGTACTAACCTGATGATCCAACAGCAAAATAATTTCGTGCTGATGCAAGAGTTTGATATGCTTGGTATTAGTGACCCATGGGTCAAAACATCAATGCAATTGAATTATCTAGGCGAAACGGAAACTTAACAATAATATTTAAGGAAAGGCACAGAGCATGGCACACTACACTGGACATACATTTACTTTAACAGAGCTCAACACGATTGAGCAACAAAAGTCTGATTTCTTAGATTCTTTAAATATTAAACTTGCTTCTCCTGACTTACTTGTTAAGGATATGGCATTGATGTTAAAGTCTCTCGAAGTAATGGAGAATTTAGAGCATCTACCAGAATATAAAAGTTTTATTCTTAATGTTGCCCAACGTTCGGCACAATTTGTTAACCCTACAGAATTAATTACAAATGGTGGGTTTGATGTTACATATAACACTGCCAACCTTGTACAAAACTCAGACTTTGGCACAGATGCTTTTGAAGTCGAATTAGTTAAAAACTCAGGTTTTGATGTACCTGTTGATTTAGCACGTCCATGGGCAAACGGTATTGCATATCTATTTGATGTTTTCACTACTGAAGGCACAGAAGTTATTAGAGCATACTCAGACGGATTACAAACAGCAGTAGCATGGTTTGAGACACAACTAAAACCAAATACTCAATATAAATTCGCATACGACCTAGATGTCGCAGCCGTAAACTGGGATCTACTCACTGGTGGTTTCAACATGGTTGATATCCCCTCACTGGATACTTCAATCTTCTCAGAAACTGGTGGTGGTCCTGTTGCGCAGCAAATCGTAATTTCTATCATTGAAGATGGTGATTTAGTTCTCCCTTCTTGTGATGGTACAGTTGTTCCATGGGATGATACTGTAGATTATAACCTTGCACTTGCTGCAATGGAAGCAACTTGTAAAGCAAACGATGCTGTATGGGATTGGTCTGCGCCGAACTCTTCATTCTATTGTGATGTTGGTGCTGGTTGGCCTGGAGATGGAAGTGTAGACGAAGCAGCTTGTTATGCAAATAACGCAGTTTGGGATGAAGGTGCACTCACAGACCCACTTACACAAGAACATACAATTGTGCCTTATCACGTTGAAGCACGTGAAGGCGATACTCTTATTTTCACTAACCCAGTTGGTAATTATCTAGTACACAATGCTGTATCAGATGACAATATATCATTTGCTTCTCCTGACTTAAATCCTGGAGACGTTTGGAATTGGGTTGTAGACGGTTATCATGACGTATACTTCCATTGTACATTCCACCCTCTAGAAGAAGGTCGAATGACAACTAAAACTAATCATAGATATGTGTACAACGTTGCTCATAACTTAAATCCTGGCGATACGGTTAAGATACCAATCAACTATGGTTCAATGGTTGCATTGCCTTCATTATCAACTTCATACTTTATTAACTTATTGCTACCTAATCAAATGGAAACGATTGGTGGTGCTCCATATTCTTCTGTAGAATCGCTTTACCATGATTTATCAATCAGTAACGTAGTTACAATGCAGTCGGGGGCGGTTGAAACTAATCCTAATGCTGGTGTTCCAATGACTGTTGCCTTTACTGGTGGAGTTGACGCAACCACTATTCCTGCTACTGCTGATGCAATTGTTGCGCAAGGAGCAGTTAGTCAACTAAACCTAACAGCAAATGGTCATAACTATACGAGCATTCCAACGATATATATCACTGGTGGTGGTGGTGCTGGTGCAACTGGAACATTAGAATTTAACGGATCGGTGTCTGCGATTACTGTAACCGACGGTGGTGCTGGTTATGGAACGGCTCCGACTATACAGATCTCGGCACCTGATGTTGCCAGACTTGGTCCAGCATCTTTTTGTACTGATCCAGCATATACTACACAATCAACATGTGTTGCTGCAGTTGAAACTTGGTATGAAGAAATACCAACCGTTCAAGCACAAGCAAGTTGTACGTTAACTGCAGGCGGTGCTGTTGATGTTATCACAGTTCAGGATGTAGGATCTGGTTATCACACTGCTCCTACAATTACTTTACTTGGTGGTTCACCAACGGTTGCTGGTACTGCAACCTCTGAAATTGATGGTACGGTTTATTCCGTAACACTTACTGCTGGTGGTTCTGGTTATGGATCTGGAGACGGTTCCGTACCAGTTGGCGAAAGACAATGGGAAGAATACTTAATTACTGCTGTCGCTAAAGGTGATGAGAGAGTTGACGTATTCTTTGATGACGCATACTCAATTGGACACGTTCATACTGCAACGATTACTCCTGCTGAATGGGTATTGATTCAAGCAAGTACTGCTACAATAATTGTAACAGATACTGATGATACTGGACACACCCATAGTGCTACATTCGATTGGGACGTTGCATTAAACAACGGCGCAGGAGGAATGTTTCTAGTTGGGATGACAGGCGGACATACGCATGGTATAGACGAATACTTTGAAATCACTGGTGGGACAAAAGTAGAACTTGTTAATTTCGGTCACTATCACGAAATCTTAATTTCTGAAGTAGATGAAGCAACTCTTAAAGCAAGTGTTCTAACGGGCACTTCACAAGATCCAGACGGAACTTGGAGTCACACAGGTGGTGTTACCTTGACCAGAACTTCTGACCACGGCACTTCAGACCCACAGCATTTCCACACTGTTGAATTTGGTTGTTTAGATGCTGTAAACGATATTTATTTAATTATTGAAATTGACCAACATATTCATGACATGGGTCGTGTTTGGTATCCTGGTTCAAACCAATTCACAGTAGGTAAATATGACTTTGCTGCAGGTGGTGATGATTTAAACCCATCTGCCATTGCTGATGCGTTTGTAGACCTTAACGGTTATGTTAAGAAAGAAAAAGGAATTGAATCTGATTCTCATGGACTGGTTCCTGGAGATCGTGTTCACTTTGAAAACGTATACAACGGAATTCACCACGGTAACACAAACTATTATGTTGATTATGTTGTCGATGCAGACAACTTTGTACTCACAGAAGTAGTTGTTTATCCACTGGGAAGTGCTGCAGGTACGACACCTACAGTTCACAATGTAATTGAAGAATACACTGTCGTTGCGGACTTGGCATCATATAGGTTCCAAGTTGAACGTGATATAACCAACCACGTCGGAGACGGTGGTGCTGGTACTGGTGTACAAATTGAATGGTCAAGACCAACAACTGTTAAGTCTGTTGGCCACGGTTTAACTGTTGGTGATATAGTTCAGTTACCTTCTGGTGCTCAACCTTACACCCCATCTGAACTTCCTGGTATTTTTGTAGACCATACAGTTACTGCATTGGGTGATGGTTATGGACCAACTGATAATATGGAAATTACAGTTGATACAAATACTACAGTCACATGGGCAGATCCGAACCTAACTACTGTTGAGGGTGCTCAAGACTCTCCATGGTTGTGGTCATGGTGGGACCATAGTAATATCTCATATTACCCATATCAACTTGCTGGTGCAACTCATGACAACTTTGGTGGTAATGACGGAACTAACGGTGGATTTGACTTATATCGTGGTGGTACATACAAATTTATAAACAATGCATGGAGTCCTTCTGGACATATAACATTGGTCGACCCAGTTACTGGTCTCGACCAACCATTGTATATGCACGCTGCAGGAATTAAAGCAATACTTGGTGCTGGTTGGGACAACCTTGTCACTGCTGGTTTTGCTGATAATGACGGAAATAACTGTGTTTCAATGCGAGCAGCACATGGTCTTACAATATCTGCTGGTGACCATAACGACTTTGTGAACCTTGAAGAAGAGCCAGGTACTTGGGTTGGACCAGAAGTATTCCCAGAATGTACTGCTCTAGCTGGGTGGTGTGAAGAGTTGGATGTTAATGGTTGGTACTACAATGGTGAAGATGATGAGGCGACTTGTCTTGCGTTGAACCCATCAGAAGACCCTGGACTCGCTCAATGGAGAGGACCACAATTTATTGGTAACTTCGCTAAAGAATTTACTTGGCAAGTTCCTGAAGACTTCGGACTAACTGGTTCGGACGGTAATTCTGGATATGGACCATTCAATGCTCCTGGTCAATACAATGGTGCATACCATTTAACTCATGATGGTGGACTATATCGTTTCGATAAATCAGGAATGATTGAAGGAACGAACCGTACAATTAATTTATATCGTGGTGGTACTTACAGATTTAAGATTAACTCTGCAGGACACCCAATGTACGTTACAACAGATGATGGTTCTCATTTTACTCCTGGTGCTTACTTTGGTGAGTATCTATTAGGTGTTCAAAACTCTCGTGCCGAAGAAGGTCCAGGAGTTCAATCTGAAGGTCCAGCTGAAGACCTGTGGGGTTATGATGATTCTGGTGTAGCAAAATACGAAATATTGGAATGGACTGTACCTGAAGTGGCGGCAGACACAATGTATTATCAATGTGGTTGGCACGCTTCTATGATGGGTACGTTTAATATTCTAGACTTGCCAGTAGTTAATGCTGGTGAGAACGTTGTGGTTTACTTCCACCACGGACAGGATAATATGTACACTCCATTGCATATTAGAGATAAAATTCTTGTTGATAATGGAACGTCTGATGACTATTTCCAAGTTCAACCAGTTCCTGCGAATGCTTTCCCAGTACCTGGAACTCAAGCAGACTTACTAGGAACTAATAATGCCTTGACCGCAACTGGTCCTGGTGACATTCCTTACATTCAAGCAATGAATATCGAATTAGGAACTGTTTCTTATATTGACCCATTACAAATGATTCCTGGTATTGGTTCTGAGCAATTCCTTGTAACAAATTCTGTCGGTGGTCTTGCTAAAGTTTACTTTAGTGTTGATATTGACAAACGTTCTGATATTACATTAGATAATGTTACATTTAAAGAAGTTGTTTGGACAGAGACAGGATCTTGGTCTGTTAGTGGTGGTACTGCGCATAACGAAACCACAGATGCTGCATATATTGAACAAATAGTTTCTGGTTCATTAACTGCTGGAACTACTTATGAAATTCAATATGATATTATAGAATCGTTTAAAGATAACTATGGTGCTGAGAATGGTTCAATAACTGCGGAATTACGTGGTGACACAGTAGTGTCTGGAACTGCTAATACTCTTATTGGTCATTACACGGAAACATTAACTGCTCCTGTAAATACTACATTGTTGAGATTAGTTAACACTGGACGAGGTAAGATTGACAATGTGTCAATCAAAGAACGTGTTACTGGTCAAAATGCATGGTCACTTGGCGAAGGTTGGAACACTGATGCTGCAAAAGCATACATCGATGGTTCAATCGCATCTGCCACTGAAGTTTCTCAAACTCTTGCTATAGACACAGGTAAACTTTATGAAGTTAAATACCTATTAGGTAATGTAGATGATGATAATAACGGCATGACTGGACGTATGCGTGTTGCATTAGGAACTAATCCTAACCAATTGATTTCTAACTGGAATTTTGATATTGCCGATCCTGCACTGGTTAATTGGGTTAACTCGGATTCGAGTGTTTCCATAAATGGGGAACGTTTGTATTTCAACTCTTCAGTAGATGCCACTTCGACTTACACATTATCTAATGCGTTGGTGAATGGTGTTAAATATGAAGTGACGTTTGATACTGATCTTCTGACTGAGAATATTCTTAACTTCACTGCTGGACCTGGTCCAACTGGAACGCATAGTCACACCTTCCAACTTACTGAGGCACAAGGTCTATGGTTACAAGAATCAACTGAAAACTCGTTAACGGTTACACAAACAGACGGTTATCATGCTGAGACTTATACTCATGACTTTACAATCAAATGGTTGAACATTGGTGGTACTGACCAATATACAATAACTGAACAAACAAATCCTGAAGGACACGATGAATTAGCATTAGTTTCTACTACTATTAATACTCCAACTGTTGATTTTATTATCAATGGAGTTACATTAGGAACTGTCAGTACATCAGGCATACATCATATTGACTTTTCTGGACTTGCTTCTAATACTTTAATTTTAAAATTAAATGGTACTGGAGCTGTCAATTCTGTTAAGTTAGTTGAAGAAGACATTCCTATTATTGATTATAACACTACTGGTTTAAATCAAGATGGTGAAAAGGTTTATCACGTTCGTGCGGGTTCACATGATCAAAAGATCCACTTTATTGGAGAAGTTGATGACAACCCTGCTGAAGAAAATAACCCATACTATTCAAATGTTGGTTTTGAAGGTTCTATTGACGATGTTTCAGTACGTGAAATTATTGAAAATTGGACTTTTGCTCCGCAAGAAGGTGGTGCTGCTCACGTAGACCAAAACACTAAACAGATATATACTTCTGGTGCTGGTCCAAATGCTCGTGGTATTGCCCATATCACTTTTGAGATGGAAGACGGAATGAGTTATAAAGTTGCTCTTAAAGTTGATAGACCAACTGATTCAGTTCTTAAATTAGGTCCGACACCAGATAGTGATGCATATGGTTCATTATTGATTGAAGATACATTAACGGGCGGTGTCTATGATGAGTCTCGTGACTTTGTGTTTAAGGCAACTGTATCTGGTACTTGCTACTTGACAATTTCTACTACTGGAACTGGGTTTACTTATTGGGACGACATATCAGTTCGGACAATTCCTAAACTTTCTTCTGATGAGTATTTATTACTTGCCAGATCTATGAACATTATGGGTGTTCCAATCGGTGGAGAAGAAAGGTGGAATGCAAATCATCATGATAATGAGAACTTAGACTACGTTGGGCAACCAATTGCTGGCATGAGGACAATGGAATCGTATGGTGAATCTGTAATTGAAGATTACTATGATGTCAATAGACGTGGTAATGAAATTCTCAACCCACCAATAACTTTAATTTCTACGGATGTTACCACAGGACACAGAAGTGTTGCTGAAATTGTTCCTTCATGTACAACTAACTTTGGAACTGAAACTTACACTATCGAAACCCAATGTGAACAAATAGTTGGTGTATGGACTCCTACGGTTGTTGCGCATTGTAGCAATGTTAACTATCCATTACAGGTTGATTGTGAAACTGATTTTGGTTGGTGGACTCAGCCAACATTAGGATCTTGTTCTAATGCCCTATATTCTTCTGAATATGGTTGTTTAGGTGCAGGAACTTGTTCTGACGCAACCTATTCGTTTTCATATACGTGTCTTGCCGCAGGAACTTGTTCCGATCCAGTATATAACGATAATGAATTGGGTTGTATAGACTCTGGTGGTTCTTGTTCTGATGGAACATCGCAGACTTCTGGAGCATGTTATGAAAGTGATGGTACTTGTACTGATGGAACGAGCACGAATAGAACTGACTGTCTAAACGCTAGTGGTACTTGGACTCCAACTCATACGTGGACTCCTGTTAATACATGGACTAATGCTGGACATACTTGGACTTCTGCTGGACATACATGGACTCCTGGACTTCCAGGTTACTGTTCTGATGGTGTCCAAACAACTGAAGAGGCTTGTGAAGGTCCACGAGGAACTTGGATTCCAACTGTGAACGAATACTGTACTACTGATATTGAGTTCTTAACGATTAACAATCAAGGTGATTGTGAGAGTCCTAGAGGTTCTTGGGATGCAACTGTTGTTGCTTCTATTGATGGTCAGTGGGTAGAAATACTCGGTGACGGTATTGACTTTAATTACACAATAGAGTTGGGTGGTGTAGCACAACCAGTGTATCAAGCAATAAACTTACCATATAAGATTAAGTTTATGGTCGCACCCACAACACCTCTTGGTGATCAAGTGTTGACTGTTACTAACTCTGATGGAGATACTGCATCATTCGTAGATAATGACTTTACGGTTACTGACCGACTTCGTATAATTACTGTTATTGACCTGAATACAATCACTGGAGCAGGTTTTGTTACTGCTGATACTGTGGTTGAGTTTATATCTACTGGTACTACGACTATTGTCGATACACCTGCTGTAACTGTAGTTGATGCAAATAACATAACTGTCGCACCAACCTTAACTGCAGGAAATTATGATGTTAGGGTTACAAACTTAGACGGTCAAACGTTTACTGAGGTGAACTGTTTAACAGTATAAATTAGGGAAAAACAGGGGGATTAACATTCCCCCAATATTGTATACATAAAGCAAAATAACTATTATAAATAGTTGTAATGATAAGAAATTAATTTTTGGAGATAACGAACAATGTCTGTCACACTATCAACCATTTCAACGCAAGTTGACCAATTTAACGATATTCCTGATATTACCTTTACAGGTATCGACATCACCGAGTTCGTTGAAGAAGTAGAAATTTATACCAACACCCCTGCGGTGATGATTCCAACCAAGTTGAATGCTATGGCAGCAAATATGAAGACTTGGTTAAATTCTAATGTAACTACTCCTCTAGAAAACCAACAAAACACATTCAAAGATGAAGTCGTTGTAAGAACTAATACTGCTATGAATGCAGTTGAAACTTACATGAATGATGAAGTTGCTGGATTTGTTAATACGGTATTCGTGCCTTGGGCAAACACTGCTGGTACTGAACTATCTGTTGCTTCAAATTTATTGGAATCAAACGTTACTACGCAAATGAGTCAGTTACAGACTGATTATACTATTCACGTACAAAATCAGGATGCTATCATCCAGCAAGCAATTGCTGATATGATTACACAGTTGGCACAATACACTACTGGTGCTGCTAACTCTGGTTATTCTATCCACCAAACTAACTTGTTGATGGGTGATTTATCAATGACTCGTGAAATTGGTTTTGATGATTTCTTGTACACGAAAGACGCTCAAATTGCTTTTGCTGAAGAAGGTATTAACACAACCCACCATATTGCATATGATAGACTAGGTGGAATTAGTTCATTCGGTGAGTCTATGCTTATCTCTGGTGAACCACGTCCATTCTATCAACATCTTAGATTACAGAACGAAGCTGTTACTGGTTCTACTTCTATTGAAAAAATTAAAGCATATAACATATTCAAATCAGTATCAAATACTGGTATTAACTCTTTCCGTGCTACTGCTCATGAGGCAGATGGTACTCCAGGGGTTGATTTAACTATTCTTAATAACACATCAATTGCGGATGTTGATAACCCAGAACTAATCCTTCGTCGTGGTTCTTCTAACGCACTGATGGTTGATGGAATTGATGATGGTGACTTTATTAAAATTTCTACCCTTGGAGGACCAATATATAACACTGGTGTTGAAGGGCAGTATGCAGAAGATTACGAAACAATTATGTTTACTCCAAGTTCTTCTTATTGTCATGATGGTTTATCATCGGTGACTGGTTGGGGTGTAACTGCTGCGCAAAACGCATCTGGCATAGATTCTGATGGTGGTGCTTTTGAAACACCAACCTTATGTGAGAACTATGCAACGGCTGCTGTTGCCCTCTTAGACGACTTTTCAAGAACATACGAAACGACAATTTCTGGTGAATCTTATGATGCTGATTTATCGGACGGTCTTACTTATGTGGTAGAAATAACAGACGACACGGGTGTTGTTGACACATATTCCTATACTATCGACGCAAATGTTACATTAGGCACAGGAGCAATAATTAATGCTATTTATGATGATGGTGTTTCTGATGCAACAATAACTGCTGCTGGTTCAAAATACTCAGAATCTTCTTTTGCTAGGACATTCGATTTGGGTGCCGTAGATGTAGCGGGTTCAAGTGAAACTAAAGCAGAAGCCACGTTTACATTAAGAAACGGTATGATAGATTCAGTTGATGTATCGGCGGGTGGAACTGCTTATGTTGGTTATTGGAACATCGCTCTTGCAGATAATGGCAACGGTCACACTCATAATCTCCAACTAACACAAACAGAAATTAATACAATCCAAGGTGGTGCAACTGTAGTTTCTACTACGATAGAAGCAGGTCACTCGCATGACATCACGGTTTCTTGGAACGCATTTACTGAAAGGTTTATCTTTGGAAGAGATCCTGCTGATGCTCATGACCACGGTCCAGACGAAGATTCTCACACAATTAACCCAACAATTACTGTTGGTGTTACTACTTCTACTGGTTCTGGTGCTCTTGGATATGTATTACTTAACGAAAGTGATGAATTAGACAAAGTCATTATCACTGCTGGTGGATCTGCTTATATAGCTGCTGATACTGTTACCATTACTGGCGGTGCTGAAAGCACTGCAGCTACTTGGACAAATACAATTGCTGATGGTGGTATTGATGTTATATCAGTAACCAATGCAGGTACTGGATACACAGATACTACTGCTAAAACAGTTAGTGTAGCAATTCAAAATAATGCTTTTGCTCCTTCTGAGATAACAGCTAATGTTGGTGATTCTATTGCATTTACCAACCTAGATATCGGTGCTCATACAGTACAAGGTGCTGCGTTTGATTCTGGTGATATTCCTCAAAATGCTGTATTCACCTATGTAATTACAGACGACACAGAATTAACTAAAAAATATGAATTAACAGATTCCTATTCTGGTGCTGGTGCAAACCTATGGGTTCGCGATAACACTGTATATATTGATATGGAAACATCAACAGGTGGTGGAATGAGGGGTATTGCTACTGTAGACGTCGCAGGCACTATTATTGATATTGCTGTTGACCGACCTGGAAAGGGTTATGTTGCTGAAGATGTTATAAAACCAATTGACGTATCTGGTGCTGGAGAAGGTGCATATGCTGATGTAGTGACGAATCGTTCTATTAACACAATTATTGTCGATTCTGCAGGTTCTGGTTATTCACAAGACACTGAGGTTTTTATATACGACCCAACTGGAACACCAATTCTTGATGTAGGTGGTGTTGAGATAGGCAGGACGTATGGTTCAAATGCTTCTGTTAAACCAATCGTTGCTCTGTTAACGGTTCCTGCATTTTGTTCAGACACACAATATACAGACCAATCGGCTTGTGAAACTGCATCTGGTACTTGGACTGCTGAAGTCCCTGAAGGTGCTATTACTGAAGTTCAAATGACTCGAGCAGGAAGCAATTATGTTGATGTTGATATTATAATCAATGACCCAGCAGGGACTGGAGCTGGTGCAGTATTATCAACTGATATTCATAACACAGTTACAGACATTACAATGACTGCACGTGGTACATCCTACGATGAACCAATTATTAGAGTAATAGATCCGAAAGGAACTGTCGGAACCAATGCTGGAAACACAGTAGGTTCTGGTTTCGTTGGAACTGTTGGACTTAATAATGGTATCGGTGGTGTTTCTATTACTGAAGACTGGCATGATTATATAAACGGTCAAACACGTATTATCGTGCTTGATGCTCATGCTGAACCAACTGGTTACGGTGCTACTGGTGTTGCGGCTCTTGGTGGTGCTGGTAATGTTTCAAACATAGAAATCAGTAACCCAGGAAGTGCATATAAAACTCCTGTTGTTATTGTTGCTGGTCCAGTTCAGTACACTGGTGGTTCTATTAATGCTGCTGCAACAAATTATGCTTTGTTTGGACCAGAAGGAAACACTAACTCGTCTCCGTTCTCGTCATCTAATACTGCTGGAACTTCATTTAAGAATGGCATATTAGTACAATGGGGTGCTTATCAAGGACACTCATTGAATGACAAATGGACCTTCACGTTACAATCTTGGAAGAAAGGTACACCAGATTCACTTGTGTATGAATCTTCAAGATATAATGGAGGAACAAACGACATGAGGGGTGTAATAACTCTGAAAGATGTTTGGGATGTTTAACAAAAACTATTATAAATAATTACGAATACATAAGAAGGATGAATTAGAACTATG
>Ga0315334_10002180_pt1 | contig 12206 bp, 13 predicted proteins | sample M150034915metaG_FD_205555 | JGI IMG/M metagenome (GOLD analysis project Ga0315334, IMG submission 205555) | Ammonia-oxidizing marine archaeal communities from Monterey Bay, California, United States - M1 500m 34915 | ecosystem: Environmental > Aquatic > Marine > Intertidal zone | place: USA... | reverse complement strand
TTATCTGCAGGATGGTATGCAGGTATATGCCATTCGTCTAAAGCAATGTTTTGAAAAACATTTATTAGATTCGATTCCATATGGGATAATGTGTCAAGCAGTTGTTCTAATTTAGGAAAAGCTGTCTCCGATATCTGTATAGCCCGCGACGCAATCCCGTCTGCCATGCTCCGAGCATTGCCAGTTCCCGGGTTTGGCATACCTTCAGTTGGGTTTCCGTCCCCCTCTATGGCCCTAGATAAGGAATTCAAAAAAAACCCATCAATAGCCAAAATGTGAGACGAGACATCTTTTATGGCCCACTGGTGACATTTACTAGGGATTTCCCACTCAGATGATTTGAGATCTGATAGTCCGGTTATGAATTTATTTGATGACTCGGCAACAATATCAAGAAGCGTATTAGGGTTTAACATTTTTCAGGTGGTTTCACTCTTTTTGCTAAATCCCCAGGTACGGCTTTTTCCATTACATTGAACATTTCCTCAGTGAAAAAGGGAAGCCCTGTAGAAGCGTTAACACCCCCGTCGACAGAAATGATTTCCCCATTTATAAAACTGGATGCACCTGAGGCAAGTAACAATAAAGCTCCTGCTAGCTCTTCCGGTTTGCCTATTCTTCCCATGGGTGAATTTGCGCTAATATGATCAAGAAACATACCTTTCTTCACCCATGCCCCAGTCATTTCACTAGGGAACCATCCAGGTGCGATGGCATTTACTCGCACTCCTCGGTCTGCCCAATTGGCTGCCAAACTTTTTGTCAGGTTGGTGACTGCGCCTTTAGTCGCCTGGTAGGCAGCCGGCATTCCTCGCATGCCATTTAGACCGGCAACAGAGGACAAATTTATTATTGAACCTCCTTTACCATCACTAAGCATTCGCCTTCCCGCTTCTTTGCAGCAGTACCACAACCCGATTAGATTTACTTTGACAGTTTGTTCAAACATAGAATCGGTAATGTTTTCTGGAACTGACCCAGCCTCAGCTATCTGTCCGGCGTTATTTACCAATATATCTACCCTTCCAAATTTTTCTTCAGCCTTTGTGAACATATTGGCTACCTGGGCTGATTCGGTCACATCGCATTGTGCCACCATCGAAGAGAAATTTTCAGAGTCCAATGACTCTTTAAGGTTGTCTAGATTTTCCACTCTTCTGGCAGAAAGTACTACATTGGCACCCCTCTCCGCGAGTATCTGGGCAAAGGTGACCCCCAGACCTGAAGAAGCACCTGTTATTACGGCAGTTTTGTCCTTAACACTGAATATTGGATCATGAGAAAGCATATTTATTCCTGATAACTGACCTTTATTTTGTTTGATATTCAATAATTACATAATAGATTTTATCAGTTGATTTGGTGCGTAGAATGGGAAACATATTCGAGATAAATTTATCCGGATAAAAATTTAGCTTTTATGATTTCGGGTGCAAGATGTATTTAATTTTGTGGTAGTCTTCCTGAATATCTTGTTAGTTGGCCTCAAATAGTTGTTGGTGCACTAATGTATGACACTCTAATATGGACATTTATAGGATTTATCAGCGGTTCGGTACCATGGTCTTTAATTTGTGTTAGAACTCTTTCAGGTCAGGATGTTAGAAGAATAGGGGATGGAAATCCAGGGGCCACCAATGCATGGATATCATCGGGATGGATGGTCGGCTCTATATCCATGCTGCTAGATGTATTCAAAGCAGCAGTACCTGTATGGATATTCACCAACCAATTTTCAGACACCTCATATCCTGAGCATTTTTTGTCGGTGACAGTGGTTGCTATATCACCAATAATAGGACACGCGTACTCTCCTCTCTTGCGGTTTAGAGGAGGAAAAGCTCTCGCTCCAAGTTGGGGGTCATGGATTGCCCTTACTTCTGGAATGGCGTTTCCGGTGGCTGTTCTAATTTTGGGGGTAATGCACTTGATGCAAAAAAATCACGCTATAACTGTGACGACTTGTCTGATCGGGTTTATAGTTATTTTCAGCATAATTGACACTCAGGCATTAATAATTTTTGGGATATTAAATTTACTGTTGGTAATATTCAAGCATAGGTCCGAATACCAACACGGGATAGCTTTCAGAGGCTGGGTAAGGACATAAGGTTAATGGAGTTTAATACCTTAATAATATTTGCCTCTGGGTGTTTCGCCTTCATTTCTTTTTTAATCACGATATGGAATTGGAAATATCTCGATAGGCCCAGATTACGTCTTGGTGATGAGCTGTTCGGTGATGCTGATGTGTCGGTAACGGTATTGATCCCAGCAAGAAATGAAAGCGAAAATATCCCAGAAGTTCTTACTGCTTTAACCGATCAGACCTACAATAATTATGATGTCATTGTTTTAAATGACGGGTCTGAAGATGATACTGCAAAAGTAGTTAGTCAATTTTTGGAATCGGACCTTGAAATTCAATTGTTGGATGGAGAATCGATTCCACATGGTTGGTTGGGGAAGCACTGGGCTTGTCATCAATTGGCATTGAAAGCCAACGGTGACTATATGTTATTTATCGATGCAGATACTGTTTTACACAAAAACACTATCAAGACAGCCATTAATGAGGCGGTAGCCGAAAAATCCGATTTATTGACAATGATTCCTGCCAGATGCCCAAATAATTTTATCGAAAGAACCCTCTACGGTTTTATTGATTGGGCAATTTACGCTTGGTTGCCTTTACAGCTGGCGCACTTGTCGAAAAACTCATATCTCTCAGCGAGCTACGGGCAGTTTATGTTGTTCAAGCGAGAATCTTACATTTTGAGTGGAGGCCATAAGAAAATAAAAGACATTGTCGTTGATGACTTCGGACTTGGGCGATTAATTAAAAGTTCTGGTCTGCGGTGGACCTTAAAGGATGGAACAAGTATGGTCACTTCCCTGCCATACAATGACATGCTGGAGACTGTGAAAGGTGTTTCTCGAAGTGTGGCTCCTACGCTAAATTATCGCATCAGTTTGATTTTATTGATATCAGTCTTCCTAATGGGGTTATTTTTTGCACCGGTTTTCAATTTATATTTTTATATTATCAATGGAGGTCATTTCGAATTCCTAGATATTCTATCCCTGGTAACAATATTTCTTCTCCTTGGGTCATATTTTTTATCTTGCAAAAGATTTTCTCATAGTCTTATTGTTGTTCTTTTTATTCACGTCACTGTCATATTTATGATATTAATTGCATATCATTCGTTATTATCAAATTTGTTTAGGATTGCGACTTGGAAAGACAGAAATGTGGTGATCAAGAAGTTAAAATTTTAAAATTTTTAACATAGTGTTTACAAAATATGATACCGATGGCATATGTAATTAAGAATATTTATGTATAGTGAGTCTTGATATGGCTAATACTGATACTGAAAAATACCATCAGATGATCGGTGGATACAGAACAGCAGTTCAGGTTTACCCTACTGCTGACAACTGTTCTTGTATGAAGTAATACGGGGTATTTTTAGTCGTCATTTCGGCGAAATACAAACCCAGTCCTGTAGATTAGGACGGGGTTTTTTATTTTGAATGAAGTAAATGAGTGGTGATATTGAGTATGGCGAGTACGGTTTGAAGGATTACTATTACCTAGATGCAGTAATAAGAAGCTATCTTCAGACGAAAGGGGAACTCGACCAATCGAACTACAACCTGAAAGACTTGGGACGATAAGCTAATCCAACTCACCCCTGTAGGCTTTGTATGCCATTTCCACTACTTGAGGAATTCTGTCTTGGTTGGCAAAAACTGAGAATTTTCCAACATTTACATCTTTGGCTGCCTGCTCCTCACTTTTTCCATCATCAAAGGATGCCCTTATTTCGTTATGCAACAGTTTCAATAGGTCTTTGGCTTCTCCAAATTCCTCTTTTCCTCCGACTGGGCCATGTCCCGGAACGAAAGTGTCAGCCTCAACAGCTTCCACCTTGCTCAATACGTCCACCCATTTAGAAATATGGCCGTCGGGGAAGGCAGGGATAGTTTTGTTTACAGCTAGGTCTCCTACAAACAAAACTTTTTCGTTAGGTAAATATAATAAAATATCGCTGTCAGAATGTGCTCGTCCGTGGTAGGACATTCTTATTTCTCGATCCCCTAACCAGATAGACATTTGATCTTTGAATGTAACATCAGGGAGTGTTTTGTTGATCCGTTCTAACTCTGGTCTTAGTGTCTCCCTTGCCCAATATCTAGATAAATTAGCATCCCATTTTGTATCGAGCTCGATTCTGCAATTTTCATGTCCTAGGATTGGAGCCGGAAGGAAATATTGGTTACCATAGACATGGTCACCATGAAAGTGTGTGTTTATAACAAACCTAATTGGTTTAGAAGTAACATCTTTCACGACAGTTAAAAGTTTAGACGCTAGTGTGGGTGTCATTAAGGTGTCTATAAGTATTACGCCGTCATCGCCGACGATGAATCCAGCATTAGTTGCACAGTTTTCGTTTATCCATGCGTACACCCCGTCTGCTACTTCTATTACGCCTGATTCGTAGTCCATATTATCTCCCTAAATTATGGTTCCTTGATCTTGGAAATTTGCTATATCTTCCCATGTATATCCGAGTATTTCAGTTAATATTTCTTCAGTATGTTGTCCTAACTCGGGGGCAGGCAATTTTGTCTCTATTGGAGTCTCGCTATATTGAAACGGAGTTTGAAGATATTTTACGGGACCTAGGACTGGATGTTCAAAATTTATTATGTAATTGTTCTGTACAACTTGAGGGTCCTCTGGAAGATCCCATATTGACTGCACTTTTTCCCATATGATTCCTTCCGTAGAATCCATTCTTTCAATCCAGTATTCCCTTGGTTTGGTTATGAACACATCATCTAGTTTCCCAATTAATTCCACCCTATTTTCAGTTCTAACTCCCATATTGGTGTATCGTTCATCTTCGTTCAAATCGGGCCTTTCAATTGCTTCGCAAAATGATGGCCAGTATCTATCACTTTGGTTCATTGCAAATGCGATCCAGTGGTCATCAGAACATTTGTAGCAGTTCCAAAGGGGATTTCTAGCACTCTTTCGTTCTTGCCCTCCTGGCTCGTTTCCTGTTAGCAACGCCATCCCATAACGGTTGCCCCCCAACCACATCATGCTTCCGAGATGAGAAACATCAACTTTTTGCCCTTTACCTGTCTCTTTTTGATTAACTAACGCACCTAGAATCCCATTACATAACATGATCCCAGAAATTTGGTCAGCAATACTTTGCAAATTATATGGGTTACCATCATTTGGACCGGCCCACCACAAGGAACCTGATCTAGCTTCACCGGTATAAGCGAATGCTGGCTTGTCTGAGTCAGGCCCATTTGGACCATATCCGGTGGCTGCACCATAAATTAATTTATGGTTGATTTTAATTAGATCGTCGTAACCTAATCCTAATCTTTCAGCTACCCCTTTCCTGAAATTTTGAACAAATATGTCTGATTCTCCTACCAGTTTCCGCATAATTTCTTGACCGGAGGAACTTTTTAAATCTAGGGAAAGACTTTTCTTTTGCCGGTTGAGGGATTCAAAATATGCATTCAAGCCTCCAGGGAGCGAGGACGAGGACCCACTGACTGTATGAAATTGGCGTGCATGGTCACCGTCAAGAGATTCGACTTTAATGACCTCTGCACCTAGGTCTGCCAACATCATGGAACATACTGGCCCGAACTGCCACATTGTCCAGTCTATTACACGGATTCCTGATAAAGGGCCGTGAGGTTTGTTTGAATTTACCATATCCATTTATACCTATGTCTATTCAGGGTTTGGAATACTTAAGTAGTAGCATGCCTGACGGAGTCTATTTGGTATGTCTTTCGCAGTCAAATTGGGTTTTCAAATTGAGCAGAAAAATCGGTATTTGCTATTAAAATGTCCCATATTTGTGACGTCTGACCATCTGGAGGATTCTATTCAGTCATTGGGGTGATCTGCACAAACATTTGGATACCCATTTGTAGCTCGTCAATAGCAATATAACTAGGCTCATGGCACAATAAACTGCGCGAAATTCAATTCCATTAGGAGCGATTATGAGTAAATGGAGTGAACCCTGTTTTCTGCGGAAGATAGACAACCCGACTTCTAAGGCATATGAAATTAAGATTAATGCCCCAGAAATAACGTTTATTGGCGCCGAAGCACAACCTGATTTTGCTGTGGCTAACATAACATTTTATCCAGACCAAAGTGTTATTGAATTAAAGTCACTAAAACAATATTTTTTCCAATTTAGAGATACGCGTATTTCATATGAACGAATTATCAACACTATTTATGACGACTTAATGGATATTTACTCCCCTAAACGGATTCGCTTGGTTATGGAATTCAATGTGCGTGGAGGAATAACCAGCAAATTGACCATCGATTCAGATTGGAAAGTTCGTGGCGGTAAAGAGGAATTTAACGATTGGACTAGACTCGAAGAATAGTTGGAGTAATTAATGGTTAAATCAGGTTTAACAGTTATTGGGGAAAATATTCATACAACCCGTGTCTTGCGCACCAAGGGCAAAAGGGTCATCAGAAAAGAAAATGGAGATGAATTTGTCGTTTATAAAAACATAGATGACATCACTTCTTTCATGCCAATACCTGATTTTTTCAAAGACACTCAAGTTTACAAGCAGGGAAGTGTTAAGCATTTCATGATAGCCGTAACTCTTGGTATGTCTGGTTCAGATGAAGATAGGATTCATGGCGAGAACTACATCTCAGCAGAAATTAAACGGCAAGAAGATAAAGGCAGTAACTTTCTAGATTTAAATGTCGATGAGATCTCTTATAAAATTGATATTCAAAAAAAAGCGATGGCATGGTTAATTGGCCACTATTCGTCAGTTGCAAAATTACCGCCATGTATAGATTCTTCTAGTGTTGAAATAATTCAGCACGGCTTAGAATGTTATCGGAGTGTTGGGTCACCGCAAGGTCCCCCTATGATAAATTCAGCTTCATTAGAAAGGATTTCAGTTTTAGATCTTGTTACTGAAAATAATGCGACAGCGATTGTGACGGCGAGCGGTATCGATTCTATGCCTAGTGAAATCTCAGACCGCATATCTAATGTGTCCCAGATGATAAAACAATGTTTGGAAAGAGAAATCCCTCTATCGCGAATCTACTTGGATGCTCTGGTATTCCCTATAGCCGTAGATCAGAACTTCGGTAATCATTATCTTGAAGCAGTTGCCCAAATCCGCGAACGATTTGGAGAGAAAATTCATATAACTGGAGGATTGAGTAACGTCTCTTTTGGGCTTCCATTGAGAAAATTAATCAATGACACATTCATAAGACTTTCGATTGAGTCGGGGGTAGATTCAGCTATATTGAATCCTGTTGAAAGTGATGTGGAAAGAATATTCGCCCTAGATATGGAATCTGAACGGGTACAAACCACAATCAATATGCTTTTAGGCAAAGATGAATATTGCACGAATTTTCTTAGTAAGTATAGGTCGGGTAAACTCACCGAGATTTAGTATTGGTTCAAGTCGTTTTTGTGTGCCTGCATAGAAAAACATATATGGCTTTTGACATGCGCAAACCGCTTGGTATACTCATGCCAATAAGAAAACTCACATTTCAAGAAAACACACTGAGATCGGGGGAGGCAGAAATATGACAACAGTTCATTCTAGGCAAGAGGCATTGTTAATGGCTCACCTTCTGAGAAGGGCTGGATTTGGAGCAACTCCATATGAAATGGATCGGGCTCTTAGTATGGGATATCAAGCCGTTCTTGATGATCTGTTGAACCCGGACCATCCAGATGTCATACCGGATGATTTGATAAGGAGATACCACGTTGACCAGTCTGACTTACGCAGCGGCGGAGGTGCGCATTGGGTATATAGGCTAGTGATGACTGATACTCCATTGCGAGAAAAAATTTGTCTTTTTTGGCATAGGGTGTTTGCCACTGGTACAACCAAACTCATTCAAAACAGAGTAGTTACAAATCAGATAGATATGTTTAGAGAACATGGAATGGGGCGGTTCGATGATCTTCTTGTAGAACTGTCTAGAGACCCGGCAATGATTATGTGGTTAGACAATCAGGACAACCACGGGTCCAATATTAATGAAAACTACGGTAGGGAAATTTTAGAATTATTCTCAATGGGAGTTGGTAACTACTCTGAAGATGATATAAAAGAGACTGCGAGGGCCTTCACAGGTTGGAGGGTCGTTAACCCAGATTATATGTCCATCAGAATGCGAAATAATACAGCCAGACCCTACGGCTACATGTCCTGGCAATTTGAGTACGATGACGATGATCATGACGACGGAGAAAAGATAATTTTGGGTCAAAAAGGAAAATGGAACGGGGAAGATGCTGTCAGGATAATTTGCGAACAGGATGCGACTGCTAGGTTTGTTGCCCGGCATTTATATCATTTTTTCGTTGCCGATGAATTACCTGTGCCCCAGTGGCCACATGAAGGGCCAAAAGATCCGGAAGCTATCGATATTTTGTGTAGATCTTATTTTGAAAATGACCATAATATTGGGGCAATGCTCAGAACCTTATTTGAATCTGATTTTTTCAAAGATGCTGGGTCACGATACGCTCGAATAAAGAGCCCCGCAGAGATGGTCATAGGTACCATGCGGTTGGCAGGTCCGATTGATCTTCCCTCAGAGGAAACTTACATGGCTGATGCCGCATGCGCCAACATGGGCCAGGCATTGATGCGTCCACCAAGTGTGGAGGGATGGCAAGGGGGAACTGAATGGATCAATACGGGTGCCTATGTTGAAAGAGTCAATTTTTCGGGGCGTATCCTGAATGATCCTGACAAGCAAGGAGTACGCGACATCATAGATCGAATAAAGGGCTTGTCCGATCAGCCCACCATAACATCAGATGAACTGGTTGATAATTGTCTAGAAGTTTTAGGACCTTTGGAGGTACTAGATACAACTCGCCATGGCCTAAAAAACTACGCTTCAAAATTTGGTGATTTGAGATGGTCAGATAAGTCTCTAAGTAGTGAATTTGATCGTGCGGCTGTTGCTATTATTCAACTCGTTGTATCAAGTCAAGAATATCAAACTATTTAAAGTATTGAGAGGAAAAGTATGACTACAACTACCTTTGGATTGAAATATGTGACTAATGTTGGATTCGCTGCCGACTTCGGAGGCAGAGGTTTTCAACTGCCTTCATCAATGGCGATAAGAGCCGACGGGGTCATATTTGTTGTCAGTCGAGGAAAATCCTCTACTAAAAACTCCAATGGTATACAGATGGTCACTAAGGACCACGATTTCCTAGGCCAGATCGGTACTTATGGAGCCGGCCTCGGAGGAATGATGTGGCCAACTTCTGTGGTTCTGGATGGTGACGAAAATCTGTATCTTGCAGACGAATATTTTAATAAAGTGACTAAATATGATCGTGAAGGTAACCCAATCACAGAATGGGGAACTAAAGGTTCCGGTGGTGGACAATTTAATCAACCAAGTGGGTTGTTGATACAGGATCAACTGATATATTTGGTTGATTCAAGAAACAACAGAATTCAAATGTACAGCTTGGATGGAGAATTCCAAGGTCAGTGGGGCTCAGGAGGTGATGGGGAAGGAGAATTTAATTTACCCTGGGGTATATCTGACGACTCTGAGGGTAATATTTATATCGCTGATTGGCGTAACGACCGAATTCAAAAATTCGATTCAAATGGGAATTACATATCCGCTATTGGGGGCGGGAAGACCTCTGTTCTAGATCGACCTTCTGATGTTGCCGTGGACCCAGATGGGAATATTTATGTCACAGATTGGGGCAGTCAGCGTCTATTGGTTTTAGACCAATCGGGCAGCATTTTGGAAACTAAAAGAGGTGAAGCTGATTTGAATCCGTGGTCAGTGGAATATTTGTCGTCACAGGACGATGAAAGGAAAGCGAGGGAATCATTTGTTCCGGTCTACCAAGCCGATACCGAGGATCCTTCGGAGGTGTCTGCCAGAATGGAACCCTACTTCTGGGATCCTGTTGCAGTAGAGCTGGATCAAGATGGAACCGTATATGTACTTGAGACAGGTAGACATCGATTTCAAGTATTTGAGCGATTCTAGATCGCACAGAATTCGAAATAAATGATGGATAGATTACCAGTATAGGTTAAGTGGACAGACGGAGAGGACCTTGACAACCACAAAAAGTAAGGCTGACATAGGTTTGGTAGCGCATTTATTAAGAAGGGCTGGATTTGGAGCTACTCCAAATGAAATGGACAGTTTCATTGAAATGGATTACGACGAAATAGTTGATCATCTTATCAATTTCGATCTTCCTGACTACATCCCACAAGATTTCATTTCTAGATTTCATAAGGATCAGTCTGACCTGAGAATAGCAGATGGTGCGAGAGCCCATTGGATATATCGTATGGTGATGACTAAGACTCCTTTGCGAGAGAAAATGTGTCTGTTCTGGCACAGAATTTTTGCCACGGCTGCAACAAAGTTGATTCAAAATAGAGTGGTTGTCAATCAAATTGACATGTTTAGAGAAAAGGGATTCGGAAGATTTGATGATCTTTTATTAAGTTTGTCGAGGGATCCAGCTATGATCATGTGGCTCGACAACCAAGATAATCACGGGTCAAACATTAATGAGAATTATGGCAGGGAAATTCTCGAGTTATTTTCTATGGGGGTAGGCAATTATAGTGAGGACGATATTAAAGACACTGCAAGAGCATTCACTGGATGGAGTGTCGTCAACCCAGAATATATGTCGATTAAGATGCGTAATAATACTGTTCGTCCTTATGGGTATATTTCATGGCAATATGAATACGATGCTAAAGACCATGACAATGGTGTGAAAACTATTTTAGGAGAGACAGGTAATTGGAACGGAGAGGATGCGATTCGTATTATATGCGAACAAAAAGCCACTGCGGAGTATATCGCGCGTCACATGTATCATTTTTTTGTAGCCGATGAAGTTCCTGTACCACAATGGCCGCATCAATCACCGAGGGACGCAGAAGCAATCAGCCTTATGGTGGAGTCGTATTTCCAAAACGGTCATAGCATTAAATCTATGATGGGAACGATGCTTAAAGCTGATTTTTTTAAGGAGGAGTCGGCAAGATATGCAAGAATAAAAAGCCCGGCGGAAATGGTGGTAGGTACCATGCGGTTGGCAGGTCCAATTGAACTTCCTTCGGACGAAACCTATTATGCCCAGGCTGTTTGTTCCAATATGGGCCAGGCATTATTGGGGCCACCCAGTGTTGAAGGATGGCAGGGTGGGAATGAGTGGATCAACACTGGGACCTATGTTGAGCGGGTTAATTTCGCCACTAAGATACTTGATAATTCGGACAAAGAAGGAGTAAGGAACATAATTGACCGAATAAAAACGATTAATAATACAGGGAATATGACTTCTGACGACTTAGTGTCAGGATGCCTTGAAATTTTGGGACCAATAAATGTTTCCACAATGACAGAGAAAAGATTAAAAGAATTCGCTTCCAAATATGGAGAGTTAACTTGGTCGGATGAAGTTTCATTCAATCGGTTTGACATGGCGGCTCTTTCGGTGATCCAACTCATTGTCTGCACTCAGGAGTATCAAACCGCATAATCTTATGAAGAGGGGGGTGAATACTAAATGGTAGCGACGAAATTTGGGCTTAAATATAGCTCCAACGTAGGGTTTGCGACCGACCAAGGAGGTCGAGGATTTCAATTGCCTGCCCACATGGCAATTAGGTCTGACCAAAGAATCTTTGTGGCAAGTAGAGGAAGAGGCCCAACCGTCGGGGTACAGATGGTAACGAGAGATTTGGAGTTTTTCGGTAAGATTGGCTCCCAAGGCAAGGATATTGGCCAAATGATGGAACCAAGTGCCATAGCCTTTGATTCCAATGAGAATTTGTATGTTTCAGACGAAAAATTGGATAGGATAACCTGCTTTGATAGGGAAGGAGAGCTCATTGGATCGTGGGGAGTATCGGGAGAAGGCCCAGGCGAAATGCGTAGGCCGACAGGGCTTTTGATCTTGGATGAAGTGGTTTATGTAACTGATGCAATGAATCATAGGATTCAGCGTTACCATACTGATGGAAGATTTATAGATCAATTGAACACAACGAAAAACACAGAATCACAGTTGCGTTACCCTTGGGGAATAGCTAGTGGTGTTAAT
>Ga0315334_10002179_pt1 | contig 12208 bp, 10 predicted proteins | sample M150034915metaG_FD_205555 | JGI IMG/M metagenome (GOLD analysis project Ga0315334, IMG submission 205555) | Ammonia-oxidizing marine archaeal communities from Monterey Bay, California, United States - M1 500m 34915 | ecosystem: Environmental > Aquatic > Marine > Intertidal zone | place: USA... | reverse complement strand
TACACCAATGCGGCCGCCAGCGGCTGGGATGGTGATGAGGTTTTGCTGCTCAAGGGGCCGCAGGGGGGATCCGCCACTGTGCTCTTGACCTGGTGGGACGATGAAGCCGAGGCGAAGGAATTCGCCAGGGCCATGGAGCCCCTGCTAGGGCAGATCGGGAAGGGAGCTGGATATGCAGAGGGGCAGGAACTCTCCGTGCAACTGGACGCCCAAGGCTTGCAGGTGGTGGTGGGTGTGGTGTCCGCGGATGCCGCCGTTGGAATCCCCGATTGTGTGGCCCTGGGCAAACGAGTTTTTGAAGGGGTCGAGACGGTGAAGTGATTCTCAGGCTTCCGTCACCTTCGATGCGAAGAGCGAGAGCTGTCAGTCCCTCATCCAAAGGCTCGTCCCGCAACCCGTTTCGGGCCGAGGATACCGCCGCCGATTTCCCCGAGAAACAAGAACGTGCCCTGGATGCGGTAACCCGGGCGTGGGCTCGGGAGACCTTCCTCTTTCAGCTGCCAAGGGCTGAGCAACAGGGCCAAGGGACGTTCAGGGGCATCGCACAAACATACCTGCACTGTTTCTCCGCTGATTTGATTGCGCAGATTGCGCACTTCTTTAATGCGCAGGGAAAGTTGCGCGCAGCCGCCAGGGTTATCGTGTCCTCCGAGGGGTTCGATCAAGGCACCGTTGGGGCGTTCGAGGATGTCTGGGCGCGCGAGCTCTTGGTTGGGTCCGAGGTTTTCGATGTCCACTGCAAACCCCGCCACATGCAAGGCAAGGGTATGCCCCGGAGGGAGCGGCTTTGGTAGGCGCGCTGCATCGGAAAGCCAAACGCTGAGCATGTAGGTTCCGTAATCATCGGCAGAGAGGCCCGGGATCGGAGGCGCGGCCCAGCCGTGCAGGAGGGCTTCGAAACGCGAGTCAACCGAGGGCGCAAGTTCTTGGGCCGAGACCCTGAGGCGCGTGTCGACCCGGTAGTAAGGCAGCAGGGTCCAGGTTCCGTTCTCGTGGCGCTCGCCGCGCAGCTCAAGGCCGTATCCGAGGCGTAGGCGGCGCTGGTTCTCGCTCTTGCCCCGCCAGGGGGTTGGTTCGCCGCTCTCCTCCAACAGGCGCGTCAAGTCCTGCGGCCTGCTAGTGGGGCCAAAGCCAATGCACTCGATCAAAAAATCCATTCACGGGAATGCTAACGGGAGACTGGCCCACCGATGGTGCACGGCTTGATCTAGCATGGGGCTATGGCGATTGATGCATGCTCACCCCGGGACCTCGGCCCGTTCCTCAAGACCGGGGCTCTTGGGCTCCTAGTATTCCTTGGGTGCAGGACTCCGGCGCCTCAGGTCGCGCCAGTCCAGGCATCACAACTGATCCTTGAGGGACGTCTTGAAGCTGCTCCTCTTTTTCCTCAGCGCACGGAATGGGACATGGAGCACTATTCCCTTGAGTTGACTCTCGTGCCAGAGCTGCGAGCCATGGAGGGGATTGCCCGCATTCGAGCGCTGAGTCGCTTGGGAGGCAATCGCGAGCTGGTGCTCGACTTGGCGGCGCTGCAGGTTTCTTCTGTGAGCGATGGGTTTGGCGCAAGCTTGCCTTGGACCCACGCGGGGGATCAGCTGAAGATTGCACTGGAGGACGACTATGACTCCGGCGCAGTGGTCGAGGTGGTGGTGACCTACGGAGGTGTTCCCAAGCGAGGGCTTTGGTTCGCGCCGACCGAACCTGCCTCCCACTGTTTCACCCAAGGGGAGTGCCAAGACGCCCGGCGCTGGTTCCCTTGCTTGGACCATCCCTCAGATCGAGCGACCAGTGAGTTGATTGTGCACATGCCCGCTTCATGGACATCTGTTGCGGGGGGCGTGCGTTTGGAGCGCACAGTTCACGGGTTGATGGCCACCGAGCGCTGGGCCAATCACACGCCCCATCCCGCCTACTTGGAGACTCTGGTAGCAGGGGAGCTTGTCAGCGTGGAGGACGTAGGTCCCGTACCCGTGACCTATGTGGGCCCACCGCGCCTGGCCAAGTTCCTGCAGCCGAGTCTTGGGTCCACCCCTCGCGTGCTTGAGTTCCTCGGTCAACTGACCGGACTTCCCTATCCCTATCCCAAGTACGCAACCTGTGCCGTTGACGGATTTCCCTTTGGAGGGATGGAAAACACCAGCGCCACCACGATCACCACCGCGTCCCTCTGCGATGTGCGCGGTCGTATGGATGGGGGGGCCGTGGGGTTGGTGGTGCACGAGGCAGCACACCAGTGGTTCGGCGACTTGCTGACATGTGCGGATTGGTCACAGGTCTGGTTGAACGAGGGATTCGCCACTTACTGCACCTTGCTTTGGTACGAGGAGACCCTTGGGCAGGGTGACTTTTTAGCCCGGATCAAGGACATGCAGGCCGCTGCGATCCGTGCCGACCAGGGAACTCATCGAGCCCTCGTGCATGATGTTTGCGTCAACCCCCTGGACCTGTTCTTCACTGGCCATGTGTACCAGGGAGGTGCGAGCCGTTTGCATCACCTGCGGTTTGTGTTGGGGGATGAGGCGTTCTTCAGGGGCTTGCGGGCTTATGTGGGGGCCAATGAGAACGCTGGAGTGACCTCATCGGACCTGCAACACAGTCTGGAGGCCGCCTCGGGTTTGGATTTGGCCCAGCACTTTGATCAATGGGTGCATTCGCCCGGGTTGCCCGAGTTTTCCCTGAGTTGGTCCCGCCGATCCCCCGAGGGGCCCACCCGGGTGACGGTTGAGCAAACCCACCCTTTGCAACCGGGAACACCCACGATCTTCATTACGCCGGTGGAAATCCAGTGGCGCACCAGTGAAGGGATCCAAAGCAAGCGAGTGTTGCTGGACCAGCGTAAGCAGACTTTTGAGTTGCCCACCAGTGGTGAACTTGTCTGGGTGCGATTTGATCCCTTGCAATGGATCCCCGGAGAGCGCACCGAAGCACACAATTTGAGGACTCTGATCCGTTTGGTGGCCGAAGCCCCCGATGCCACGGGGCGCATGGAGGCTTTGGAATCCCTGGGCCAGCAGTGGGATGGAATGCAAGAGAGCGCTCGGCGCTTGGCTATTTCCGCAGCGGCCCGGCGTTTGGCGGGAGACCCCATCGATGCGGTGCGAGGTGCGGCGGCAAGATTCTTGGGACAGACTTGCAGCGCGGGACCGCGTGATTTGTTGAGTAGCGTGGCCCTAGACTCGAACTCGGTCAGCGTGCGCATTGCTGCTCTCGAAGGTTTGCAGAACTACGTACCCTCATCCAGCCTGTTCGATTTGGCCCAGGCTTCTTTCGCATCGGCGCCATCTTGGGACTGTGCGGGAGCGGCAATCATGTTGGGGGTGGAGGCGGATCCAGACCAGGGGTTCCGTTGGTTGAAGGAGCTGATTCGAGCGCCCGGGTTTTTGCAGGTGGATGATTTCTCAGGACGTTTGGCGGTGTATGTGGCCCGGGCCCTTGGAACTCTTGGACCAGAGGTGGCGGTGCCGATCTTGAAGGCCTGGGTTCAGGCCGTTGAAGCTCCCGTCGGGCCGCGCACGGCTGCCATGGCAGTGCTCGCCGGTTGGGGAAGAGAGGAGCGCACCCTTGGGCCCCTACTCGCCGGATTCCTAGGGCATTCCGATGCGCGCCTTTCCCGGGCAGCGGTGGTGGGTCTCACGGCCATCGGCAATCCGTTTGCCCGTGAATCCCTGCGCGAGTTTTACCCCAGCACCGCTGCACCCAGTGAGCGTCGCACCATCGAGAGCCTCTTCCCTGTGCGCTGATGACTTCTTCCGCTCCATCCCGCGACAGCACCCCCAAACCCGGTGCGAATCTGAACGAAGAAGCCCGTGTGATCCTGCGTCGAGAATTGCGCCTGGCCTTGCTTTCGGAATTTGGCGCCCGCGCGATCTGCGATCATCTGGGGCGTTGGGTGACCGATGGGGGCCTTGGGGAGTCTCTCGCACGGGCCAACAGGGAGGGCAGCGAGGTCGTGTCGGAGGTGCAAGACATGCTGCGCTTGCTGGGGGTCGAGCCCCGCCGCACCAGTTTTCGTCGCCGGGCCCTGGCCCGTGGTCTGGCCATCGTTGCCCGGGTGAGCGGCCCGCGGCTCGTGGTGCGGGTGGCCCAGCAGGCCTCAGAAACCGTGGCGAGATGGTATTTGCAATATGCGTTTTTCTTGGCACAGCACGGGGAATTGGAATTGGCGCGTCGCTGCGAGGTTTTGGCGGAGATTAAGCAGCGCCACGCTCAATCTCTCGCAGTTTGGACTCATATTGGATAGCAGTTACGTTCTTCGGAAATCGTAGGCTAGGGTCCATGCCTTGGATAAAAACAATTGGACCGGACGAAGCCACCGGCCGGCTAGAGAGGACTTATGCGGCTTCCATCGCCCAGACTGGGAAGGTGTTTGGCATCACGAGCTCCATGAGCCTCGATCCCCGGGTGCTGGATTCTTCCATGGGGCTTTATCGGGATATCGTCCAGGAAGGCGACGCCCTTTCCCGACGTCAGCGCGAAATGCTGGCCACAGTGGTCAGCAAGGCCAACGAGTGTCATTACTGAATGCTTTCCCATGCAGATGATCTCCGGGTTGAGATCACAAACGAGGGGGGTGATCCCGCCACGGCAGATCGCGTGATGAACGATTGGCGCGAAGCCGATCTGGACGGGGTGGACCGTGCCCTCTGCGTCTATGCGGAAAAACTAACCCACACCCCGGCGGACATGACCGCCGAGGATGTACAGGTGCTGCGGGACCAAGGCCTCTCCGACGAAGCCATCCACAGCGCGATCCAGACCATCGCCTATTTCAACTACATCAACCGCGTGGCGGATGCGATCCATGTGGCGTTAGAGCCCGAGATGCCACCCTATGAAGACGGCGGGCGCTAAAGGAACGCGGATTTATTGGTAAGCTCTGGCCCCGGCTGTCGTCATTTGACCGACGCCGTCAACGTGAGCAATCCAGTAAAGAACCAACAGCTCAGCCTCCTTGGACTGACCCTCGGTCACCGATGCCTGTATCTGGCGGCGGTGGGGGTCATGGCTGTCGGGATTTTTCTGCTGTTCTTGGTGCCCCTGGTGACGCGCAGCATGATCGATGGATTTGTTGCCGGAGAGCAGCCGGGTACCTATTCGTTTGTGCGGCCAGAGTGGTTGGAGTCGTTGGCCGATGCCTTGGGGCTTGCCCCGGGCATGCTCACAGGATTGTTCTTGGCCGGTGCACTCATAGTCCTGGCGACTGCCTCGGCGGGTTTCTTTCAGTATCTCAAGGGGCATTGGGCAGCGAAGGCCTCGGAGGCGATTGTGCAGGGCCTACGCAATACCCTGCACGCCCACTTGGCCGCATTGCCGGCTACTTACTTTGACACCGCTGAGACCGGAGACTTGGTCCAGCGTTGTACTAGCGACGTGGAAACCGTGCGCGTGTTTTTGGCGGCGCAGGTAGTAGAAATCGGCCGCTCGATCTTGCTGGTGGTTTGTGTGACACCCGTGTTGTTCATGATGTCCACCGACTTGGCTTGGGTGACTCTTGCACTGCTACCCTTCCTGGTGATCTACTCGCTGTTCTTCTTCGGCAAGTTGACCTGCTACTTTAAGGAAGTAGACGAAGCGGAGGCACGGTTGACCACGGTCCTGCAGGAAAACCTAACGGGCATTAGGGTGGTGCGTTCTTTTGGTCGGCGCGAATTTGAACAGGAGAAATTCACCGTAGCCAATCACGAGCACCGGGATAAGACCGATCGGTTGATGCGTCTCTTGGCTTGGTTTTGGGGCTTTTCGGATCTGATTTGTATGAGTCAAGGGGGGCTGGTGTTGTTCTTCGGCGCTTGGTGGACCCTGCGCGGAGAGATCAGCCTCGGAACCATGGTGGCCTTCACTATGTACTCTGCCTATGTGATCTGGCCCGTGCGCCAGATGGGGCGAACCCTGGTGGACGCGGGCAAGGCACGGGTTTCCCTGGGGAGGCTCGGGGAGGTCTTGGGTACACCCCACGAGGATGCGGCCGATCAGGTTTCGGACAGCGCACCCACGGAATTGTCCGGTGCAATTAGCGTGCGGGACCTGAGCTTCTCCTATGACCGCGAGGGCCCGGACAGTGCGCGCCAAGTTTTGGAGAATGTGAGTTTCGACCTAGAGGCGGGGCAGACTTTGGCTTTGCTGGGTCCTCCGGGATCAGGCAAGAGCACCTTAATCCAGTTGCTGCTGCGCTTGTATGACTACGACGGCGCTGGCGGGTCCGGATCCATCGAGTTGGATGGGCACGAGCTATCCTGTTTTTCCAGGGACTTTGTGCGGGAGCAGGTCGCGGTGGTCTTGCAGGACCCGTTCTTGTACGCGCGCACGATTCAGCAGAATCTGTTGTTTGGCCGACCCTCGGCTAGCGAGGTTGACGTTCGGGCAGCGACTCAAGCTGCGGCCATTCACGATTCGATTAAGGGCTTTGGATCCGGCTACGGCACCATGCTCGGCGAGCGGGGAGTAACCCTCTCAGGTGGTCAAAAGCAACGCCTGGCGATTGCGCGGGTATTGCTCAAGGAGTCCCCGATTCTGGTTCTCGATGATGCTCTCTCGGCGGTGGACCATGAGACCGAAGGGGTGATTCTCGAAGCTCTGGCAAAGCGTCGGGGGCAGCGCACCACAATTATTGTGGCCCACCGCCTGTCTTGCGTGACCCAGGCGGATTTGATTTTGGTTCTTGATCAGGGGCGCATCGTGGAGCGCGGAAACCATAGGGAATTGTTGGATCACGGAGGCGCTTACTCGCGCCTCTGGGGAATACAAAACGCATTCAGTCGCCAAATCGATTCCCATGGGGAAGGTGTGTCTGGCACCCAGGAAGTCCAGGCGAAGGGGGAAGACTCTTGAGTTCTGAGCAACTTGATGAACGCGCTGAGGAGGAGTCGGTCCAGACCACTGGTCTCGAATTAGGTCTCTGGAAAGCACTCTTTACCTATGCCCTGGCGTACAAGCGTCAGCTCTTTGGGCTTGGTTTTTTTGCCATGACCACCGGTGCTTCCGAGGTGGCCTTTCCCTTGGTTTCCCGGGCGCTGATCGACGAGATGGTGGCTTTGACCGAATCCGGCGCATCCCTTCCAGAAGGGAGTGCCTGGTTGATGCCCTACCTTTGGACCTATGCGGGCCTCGTGGTTTGCCTTTCCGTAAGCGTCCTGTTCTTCATCCGCTTCGCGGGGTTTCTGAAGGCCAACATGGCTGCGGACATTCGCGAAGCAGGTTTCTGCAAGCTGCAATTGTTGGAGTTTGCCTACTTCGACAAACGCGCCATCGGTTGGTTGATGGCGCGCATGACCAGCGATTGCGAACGATTGGCGCGGATCCTGGCCTGGGGAGCCCTCGATGTGCTCTGGGCTGTGACGTTCCTGGTGGGTATCACCGGTGCCATGCTGATCCTCAGTTGGAAGTTAGCCCTACTAGTGTTACTGGCCGCGCCACTCTTGGCATGGGTCAGCCGCTTCTTCCAAAAGCGCATGTTGGCTGCATCACGGGCGATTCGCAAAATCAACTCGACGATCACTGCGGATTTCAATGAGTCGATCATGGGGGTCTTGACCACCAAGTCCTTCGTGCGCGAGAAAGACAACCTGGCGAGTTTTGAGACCAAGACCGATGAAATGTTCGAGTCCAGCGTGCGCAACGCGGTTCTGGCGGCGGCTTATCTCCCCGTAATTTTGACCATCGGCAGCTTGACCACTGCGGCTGCGTTGATTTTCGGTGGCTATCAAGTGGTGGGCAGTGCGATTAGCCTGGGAACCCTGGTGGCGTTCTTGAGTTTCACCCGCATGCTGTTCGAACCTCTGCAGCAGTTGGCGCACATCTTTAGCGAGATGCAGATGGCTCAAGCATCCGGGGAGCGGATCATTGAATTGATCTCAGCAGAACCTGCGATTGGGGATTCGGAGTTCGTGTTGGCCAAGATCGCGAGTCAGGCCAAGAACCCCGTACCCGGAATGGCGGTGGATGGGGAGCCTGACCAGTTGGGCACGATTGTTTTGAAGGACGTGGACTTTTCCTATGTGCCCGATGAGCCGGTGCTTTCTGGCATCAACCTGACGGTTTCCCCTGGGGAGACCATTGCCCTTGTGGGGTCTACGGGGGGAGGGAAGTCGACTTTGGTCAGCTTGCTCTGTCGTTTCTACGAGCCCACAGGAGGCGTGATCTCTATTGATGGCCGCGACCTGCAAGACCGCAGTTTGGACTGGCTTCAATCCCAATTGGGTATCGTCCTTCAGGACCCGCACCTGTTCAGCGGCAGTGTGCTTGAGAATATTCGCTATGGCCAGTTGAACGCCAGCGATGAGGAGGTACACCAAGCCGCACGCGCGGTGGGGGCCGAGGAAACGATCCTGCGCCTCGATGGGGGGTACGGTTTTGATGTGGGCGCCGGGGGCAGTTTGCTGTCGGCCGGGGAGCGTCAGCTGGTTTCCTTCGCACGGGCAATCTTGGCTGAGCCCCGTATTCTGATCATGGACGAGGCGACTTCAAGCATCGACATGGAGACTGAATTGCAGATTCAGAAAGGGCTTGAGCGGGTGCTCGAAGGGCGCACAAGTTTCGTCATTGCCCACCGGCTCTCAACCATCGAGGGGGCGGATCGGATCGTGGTGATTGAGGGGGGCCTCATCGTGGAAGAGGGCAGTCACAAGGAGCTCATGAGGGTTCAGGGGCGTTATCACGAGCTGCATGCGCGTCAGGGGATTGATGAGGTCGGGTCGCATGCTGAAGATTGGACCTGAGGCGTGAGGGCATGGAAGGGTGCCCACATCAGTCTCCAAGAGTTGTCTTGGCGCTGCCCGGTCTAATTCTCTTTTAGGATCACGAGGCCGCCGGGCATGAGTCCCGAGTGCTCCGTTTGCTGGCCCGAGGGCCAACGCACTGTCGCTCGGATTGAGTCCTTGCAAGCGCCAAGCCCAAACAACAGCTCGCCTGGGCCGCCGGTCAGATAACCCTCGCCCGCCCGCAGGCTGCGCCGGAGCTCGCCGCCCGGAGTAAAGAGCGTGACCTCTGCTCCGATCCCTCGGGGGTTGGCGCCACCGCCAGCTAGGCGGATGCGGATGGATGTGTGCCCTGCTGCCCGCGGTGCGTCATTGCGCAGCAAGCGCACTGCGCCGTTGTTGGCCGTCACCAGGAGGTCCTCGTCCCCATCCTGGTCGTAGTCACAGGCGATCGCGCCCCGCGAGGCGCAGGGGAACGGTTCGCTTTCCATGTGGGTCAGAGATGCCTCCACAAAGGCCGTCCCCTGGTTCAAAAACAGATGGTCGGGTTGTCCCACACAAATTCCCGTTGATGCGTAGTCGGGGCTGGTGTAGCCGTTGGCCACAAACACATCCAAGTCCCCGTCCAGTTCCAGGTCAAAGAGAACCGGGCCCCAAGAAGTAACCCCGAGGCTCGGCCGAGCGAAGCCCAGGGCGATGGCCGCGTCACGGAAGCGCGGCCTGCGGCTGCGGCCGCTGAAGCGGCGTTCGAGCAAATTCAGGTAGAGCGCGTTGGATTCCAATTCCCAGTTGGTCAAAAAAAGATCCTCGTCTCCGTCCCCCTCTAGGTCGCCGATGGCGAGGCCCATTCCCCCGCGCGGGTCATCAAGGCCCGCCTCTAGGGTGACTTCTTGGAAAGCCCCGGCCGTGTTCTCGTAGAGCACATTGGGGGTCACGTCATTGGCCACATAGAGATCCTGGTCTCCGTCACGGTCGAAATCCCACCAAATTGCCTGCATGCCGAGGCCCGGGGCGTCCTGTTCCTCTTCGCCCACACGGCGGGTTTTTGGATCATGCACCCCTAGCTCGGCAGCCACATCGCTGAAACCCAGGGTGCCGTCTTTGAGGTCGTTGCGTAGGAGCTGGTTGGGCTGGCCGGGAAACAGGTAGGGCAGCATGGGAAGGGGATCTTCCCGGCGCATGCCACCAGCCTCGGATTCAGGCGGCAGGAGGCGCGGGTCATATTCCAAATAGCGGGTGACGTAGAGGTCGAGATCCCCGTCTTGGTCATAGTCGGCGGCGGAGACCGATGCGCTCCAAAGTTCCGCTGGCGGCAAGAGGTCTGAGGCATCGCGGAAGGTGCCGTTTCCGTTCCCGAGGAAAAAGCGATCGGCACCCTGGCAGGCCAAGTACAGGTCGAGTTGACCATCCCCGTCCGCATCGAATGCCAAGGCACCCATGCTCGCATCGCCTCCCCCAAGACCCGAGACCGAAGAGATATCTTTGAAGGTTCCATCCCCTTGGTTGCGAAACAAGCGGTGTGGCAAGGGATCTTGCTCGGGGCGTCCCGCGCCCTGGGGCAAGAAAAGGTCCACCCAACCGTCCCCGTCGAAGTCTCCCCATGCTGCACCCGGTCCCATGGTCGGGCGGATGTCCAGTTGCAAGGCGGGGCCTTCTAGGTGGACCATGCGAATGCCCGCTTCGGTGGCCACATCGCGCAAGGCTCCAGGCAGCAGAACGTTGGCTTCCGTTACGCCGGGTGATGTTATTTTTGGTGCCTCGATGATTTCTACGAGGAGCGTCATGCTCTGGTTCTCTTGATCCTCCAGCAAAGCAACGGGCACGTCCAATTGACCCATTTCGAAAGGCAGCACTTGCCATGGAATCAACTGCCCGACCTCCTGCGCCTGGCTGCAGAAATAAACCTGGTCGATCGGACCGTTGGCTTGGAGCTCAATGGTCGGTGTCCCTGCCCAGGGCAAGATTAAGGCGCCGCGGGGTGCGGCGGGCAGTCGGTATTCCTGTCTTGCGACTTGCACGGTTTGGTCCCGTTCCGCGCCCGAGAGGATCACCAACCATGAGGTTGTGCCTGGGGTGTTGGGTGGTGCCGTGACGAGCAATGTGCCCTCTGCGCAGCTTCCATCCTGGCGCGCCAAGAGGGTGCTGGCTCTCGGTTCGATGCTGCGTGGGAGAATAGGCGCGCTAACTTGGTACCAGCCCTGATCGCTGACGAGCACCTGTTCAGCCACCGGGTGGCTGACGACCAAAGTCCTGGCGGAACCCCCGGTAGATCCCGGGGCCCAGACCCGGATAGACGCCCCTGAGCCATCCTCAGCCGGGTTTTCAGCCTCCTGGACCTCGCCCCTGGGGACTATGTGGGAACGGCTACTGAGGGGCAATGCAAGCAGCCTACCGGGCTTCAATGCGCCCAGATTACGACCCCGCGAGAATCCGCTCGCGCCTAGTTCGGCTTCCGGGCCGATCGTTTCGTTGGCGCATGCGGCGAGGGCGCAAAGAAGCACTGTGCACAGCGATCGGCTGGGGAGTGAGTGCAATGGGTTTGAGGTTTGCTCGGTGTGCATGGGAACAAGCTACTGAGTTCACCACCGTGTGTGGGAAGAGTCTCCATCAATTGCAGTCGCCCCACATTGGTGACGCCCATTGACGGGGCGACCAATGCGGGGCGGCTGAAGATACTTGAGTTCGCTGAGCGGCGCGTGCTTTCGCGAACACGAGCCGCCCGGTGGCTCAGGCGAACTTTAAGTCTCGAATGTCCGCGATTTTGAAGTCAATGGAGAGTTCTTTTTCCGGGGCGATCACGCGGCCGGTGCCCTTCATTTCGTTGAACGCAAGGCAGCCGGTGGCGACGCGGCCGTCATGAAAATGAATGGTAACCCTCGTCGCAGTCTCAACGGAGTTGAGTTGGTCATAGAGGCGGTCAGGAGAGGTTTGCGGTGTCATCTGAGTAATGGTCATGGGTGCGGTATGTACGTTCAGCCGGCTGTGAGGCCGGGTAACCCTGCACGGGAATGTGCAGGTCAGGGAAAGACAATGGTGAGAAATTCATTCGACGCGGTCCAATTAGGAACGCATCAGTTGCGGCACAAGTTGGTCCAATTCCTGAACGAGGAGGCTGGACCAGGTTTCGAGATTCGCCCCATCCGCAACGAGCCGCTCAAGCTCGTCGAGGCTGACGAATTTGCCACTGAGTTGCTCTGTTTCACGGACGCGCACAGGGCCGTCTACAATGAGCAACATCACGATTCCGATGTGAACGGCTCCAACCGGATTGGTGTCGTCGTTGATTAATCCCACTGTTTTGAGCTCGAAATCCCCCTCGATCTCAAGCTCTTCCAAGGTGGCCTCGCGCAGGGCTGCCTTGGGAATGGGGTTCCTTCGACTCCACTCCGGATGGAGCTCGAGCTCCTCGGAAGTAGGAAGGTCCACGGGTTCGACGTGACCGCCGACTCCGATGGACAATTTGTTTTGTAAGCGGACTTCGCCGCCTTTCTTGCTGCGGGTGAGTAAGAAGTCCT
>Ga0315334_10002177_pt1 | contig 12210 bp, 9 predicted proteins | sample M150034915metaG_FD_205555 | JGI IMG/M metagenome (GOLD analysis project Ga0315334, IMG submission 205555) | Ammonia-oxidizing marine archaeal communities from Monterey Bay, California, United States - M1 500m 34915 | ecosystem: Environmental > Aquatic > Marine > Intertidal zone | place: USA... | reverse complement strand
ATGAAATCTCCCTGCATTATGCACTGTGCAGCCTTAGTTATCGTATCCTCATCCGGCATAATGGCCCCATTATCGGTGGAAGGACTTGGGGTTATGAACGGTGCGGAGTACTTGGAAGAGAATTGCTATCCAATTAGGTTAGTTTTCCGCGGCTAATCCGACGTTCGAGTCCATTAGTTCGTTTATCAATCGGTAAACATCCATAGGATGACGTATCCCATATAGACAATCGGCTGGATCTGTTGCCTCCACTGCTCTATTTCTCTGAACGGTAATAAATCCCAGCAAGAAGGAAATAAGCCTTCTTTTTCCGTTCGATTGCTCTCTAATTTCGGAGGGGGCTACTGCATTGATCCCAAGTGACTCAACCTGCAGACCGACGCCAGAGCCGGTGACAACGTGGATGTTCCCATATCCAAGTATGCGCCCCAGAATAGTGGGGTCTGCCTTGAGATTCTCCACTTTCTGGTATGAGATTCCATGCGCACTGGTTTCGAAGTACAGGAAGCTCTGGCGGATGTGAATTCTTTTGTCGGTAATTGCGTACTGGAAGGAGCGTTGGTATAGGAGGGTGAAGGTCACCATAACAAGGAATGAAAATACCCCTAACGGTGCGAACCAAGAGAAATCCCACGTTGGAAGTGGATTTGTGAACTCAGAGCCGGCAAAACCCCCTATCCACTCGATAATATCCATCAATTTCCAAAATAGAGGGATAGAGCAGGTCACTAGAAGCCATGATGTTGTCCAGCCTCCCGAGGTTGAGAAGTTTGCATAGTGATTGATCTTGGTCAGTAGTAGCATGCAGATTACGAAGCCCATAACTCCGGTTGTATCGATTAGCCACATGACTACAGAAAGTAAGAAGTTGGCCTGACCTTCTCCATCCGGGGAGTCTAGCAGTTCACCAAGGAAGAAGACTACGTGTACCAGAAGGACCGTGAGTGCTAGGATGTATTTGTCTGCCATTGAGGTGGTTGCAGGTACCCCTCTCCAAATTGGGATCTCGGATTCGGTAATCTCTGGAAAATCATTACGAGCAGCAGCTGAGTCGATTTCAGATCTGAATCGCTCAATGAATTGTGACATCTAGTTTCCTCGATGAATGGTTAGTTCTAAGAGATTTTGAATCAATGCAGGAACCCCCATGAATGCTCTGCATTTCCATGTATCCACTGATAGTCCTCAAGAGACCTATGTCCCTCTTTGTCCTTAATAGAAAGGGAGAAAACCTCGAATGGATACTCGTTGTAAGTGAGATGGCTCACTAGCCCTCCTCGAGTTGGTTGATCGAACGTCCATCTTGCTCGGCTCACTGCTCTAATCCTCATCAGAATCTCGGTATCGTCGTTCCAGACTCTGATATTGAAGTTAGGGAGCAAGTTCCCGTGAGAATCCAAGAGTCCTTGATCGGACTTCTGCAAATCGACCTCGCAGTTGTCAAACTCCTCAGTTCTGCCTCTTACCCTATCATGGAATACGCCGACAGTTTTCAGTGGAACTCTGAACGTGTCCCTCTTGCGCCATGGCTTGTCATCCTTGACAGTCGAGAGTGGAGTAATGTGAGGCATGAACCAATCGAGATACGATCCATCGGCAAAGTGCACCATTCCCCAGAACCAAGGGACGGATGGGGCCTGCACGGTGACCTTCTGGAAGTATGCCGTACCTTCGAACTCTTCCCCGTCGACAACGAGACGCGACTTCATCCCCTGGAGCCTGAGTATATCGTAACCCATTCCAAGTGCGATCTCGTTGTTCCTGTATGTGAGTTCGCTCGGAGGCCCCCACCAAGGTGTGAGATGAGCATCGAATTTGGAAGGTGCCCCTCTTGAGCGGGCATCCTTGTCGCTCGACAGGCTGAGCCACATTGACTCGTTCCCGGGATTCATGCCCATCGAGAGATCCTCCCTATCTATTGGGACGATTGCCCCGGCCCCGAGCCCATCGCCATCCCCCGGCCAGAGTGGGTGCTCGTCGCTAACGACTGCCATGCGACACTCGCGCATGGTCAGTGGCTCGTGCATCTCCTCGCCATCGTACCACCACGCGCAGACCATTCCGGGGATTACGAAGCCGCCATGGTCATCCTTGTGCATCCTCGAGCCGGGTTTCCACCAGTGCCCGCTCACCCTGACTGCCTTCGTCTCCTTGGTCGACCACAGTGTCATCAATTGTCGGCTCCTTTTCGGATTGTTCGGATCCGGGATGAGGATCAGGACCCAGTACCACCACCATGAGAGCCCGTGAATCGGGGGCATCACGTCCAAGCGCCAAAGAGACGAGAAGTCCCCCTCGAACTTTGTTGGATTGTCCAGCATGGCCATCACATTATCTCCCTGCGGCTGAAGACTGACTTGGCGATGAATATCCACACGACGGAGACCAGCAGAAGGACCACCAAGCTGTTCAGGAGGGCGATTCCCGCTGATGCGGTGCCTAGCGTATGCACAGGGGGCTGCCAGAACACGGACAGTCCCGAGTCGATCTCGAATGCCCTGTCCATCTCGGCCCACTGGATGGTGTCTGGCCATGCTAGGAGGACGACTGCATCGATCATCTGGAGGGCCCAGTGGGATATCGAGACGCTCGCCACGGTCCAATTGGGATTGAGTATGGAGAAGCTCCCCATCATGAATTCCCATATTCCGAAGACGATGCACAGGTAGACGCCATACTTGGGGGAGATCAGGCCCATGGCATTGAACATCGACCCATAGGCAGCGAGGACCAGGGTGGTGGCAACCCCTATCCCTATCCAAACGGGAATGTCCGAGAAGCGGATTATTTGGTCCCCGGGGCCCAGGATCGATGAGATCAGCCCCACGACGAGTGAGAGGCCGATCACGTAGCTGCCAGAGATTGCCAGATAGCCCGTCAATCGGTAGATGATGAACTCGGCTCGATGTATCGGCTTGGAGAGGAGGAGGTGAAGGGTCCCGTTCTCGGTCTCGTCCCTCACCAGGCCAAGGGATAGGAACAGCGGGATGAAGAGGCCGAGTAGGATGACGAATGCCATCTTCCCGACAGCGATGACGAACGTCCGATGGCCGAGCTCGCCTATGTATTCCTGCTCGTCTGGATCCTCGTCGACTAAGTCGTCCGCTTCGATTCTTGTTACGACGCCGTTTGATGCGATCCATTGGACGTCGCATCTGACGCCATTCCCATTGTCATCGTCCCCGTTGCCTTCGTTGGCAGCAAGGCAGTCGCCGTCGTCATCGAACCCATGGCTGCCGGAGATTCTGATCTCCGATGGGCAGTCAACCCGACTGTCCGGACGCATGAAGATATCGAAGCAGTCTATCCCATCTTCGTTGATGTACATCTCGGGCGGTTCGGGCTCGACGTACACCTCCTCGGTCCAGTGTCCCCATGAGAGGTAGTAATTCTCGGGTACGGTGGCAATCCCCTCCCCCCTCCACTTTCCTGCCACGTAGTACGTGGTCATGCCATCTCCATCGCCGTCTCCGAGATCGCAGGCATCGCCCCAGAATTCGACATAAAGATCTTCCATCTCCCAATCGGAGCAGTCGGTCAGTTCTGGGATTCCCTCCTGGTTCAGATTCCAGTCTACATAGGAGTCCCACCATTCCCCGGCGTATTGGTCGTCGACCCATGATGCCTCGAAGAACGCGCTGCCCTCCCAAGACTTGTTGCCGAATTCTGTCCTGTCTGCATCGTTCCAGTCAATATCGCTCTCGGGGATGTAGACGCTTGCCCCGGGATACAGGTCAGAGTTCCAGTCGGGTGTGCCGTACTTCCTCTCTTGGCCCATTGGATACCCATCGCCGTCATTGTCCTCGCTGTCCCCATCGTTATCGATGGGTTCGAAGGACTCCCTTACCGAATCGATGTAGAAGGTCAGAAGTAGGGCCATCAGGAGTACCCCGACGCCCAAAACCACCCATGTCGATATACGGTGTCTGAGTTGCCTGATGGTGAGCTCGATTACGGCTCCTGCCTTCCGGTCCATCCTGGTCCAAACCGTCTCGGACAGAGGCTTGCCCTTTCGGCCCATCAGTTACCCTCCTTGATTAGGTATCCCAGGAGGGAGTCGAGATTGTCATCCGGGTTCTCGATGCTCGTGATCTTCTGGTTGGAGCTTACGACTATCGAGGGCAGGACCGCGTGTGCTGCGGATAGGTCATTTGTTTGGATTTCCAGTTGGCCTTCTCTGGGGAACCTGACCCCGAAAACCGGTTCCTCGGTTACGAACAGATTAGCCATGCTTCTGGGGTCCTCACAGTTGATCAGTATCCTATGGGGGTGCTTGTCCAGGAGACCCCTGATCGCATGCAAGTTTCCGATGGCGAGCAAACGGCCGTTGTGGAGAATCACGATCTGCTCGGTGATCCGCTCTATTTCCTCGAGAATATGGCTTGAGATTAGGATTGTCTTGCCCTGCTCGCCTAACTCTCGGATGACGCTCATTATGCTGGTCCTGGCTAGTGGATCGCACCCGTGCAGAGGTTCGTCGAGGATGAGCAGGTCCGGATCGTGGACCAATGCGTGGGCGATCTTCACCCTCTGCCTCATACCCTTGCTGAACTTGCCCAGTTCCTTGTGCATGACATCTGTCAGGCCCACGAATTCGAGGACGTGTGCAGACCTTTCTGTTGCTTCCTCCCTGGTCATACCATGTAGCCTAGCTAGGGTGGTGACGAAGTCCAGTGCCGTCATCCACTCGTAGAGTTTCTCAGATTCGCTGACATAGCCGACTCGCCTGAAGGGGGATGTGTTTTTCCAAGGGTCAACTCCGAAAAGTCTGACAGAACCCTGGCTGGGCCTGATCCTCCCCATCATTAGCTTGAACAAAGTGGACTTGCCAGCTCCATTGGGACCCAAAACGCCAGTCACACCGCCGTCAATCGCCAACGAAAGGTCGTTGACCCCAATCACCTGCCCGTACCACTTCGAGACCTGGTCGATGAGGACCGCTGGTGGGTTTTGTTGCTCCATTGTCATTCCCTAGTGACCTCCAGTGAAGTGACTCGCGAGACGAGGAGCCATATCGAAACGGAGTTCATCGCCATAAGGGACACCACCGAGATTGATACGGGGTGTTCGTAGTTGGAGGGGATTCCCAGTAGGAACTGCCCCGTATGGGCAAGGCAATCGTATGGGCTAGTTGCGTACATGAAGGTGGTTCCGAACTGGAGTTCCACCAGTAACGAGACCAGCTTGGTGCCATAGATTATGCTCAGGAAACCTATCGCAGCGAAGAATCGGCTTTGGCTGATGCTGGAGAGTGCCAGTCCTATCGAAGTGTAAGTGATTACCAGAATGGAGCCGGCAAGCATGCCCCCGAGGAAAATTGGTAGGGTGTCGGCAAGGTATGCCCATCCCTCTGCCTTGAACACGATTGCACTTGTGTAGTATGCGAAGTACGAGAAAACTATGACGAATCCGAGGATTATTGCCACGCTTAGGTACTTCATGGACGTGTAGTCTAGCCTCGAAATGGGCCTTGAGAAGTATATCGCACTCGTCCCATGCTGCCTGTCGTCGGAGATCATCCCCCCAACGACGACCGCTGTTAGAAGTGGCCACATGCATAGGTTCCTGGGGAAGTATCCCAGGACTTGCCCCCACAGGTTGTATCGATTAATCCCCCACATCTTCTCGAAGAAGCCCCCCTCATCACCGATAAATGATGACAGGAACAGCATTGGTATGGGAGTCAGAGAAGCTAGGAAGATAATCAGAATCAGGAGTCTGACCATGGGGTGGTACTGCCTATGCCCCTTGCTTGTGAAAACGCCGTAAACGTGATGCCGGAAGATGGCATAGTTCCTCATCCACCTCGGACCGAGTTCGCCGTCCCATGGACGGTAACTCTGCTCGAAAATCTGTCCGAGGGACGCTTTTGACTTCGCTACGACGGCAGACGCTTCCTCGTCCCCATCCCCAGAGCCGAATGCAGCTTCCATTCGAGTCACCCCCCCCTCGAGGTCGACTTGCTCTTCGGGCAATCAGTCACCTCCGGTGTGTCCTGCCGTCATCAGGTCCTCTGTTCCCTTTATCTGAGCCCCCAGCTTATCCATCACCAAGAGGAAGACATCTTCCAGATCCGGTTCGTATTCCTTCATCTGACGAACTTGTACTCCGGCCGAAACCGCGGCTTCGAGCGCCTTGTCAATTGTGGAGTCGTTTTCCACCTTGATTCGGATTACTCTGCCGAGCCTCCTAGTTTCTAGACCTAAGGAGGAGAGTTCCTTTTCCATCTTGCTAGCCCCTCCCCATATGACCATCTCGATCTCCTTGTCGACTTGCTCGACAAGGTCCTCAATACTGCTCTGGATCACTATCTTCCCTTTGTGAATCATCACTATGCTGTCGCATAAATCTTGCACGTCATCCATTACGTGGCTGCTCATCAGAACTGATCTCTTTCCCTCTCGGACCGTTCTATTGAGGGTCTGGAGCATGAATTCTCTTGCTCTCTGGTCCAATCCATTTGTTGGCTCGTCGCATATCAGGATATCAGGGTCGTGGACTAGTGCGCATGCTAGCTTAGTGGCTTGGAGCATCCCCGTGCTGAATGTCTCTATCTTCCTGTATCTCTGGTCCTTGAGGCCGACGTACTCCAAGACCTCGTGGGCCCTTTGGGTCGCATTCTTCGGGTTCATCCCCATGAGTTCTCCCGCATATCTGACCTGATCGACTGCGAACAGGTTTGGGTCGAGAGCGTTGTACTCCGGCATGTACCCTATCTTGGATCTGATCTGTTCGCCCTGGGTCCGAATATCGTATCCGAGTACCGAGCCCTCTCCCGAGGTGGTGGTGATTAGTCCCAGTAGGCACTTGAAAAGGGTGGACTTTCCTGCCCCGTTTGGGCCCAGAATACCTACTGCGCCCCTGGGTATCTCCAGGTTGATGTCATCCAGAGCCAAATGAGGGCCGTACATCTTCCGCAGGCCTTTTGCGATGATGATAGGGGTCTCGGATAGAGGGTCGTCGTCAATCATGGGCTGTCACCGACTCCCTACGGGAGTCTTACTGTGGTCATGAACCGAACACTTGAATGAATCCCCGGAGGTGCCGTTCACTGGTCCAGCTTCATAGCGCCTTCCCTGACCTTGACAGCGACTCCCTTCCTCAGGGACGACATCTCCAGATGCGTAGTTATCGGAGTCCCATGAGCGACCAAGGCACCATTCGAGTCTATCACTATGCATGGCTGGCCGGGGGTCAGGTGTGAATCGGCTCCCGATATGTATCCATGCATCACATTCCTCCCCTTGCCCACGAAGGGGACTGCGTCATCGATGATGCACACACGGGGGATTCCGGGGAAGGCTGAGTCTTCTTCACTCGAACCGAACTCGGGAATCGGAGAGGAATTCAGTTCGTTCGCAATTGAAGCCCCGTGAGTGGTCAATGAGATTCCACCGTCCGTTAGTCTCGGGGAGAGTATATGCTTCCCACCGGAGCTAACATTCACCACTCGGTCGGTTCGAGATTTCCTACTTGTCATTTCATCAGTAATCTTGCACCCATCAGAGGGGTTGATTGCGCACAACAGTGCCAGCTTGTCGACAACTGAGCATCGATCTAGCCACTCTCTCACGACTGCGTCTTCAGGGTGCTCTTCTGCTTCTTCTCGAGGGGTGATGCGGACGAGGGTGGTTTCGGAGAGTCCGAACTCGTCGAGTGCCTCGATAACCTCATGGTCATCGAAAATCGGATCCCATATCCCGTCTGGCCCTGTTAGGTGACACCATGGAGAGAGGTCCTCTAACGAGAATGGGATGGGGCCAATTGGAGTGGAAATCATCACGATCGTTCGTGGTTCCTCCGCCAGTTGCTCGATAACGGTCCCCAATGCGGAGATTCGCCATGGCGGAGGTGCGCCCTCGATCAATAATACCCTCTCTGGAGGACCTGAAGTCGAGTCCCACCAAGAACCGGGAACTCGCCACCTAGTGGCCAGAAGTGCTTGGATGTGGAGTATGTGTGGTCTGAAGTCGATTTCCTCACCAAGACCCTCCCCCCCTCCCCTAAGGGGATTCGTGGAGGCTATCATCCGAAGAACGGAGTCTCCCACTGGGCCATCGTCAGGGTCATCCAATTGCTCCTGTAACCAGACGAACGCCTCTCTCAGATGTGGTGATACGTGGCTCCTTTTCTCTGCTAGCTCCCAGATAGTCCCATTTCGGATTGCCTCTCGGCACCTTGCCAATTCGGCCTGTGTGACTTCCAGGTTGTGCTTGGCCAGAATTATTGATCTCTCGTCCTTTTCCATTTCTCTGACTATCTGGGGTGTTGTTCCAAAAAGTGCGTGCGAGTGAAATGGCCATTCCTGTATGTCGCCCAACTTCACCGTGCCTCCGGGAGTCAGCAGTCGATCGTCTCTCGCGAAGATTGCGTAAGCAGCGCTATCGAACATGTCCACCCCCAGGGCGATTGCCATGGGGAAAAGCATCGGATGACCGCATCCGAAGAAGTGAACTGGCCTATCAGGGGGGAGGTTTGACTTGGAAGCGAGTAGTATCTCGAAGAGTTCCCTATATCTCTGCTGTTCCATTAGGGGGACAATACCCCCGATCGGGTGTACCGTAAACCCTCTTCCTTCACTCTCAGCTGAACTCATGAGGAGAGAGGATTGGGACCGGAGGTCAGCATGTGTCCCCCCTTGAATTGGGCCATTCAGGAGCATCTCAGACCCAGCGACCGAAAGTGAGGGTTTTGCGCGGTTTGCCGTCTCCTCTACGGTCCCCTCCAACTCCTCTCTGGTCATGTCTGGCCTCCCGAAGACGTCGAGCATCGTGCCTATGTCCACGCCCATGTCTCTCTGGAATGTCACTATCTCTTCCGGACCGACCTCAACATCCCCGTAAACGTAAGACTGGAAGGTTCCGGAGTCAGTTACTACTGCGCCCGGGAAGTCAAGCAACGAGTGGATCCCCTCGGAAAGTGCCTGCGCGCGGAGGTCTTCGTGCTTCCAAATAACGTACGAGTTAGTAATCAGAGCCTCGATTCCATATTTTTCCCACATCTCCCTGGGCTCGATTGTCCTGAGATTCGGATTAATGACAGGTAGGAGCATTGGAGTGGTGATTGGTCCGTGCTTGGAATGAAGTCGGCCAATTCTGGCTGCACCGTCCCTCTTCGTGATCTCGAAAAGACCCCAGTCCTGTTCCCTGCAGGGTTCAGGTTCAGTGCGTGCGGCCATGACCCTTGCAGGGAGTAGTCGCCATCAATGCTCGGTCGAGCGTGCCTCGACCCTGAGAGCGACTTCACCATCCGAAAGGGACAGTGAGACTTCGTCCCCCGTGTTCACTCGGATAGTCGGGTCGTCCTGGAAACCGTGAGCGTAGGGTACGCCAAGTAGGGATGCAGCTGGGAGCGTGAGTGGGCACACATCCCGGTTCACTATGGCCAGTGGACCGTAGCCGGTGTAAATAAGGCCCATCAGGACGAAGGGGGCAACTGTGGAACCAGAACCCTTCGGATAGATCAAGACGGTGTCCTTGATTGGGACGCCATCGAGCGGGTGACCGGGCTCCTCTATCACTCCCGTGTCCCTGTTCACGTACCCGAGGTACGTGATAGGAACGTCAGTGACCAAAGCCTTGCCAGAAACCTCCCACTGGGTCTGGCTTGGAATTCCCCTACCCGTTGACCCGAATGGGGATTCTTGGTGGGTCTTCGCAGTGTGAATTGACGTCGTAGAAGAGTCACATATCTCAGGAGGGGGGCCATCTACTAGTGAGTAGTCAAACGCATGGGCAACGCATTCGATGATTGTAGAAACACTAGTTGGAATGCGATTCAAACCACTGGTCAGGTAGTGTTCCGCCTTGAGAGAGTTAGTCAGAAGGTGGTTGTACTTCGAACGATTGTATGGGGTTACCTCTGGACAGGTGTCCCTTAGCACAAGTGCCCCTGCCTCCTCTAGCAAATCTAACGTCCCATCTGCGGAAATCAGGTCATAATTGTAGGAGCTCATGAACAACCATAGCCTCTGATCACGTATGACCTCTCCCAACTCCATCCTTGCTCTAACTGCTGCAGCTGTCTCTCTGGCCTCGCCCACACTGGCCTGAGGGCATCCAATGACTACCAAATCGACCGCCCCCCTTGGTGAGAGGTCCCTGTATCTCTGATCGAGGTCTTCCTCAGTGAACGTGACTTCGCCCTGGTAAGAGTCGATTTCTGGGGCATTGGATGTGATTCCATCGGCCCAGAGCATTGGACAGCCGTAATTTGCTGCTGATGCAGTCAATGCCTTCTGCATGTCGAAACTTGCCCTTGGAAGGCCTACGAACCTAGGCATCACCCCCCAAGGCAGATCCCATGTCGGCATTATCTGCTTCCCAATCCAATCTCCAAGAATGCTCCAGTCGGTCAGGTTTGACATCTCTGCCTCGACATTTACCAAGATATTCGGCTTCCTGTTTGATTCCAAGTGCAACCCCCACTTCGGGGCCCAGCCAGTGAGGGCGGATGCTAGGGCAGAGAGCCCTGACTCTCGATTTGTCACCAAGGAAGTATAGGAGTTAGAGAAGCAAACTGCGTTAGACTCAGCCCAAGAACCTACTCCCTCAGAACTCTCTATTCCCCGGTCATATGGCGTGCAAGACAGGGTTGCCTCAATTCCCAGTTCGGAGTAAGCGTGAACAATCTCAAACTGCTGCTCAAGGAAGTCAGGATAGTCAATCCCCATCTCTTCCATCTTCTCATGATCGCAACCAGCCGAGTTCAGGGTGGTTGGAATCGAGACCACGCCGTGGGGGTCTCCTGAGAGATCGGAAAGGAATCTCCTTAGGCCATGGCCACCAGTGATCACGCTGACTCCTGAAACATGAGCATTGTCGACTGGGATGTACTCAGAAGCGCCTGCTGTGGAGGCCAGATCAACTACCAGTCGAGCGGCCTTCTGTTTGGTCGGGCCCATTGAGCCATCCAGCATTGATCTGAGTTGAGGGGGGATTCCCACAGTGCATGGTCGAAGCGTCGCGCCTTGAATGCCACGCCGAATATTGCTCACCATACCCCATTCAGCAGCAACCCGCTTCTCGCTGAGGCGCAGGTACGAAGGAGACCCTGTCAACATCTTTCGTGTTCCTTAACCTGGAAACGATCTCCCTTAACGAGCTGGCTGCTCCCTTAATTTGTAAGGTGTCAACACAGGTGTGACTCCCAGTTAGGCAGTTGTGGTGGAATGAGGACACTTCCACAGAATGAGAGTGTCTGATGTCCAGGATCTTTGATTCCACTCCGTGTTGGTAGAAAATTACCATCACTCCCTCTGTTTCCGAGTCATCTTCCATTGAACTGAGATCCCCACGACTGGCATCTGCGAAGTGAAGACTGGCGTCCCTAAGGAACATACTCCTGTTATTGTAGCCGGTTTCCTCGATCATAGAATCAAGAGATTCGAGGAATTCGTTGTCACTGCTGAAGGAAATTATCCTAGTCATGACGCAACGACAGAGGGTCAAATTAATAACATTTCTTAAATATCTATTATTTTCTCAGAGATGCAATGACTTCGGAGAGCGCCCCTATCGAACTAGCCGCATTGACGCTGATTCTAGCAATAATTGGGGGATTGGCACCAATATTGAGCAGAATTAAGGAGGATCGCGACATATTGCGCAGGATTACTGGGGTGGCCTCAGGTATTCTCCTGGCATCGGCCATCCTCGTGGTGATTCCGGAGGGTTTTGAGCTTGCAATGGAAGATCACGATGAGGGGGCTCATGAGGAAGAGGGGGGTTTGGAAGGTCTGGTTATCGGGGGTGCCATACTGGCCGGGTTCATGATGATGTTATTTCTAGAAGGATCTGGAATTGGTCATGCCGTCCACGAAGAACACCATGATCACCATGGCAATCATGGACACGAGCACATCCATCATAGAAATTCGCCGTGGATTATCGTCCTCGGCCTATCCCTACATTCTGCTGCTGATGGTCTGGCAATAGGTTCCGCTGCTGCGGGAAGCTCTGAGGCAGTTACGGCAATAGTTGCACTCGCAGTCCTAATTCACAAAGTCCCTGCGGCGTTTAGCCTTGGGGTATTCTCAGCCCACGAAAGAAACGAAAGAAATGACTCAATCAGAGACGTAGTGCTGTTCTCAATCGCCACTCCTGTGATGATAATGGTCTCGTTCTACGCCCTAGAAGGTCTAAACGAACACATGATTGCACTTGCAATGCTATTCGCAGGTGGCACATTCCTGTATGTGGCTACAGTAGA
>Ga0315334_10002176_pt1 | contig 12214 bp, 9 predicted proteins | sample M150034915metaG_FD_205555 | JGI IMG/M metagenome (GOLD analysis project Ga0315334, IMG submission 205555) | Ammonia-oxidizing marine archaeal communities from Monterey Bay, California, United States - M1 500m 34915 | ecosystem: Environmental > Aquatic > Marine > Intertidal zone | place: USA... | reverse complement strand
TTAGCTTGCCATAGTAGGAATGCAGTGTAAACGCCGGTCAGCATGGCTAGGGGGACTCCTGCGATTGCGAGATAGGTCAGGATTTGAGTGTTGAGCCCTAGTATCAAGACTGCGGCGCTGGCTGCCAAGATAGCGCCGTATCCACCGAGGACGTACGCCCCCAAAACCAACCAGGAGCGCCAGTTCGGCCTTAGCAGCACGTAAAGGAATCGTTCAGGGCGGTCGAGGTCGATGACCAACAGTAGGCCAGTCAGGGCTAAGAAGGCTAGTCCGATTCCTATAGTCTGCATCCACAGCCCGTCGTTCATCTCCACCATGCCAGTGAGCATTGAAAGTACAGCAACGATGTAAGTACCAGAGCAGATTGCCTTAGTCCAAATGTAGGCAGCGACCTCCCAACCCCATAGCACCCCTTTGGTCGGCTGGTCGTAACTCCTCTTGGCATCGGGGACTTCTTCGCCTAGCCTCTCCATCACATCCCTTATGATTGCCTGGTCTCGTGGGGCTGCCTGTCGGGCCTTCTTCTCTAGGGCGAGCTGTACAATCAAGGAGGAGGTGTCCGCAGCTTCAAGCCTGTTATCTGCGTACTTTGCGAAGTGGCCGACGCCGAACGCTTGGTCGGTCGACATCCCTAATCCGGTGACATCGGTCGCAGCGGGGTCTAGCATCTCCTCACTGGTTTCGATGTAGAACACATTGGGTACCGCCCCCGATTCTGGCTTTCTCACGGTGGTGTTCTGGGTGGCGACCAACTGAGAAATCCTAGATTCAGGATCTTCCAAGTCGCCAGAGATTATCGACTCAGTTGGGCAGACGATAACACAAGCTGGCTCGTAGGAGTTCTCGATCCTGTGTGCGCAGTAGTTGCACTTTGCAGCAGTTCCCTTGTTGGGGTCGATGTAAAGTGCGTCGTACGGGCAGGCGTGCATGCACGACTTACAGCCTATGCAGCGCTCGTCGTCGAAGTCCACTATGCCGTCAGATCGGGTAAACAATGCAGTGGTCGGGCATATGGTGGTGCACGGGGAGTCCTCGCAGTGGTTGCATCGGTGGACGCTGAACTCTCTTGTGGCGTCTGGATAAGTTCCCTTCTCGATGTACTTGACATGGGTGCGGTTCACTCCGATAGGAATGTCGTGCTCCGACTTACATGCCACGGTGCAGGCATGGCACCCTATGCAGGTTCTGTTGTCTATTACGAACCCGTAGTTCACCATACTGATTCCACGAAGCGTCGATGACGCTTAATGCTTCTATGATGGGTTATCCCAGCAGCACACCGATAATCGCGCCACCAGCGAGCCAAGCCCCTACCATAGAGCCAAGATTGCCCATTGCGGTGACCATGAGCACCCTCCCAACTCTGTTCCTCCAGAAGAGAGAGACTTCGTCCAGAACAAGAAAATCCTGCGCGTCCTTTCCTGTGGGAGAAGCCACCTTCAATTGTGTGTATCCAGCGAACCAACCAGCCGCTAGAGTAGGGTTGAGCGAGGTAATCGGCGAGGCTATGGCCCCAACTAGAATGGAGAGTGGGTGCCCTCGTGCGATTAGTACACCAAGTCCCGCTAACAGCGCGTTAAGAACGAGCCAGGCCTGTGCGGTCTGCTTCAGGTCATCCATCTGACCGTTGTAGGCCATCCAGATAACTGCACCGAGTAACAGCACCGGTATAGTGCTGACAGCGACCTTTGGCCATATTGGCTTCTTCGGTTCTAGTTTGAGTTCTGAGAGCCTCGAAGTTGTCTCCATAGCAGGCTCGCCAAGGTGCTCTAGGACACCCCTCAGGTGACCCATTCCGACCACTGCCAGTACCTTACCCTTACCTCTAATCTGCTGGATTCTCCCGGCTAGGAATACATCGCGTTCGTCAATCAAGACTTCTCCGGCCCTCGGGGCAACGTCCCTCGCGTCCTCCAACAGCTTGCTTAGAAGGTCCGAGTCTCGCAAGACCTCTTCTATGGAAACTTCTCCCTCTTCCTCCTCTTCCCAAAGCAGCGCGTTCATGACCCTCCACTTCTCAAGCGGCCCCATCTTGGACCAAGCCCTCCTGAGAGTAATCACGACATCGCGATCAATCAGCTCGATAGGGGTCCCTGATTCCTCCGCGGCCCTGACCGCGGCCAGAAGCTCAGCTCCAGGCTTCTCACCAGTGGATATCCCCATCCGCCGCTGCTGTGCGGCCAGAGCAGATTGAAGCAGTATCATCGTCGCCCTGCCCTCATTGATAATCTTCAGCAGGTCCTCGGACTCAAGCGCCTCCGGTTCCGTCAGGGCGGCCATCCGAGACGGACACAGCTCTACGGCGACCAAATCCGGCTCCCACTCGTCAATCTGCTTGCGAACCAACTCGACCGATTCCGAGCTGACGTGAGCTGTCCCGACGAGTCTCAATCTCTCATCGATATCGACAACGTTAGACTCAGCTGTTGCCATTGAATCACCCCAGGGCAGACATTACAGCGTACAGATCTGTATGGTCCGCTACGTCGTGAACTCTGATGATATCGACCCCTTTGGCCTGAGCCATGGCAGCGACCCCTAGGGTTCCAGAGAGGCGATCGTCGCTCGACTCTCTACCCAGAAAGTCCCTGAACATGCTCTTCCTACTAACTCCCCACATCAGGGGCATGGCGCTGTCCGGAGATATGTCCTTCCCGGCGGAGAGCAGGGCTAGGTTGTGCTCCAGCATCTTGCCGAATCCAATGCCCGGATCTACGACAATGTGCGAAGGGTCAACCCCCTTCTCCAATAAGCGCTCTGTCACTCTCTCTAAGGAACTCCTGACCTCACTCACGACATCCTCGTAACGAGGGTTGTCCTGCATGTTCTCGGGCAGTCCCCGCATATGCATAATGCAAATTGGGCATCCGTGCTCCACGATCACCTCGAGCATTTTCGTGTCACTGAGCCTAGAGATGTCGTTTACCATATCTGCCCCGGCCTCCAGAGCGAGTCTGGCCACGTATGCTCTCCTAGTGTCTACCGAGATACACACTTCGGGCATCTTCGCCCTGATTCCCTCAATTACAGGTAGTACACGAGCAGCCTCCTCCTTGGGGGGGACCGAAGCTGCTCCGGGACGGGTTGACTCACCTCCCACGTCAATCCAGTCGGCACCGTGCTCGACCATCTTGACCGCTCTAGAAATTGCTTCCGCAGTGCCGGGGAATCTAGAATCAGGGTGAAACGAGTCAGGAGTGACGTTGACGACTCCCATAATCCGAGGAAATCCCTCTTCTCGGCAATTGAGCATAGGTCGCCAGTCAGCCATCTTGCCCCATGCAAACGACGATTGCTTTATGATGTGACGGAGAGGCAATTGAGCAATGGTTCTGGGTGAGGATACCTTGGAAGAGGGCACTACAACCCAAGTTGCTCCCGATGCCGAGTCTCCAAATGATCCAGAGACTCTTCTGATATTGGAGTCAATTGTACAGAGGATGAAGCCTCGTGACTCTCATCACATCAGGGAGATGATTACACAGCGTGGCTGGATTTCAGGAGCCCTTTTTATGTCAAGCGCCCTGTTCTGGTGGATTGCTATCAAACAGGGCTCAGAGAGGATGAATGACGATGAGATTCCGGCGTCTCTGATTGGGGCATTCGACTTCTCGTCCCTTAGCCTAATAATACCGTCTCTAGTACTGGTGGCAACACTGGTGATGGTGATAGGCAGGGAGAAGGGCAATGCCAGCCTCTCACAGGCAGGAGGAGTTTTGGTTGTGCTCGCTTTATTCTACATCATTGAGCCTGTGTTGCTTAATCTCGGAGATATCGAGTTCGGCACCGCAATGTTCGCTTCGGGTAGGCTGCTGATGCTAGCAATAATGGTAGGATTCGCTTCGCGCTTCATGTTCGACGCGATGCTGTTGCAATGGGTCAGGGCTAGTATGCTGAACATGGGCGTGGATGTTTTGCCGGCGGCCGAGAGCACCTCATTCGAGGGTCAGGATGATGAGGGACCTCCGTACGCGTGAGCCATGGCACAAGTAGGGCCACCAAGACTGTCTGTCCTCAGGTTAGGCCATAGACGCGAGAGAGACAAGAGGATTACATCCCATCTAGGACTGACAGCCAGGGCATTCGGAGCAGACGAGGTCATTCTATCAGGAGAGGAAGATTTTACGTCCCTAGATACTTGGAACTCGGTGACTAATCGCTTCGGGGGGAGTTTTGAGTGCCGCTACGAACCGAATCCGATGTCCTGGCTGAGAAGAGTGTCACAGACCAACGAGGCGACTATCGTCCACCTAACCATGTACGGGCAGCCGTGGAGGAAGTCGATTTCCAAGATTCCTACCGATAAGCCGGCCATAGTGGTCGTGGGTGGAACCAAGGTGCCAACAGAGGCATTCCAACTATCCGACTACAACATCTCAATAGGAAACCAACCTCACTCCGAAGTCGCGGCACTAGCTGTCTTCCTGGACTCGTGGATAGGCCCGGTTGACGAGATATCAAGATTTGATGGTGGACAGATTGAGGTGGTACCATCACCAAGAGGTAAGATCGTAATCAACCATGAAGAGGAATGAACCTTCTATGCTCCTAGAAGCTCTGATTACTGTCAATGATTAAGAGGCGTACTTGAGCAGCGTTGCTGATGTCGGAGAGCGTAGGCGGCAGGGGCTTCTCCCCCGGCGCTGGCGTTCGTGGTGTTGACTCGGCACCTTGCTTCCCGGACGCTGCCGACCTGCTCATCGACTCCGAGGTCCTAGAGCAACCAGGGGGTTCGAAGGGGCTTCTTCTGCTGGCTGATGGGACTATGTTCGAGGGACGCATGTTCGGTGCCGAGTCCATTGCTCAGGGAGAGTTGGTCTTCACTACTGGCATGTGCGGCTACCAAGAGAGTCTAACTGATCCATCTTTCGCTGGACAGGTGCTGACATTCACGTATCCACTTCTGGGAAACTACGGGATTATTCCCGGAATCTCGGAGTCGTCATCCGTGCACCCGAGAGGAGTGGTGTGCCGTCAGCACATTGGGTACCCCGACCATAGGGACTCTGTAGGAAGCGTGCATGACCTGTTGGTAGCTCACGATGTTCCAGGAATAGAGTGCATCGACACGAGAACTCTGACGAGGAGAGTCAGGGAGCACGGGACGATGCTGTGCGTATTCGGACCCGCCGAGCGAGTTACGGAGATGGAGGGAGTCATGAGTGAGATGACTTCGCCAGATGCCGAAGACCTGGTGGCCGAAGTAACCTGTGAGGAGGCAGTGCTGCTCAACCCAGGGGCAGAGGGCAATGAGGGCATGCGTATGTCTAGGCTCGCAGTGATAGACTGCGGCATCAAATACAACATACTTAGGAATCTCTGCCTACGCTTCGAGGTGGTCTGGTGTCCAGCGACCCTGGGCCTCGACGAGATAGTGCGCGAATGGTCCCCTGACGCAATCTTCGCATCCAACGGTCCGGGTGACCCTGCACACATGGGAGCTGCTACCGATGCGAGGAACACCCTCGCAGCTGCTGTCAGACGTGGTATGCCCGTGATGGGAATCTGCCTGGGGCACCAACTGATGGGTCTGGCCGCCGGGCTGCGAACGTACAAGCTCAGGTATGGGCACCGCGGCGCCAACCAGCCTGTTATGGATATTGAGACAGGAAGAGTGTACATCACTAGCCAGAATCACGGTTTCGCCGTCGAGGACCCCGTGAAGGGGATGCTCGCCCCTCATCCCAGTGGGGCACGCTCGCAGGTGGTGGAGAACGTGCTAGGCTCGGACTTTAGAGTAAGGCACGTGAACTCTAATGACGGAACTGTTGAGGGTCTGGACCTCCCCGGTAAGCCTGCCTTCACCATCCAGTTCCACCCCGAGGCCAGTCCCGGGCCGCATGACGCATCGCTCTTGTTTGATAGATTCCAATCAATGGTCGCAGAACACCTTGGTACTGCCAAAGCAACAATATCGACTAAGGGGAGTGGTTCCTGATGCCTCGCCGTGACGACTTGGAGCGGGTAGTCATACTAGGCAGCGGACCGATTCGAATTGGGCAGGCTGCGGAATTCGACTTCTCTGGTTCCCAAGCCTGCAGGGCCCTCAGAGACGACGGTTTTGAGGTCATTCTAATCAACTCTAATCCCGCCACCATACAGAACGATCCCGAGATGGCTGACCGGATTTACATCGAGCCCCTCTTACCCGAGGTCGTGAAGCGGATAATGGAGCTCGAGAAGCCAGATGCCCTCTTAGCGGGCATGGGTGGACAGACTGCCCTAAACATCGCCTCGGCTTTAGCCAAAGATGGTACCCTCGACGATCTAGGAGTCGAGCTGATTGGGTGTAATCTGGCAGCGATAGACGAGGCAGAGGACCGTGACCTGTTCAAGCATGTCTGCGAGGAGATAGAATTGCCCGTCTGCAGAGCGATAGCCTGCGACTCCATAGAGGGAGTCATCAAGGCGGCCGATGAGCTAGATGGTTTTCCCCTGCTAATCAGGCCTGCGTTCACTCTAGGCGGACTGGGGGGCGGAACCGCATCCAACATGGGCGAGCTAGTAGAGATAGCGAGTCAGGGTATACTGCACTCTGCTATTGGACAGGTGCTGGTAGAGGAAAGTATACTGGGTTGGCAGGAGCATGAGTACGAAGTAATGCGTGATGGGGCGGACAATGCCATTATCGTGTGCACAATGGAGAACATCGACCCGATGGGTATCCACACGGGTGAGTCGATTGTGGTCGCGCCTCAGCAGACCTTGTCCGACAGGGATCACCAGACTTTGAGGGACGCATCGCTAAAACTAATCAGGAGGCTTAACATCAGGGGTGGTTGCAACGTCCAGTTCGCAGTCGACCAGGCTACTGGCGAGTACAGAGTCATCGAGGTCAACCCGCGCGTCTCTCGCTCCTCCGCACTTGCCTCAAAGGCAACAGGATATCCGATTGCCAGGATGGCAGCCCTAATCGCGGTGGGGTATAACCTCGATGAGTTGCCCAACCCAATCATCGGCGAGGGCACAACTGCAGCCTTCGAGCCCACCCTAGATTACTGTGTGGTCAAGATTCCACGTTGGCCCTTCGACAAGTTCCGCACCGCGGACAGGAGGATTGGGACCTCGATGAAGTCAACAGGCGAAGTGATGGCAATAGGACGATGTTTTGAGGAGGCCTGTCTCAAGGCCTGGGCCAGCCTAGAGTACGACAAACCCCACCCGCGCCCCCTGACGATGTCTGACGCATCCGACGGCGAGACTATGGATGAGCGTGCGGCAGAGCCACTTCCCACGGCACTGATGGAGGACTGGCTGAGGGTAGCAACCGACCGCAGGCTCGGGGCAGTGATAGAGGCATTCCGTAGGGGCTACTCGATTGAGGATGTAAGAGATCTCACTGGAGGGATGACTCGATGGTTTCTGCGACGCTTCGAGAAGATTGCCGCCATCGAGACTGAAATTCGTGCCGCCGGAGAGATCGGTATGAAGCCCGCTGACATACCTGCCGCCGAGATGAGGTCCTGGAAAGGTGCTGGTTTCACTGACTTGCATATAGCAGACGCTATCTGCGGGTTCCCAGAGAGTGGTTTCAGGAGTTTGCCGACCGGGCGGGGCGAGGCTGCAGTGCGCATGCGCCGTCATGTGCTGCGAATCCATCCCCGCTACCGCATGGTAGACTCATGCGCTGCCGAGTTCGCCGCTGTCACTCCGTACTACTACTCGACCTATGAGGGAGGCTCAGCAAAATCAGGGATAGATTACCTCCCGTCTCTAGCCAACTCGACTAAGCAGCGCATCGCAGTGGTCGGCTCGGGACCGATCAGAATAGGGCAGGGCATAGAATTCGACTACGGTTGCGTGCACGCAGCAGGAGCAATTCAGGACCTGGGGTATGAAGCCATCATTATCAACAACAACCCTGAGACTGTCTCGACCGATTTCGACACTAGCGATAGGCTGTACTTCGACCCACTGACTTTGGAATCCGTCTTGGAGATGCTCCTGCGCGAGGATGCGAACGGTATCCTCTTGCAGTTCGGTGGACAAACCGCAATCAACCTCGCAATGCCCCTCTCAGACATCATACCACACTTGTCGGGCATGGGCCTTGAGCTGGTCATGGAGGGAACCTCGCCTGAGGTCATCGACGAAGCTAGTGACCGCGGGCGTTTCGAAGAGTTCGCCCTAAGGTGTGACCTTAGGATGCCCGACGGGGCAACGGCAACCACTCCAGAGGGAGTGAGGCAGGCGGCCAACGAAATCGGATACCCGGTGCTAATCAGGCCTTCTTACGTCCTGGGTGGCCGAGGAATGGAAATCCTATCCAACTACAAGCAATTGGAATCATACATGCGTGAGGCCTACTTGACTCCAGACAGACCTCTGCTGATCGATAAGTACCTCGGCAACGCTATGGAGCTCGATGTCGACGCCGTGTGCGACGGTGAGGCGGTTCTCGTGGGTGCGATAATGGAGCACCTCGAGGAGGCTGGCATTCACTCGGGAGACTCCACGTGCTTCATCCCGCCCCAGAACGTCCCGGCAGACCTTCTGGCACAGGTTGAGAACTGGACCACCCAAATAGGTCTGGAACTGGGAATCAGGGGATGCTTCAACATCCAGTTCGCAATTCACGACGATCTGTTGTATGTTCTCGAAGTCAACCCACGCGGCTCGCGCACCTTCCCGTTTGTAGCCAAGTCGACAGGTATTCCTCTCGCTCGGATTGCCGCGCGGGTTGCTCTTGGTGAGAAATTGTCTGAGCTTGACATCCCAGAGCCACAGACAGATGCCGTCTGCGTCAAGGCTCCCGTCTTCCCGTTCATCAAGTTACGAGGCCTCGATCCAGCACCCGGACCGGAGATGAAATCGACCGGAGAGGTGATGGGTTCACACATTAGAGCATCTGCGGCCTATCTCAAAGCTAGACTAGCTACGGAGCTTCCCGTGCCCACTGAAGGGGGAGTCTACATCACAGTCAAAGACGAGGATAAGCACAACATGATTCCACTGGCTGAGACGCTACAGGAGATTGGTTTCACACTGTACGCCACACGGGGAACCTCTCGTGTACTGCGGGGCGTCGGCGGTCTGGATATCAACACATGCTACAGGATAGCCGAAGGTAAGTCACCAGATGCCCTCGACCTGATGCGCCAAGGCAAGATTCACCTTGTCATCAACACACCTCGCTCTACGGGCGGAGCGGTGCTTGATGGAAACATGATGAGAAGGCTTGCAGTCGAACTTAACATTCCGTTCGTGACCACCATGGCAGGAGCTAGGATGGAGATTGAGGCAATCCACGAGGCCAGAGACGGAATACCCGAGCCGCGGCTACTGCAAATCAAATCGCTTTAATGGGTACTATCATCAGCAGCTTACGTTCTAAAGAGAGGAAATACCCCACCTATCCGATAGGGCTCAAGTAATGCATCGGAGACTAGAATGGCTGGTCGGTCCAGGCATCGGCCCACAAGTCGTAGAAGCGGACATCGAATTCTGCCGTGGAGTTAGTGCGCACGTAGTATGTGTCCAACGATGAGAAAAGCCCTTGCTGTCCCGCGTCCATCCACAGGAGATTCCACCAAGTTCCATCGGTCGTCGATATGTTAGAGTCTCCGTCACCAAGGCGCATACTGGCCGCTGTCTCCCCACCGACTGTAGCGTGGATTTCGATCTCCGAGAGATTCGCCTCGTGCGCCAACGCTTCTGGAATGCTACCCACTAGTATAGTGGTATCTCCATAGGTGGCGAGGAGATTTGGGGGCTGCGGCACGAACGGAATCTGGGCTCGGGGAAGACTATCTTTGAGCTCGATGACGATGTCTTCAGTGGTTACTCTGAGGATGAACTCGTAATCATCGCCCGAGTATACTTCTATCGCAATTATCTGGGGGCTCAGGCCTGTCAACTCAATGATGAAATCATGCGTATCATTGCTAGCGCTGGCCACCTGCTGAGAGGAGAATGCGTCCCCTGTGATAGTCCAACTGAGTCCTGCCAGTTGCGAAGTGTCGAATCCAAAGGGGGGCCACATGCCACCTGGATCCGCTGCCGCCCTCTGCGCGAGCTCGAAGAACGGGTCCACATAGTGTGGGCTCGCATCCCTCCCCTGATGCCAGTCGGATCCTGACCTGATGTTGGTAATTCCTTGACCATCTATAACTTCGGAATCGATGAGTGGCAGGCCAGACACTACGTACCTCGTGGAGACGTATCTCAGACCAGCATCGTCATCCTTTGCTACGTCCCAATAAATTTCTCCAAGCTCCCCTTGGTGCTCCTGAATCAGTGTGCTGCGAACTCTGATTTGCTCGTGCTCCGAGGCAAGTGCGAGCACGTCGAAGGCCCCCTCCTGCGTGAAAAGTTCGTTGAAGGAATCGCTAGTTAGAGGAAAGCAGGCGTTGTCGGGGCACGGGCGCACAGTAGGCACCTCGATGCAACCAGAGTAGAAGGGAGAAAGTAGGACGAAGGCAAGCAGGAAGACTCGGTTCACGACCATTTGTGGTGACGCATGGGTCAAGAGACTATGCCATTGGTGTCATTCACAAGTCCTCGAACCTACGTCGCGCCTATATGGGAAGGCCACGGAGGATTATCTCGCAGGAGATGCCTAGGATGAGTGATGAGGTCCTTGTAGTCTACAAGAAGAACTTCGAGGACGTTCATGACAAAGCACTCAGTACGGTTCGCTCAGCGCTCGACGAACTGGTGGACGAGCGTGGCATAAACGTGGGCTATACTGCCCGCGAGACTGTGCGCAGGGCGGACTTCGCTGGCCCCGAACTGGTAATAGTTCTCGGCGGTGACGGTACTCTAACCTCTATTGCTCATTCAGTGGACGACAGTACCCCTGTAATGGGAGTCAACAGTCACCCTCGCAGTGAAGGGAGCGAAGGTTCGTACGGCTTCTACATGGGCAGTGATCCGAGTAACTTTGCTGCTGACGTCAGGATAGCTCTCGACGGTGGGGCGATAGTTAACGTCCTACCGCGCCTTCAGGCCGAGATTGTGACTACAAGTGGTAACCGCACCCGCTGCGACCCTGCGCTCAACGACCTTCTGGTCGCCAACACACACCAGTACCAGCCTTCGAAATATCGTCTACAGAGAGGTAATATCGACACCGTTCAGCACTCATCGGGCTGTCTGTTCTCCACTTTCCTCGGTCAGGGTGCTTGGTTCCGACACGTGGCCGACATCGAGGGCGCTACCTTCCCAGCGGAACAGATCAACGACCACTATCTCTTCGTGGCTCGCGAGTTACCTCGAAGAGCGCGCGTCGACGACGGATCATACTGGGAATGGGTCAGCGAGTCCACAGTAATATCTAGCGACATGCACAGGGGCTACGTTGTCAGCGACGGCTGGGACGAGACTCACTTCACCCGAGGCGCGACGCTTAGCGTCGGCCTGAACGGGCCAACTCTGAGGCTGCTGACCTTCCGCGGTTCCATATTGGACCGCGTCGCACAGTGGATGGTTGGCTAATCACAGAATTTGCTCGAGGAACAGCTTGGTCCTGTCGCGCTGGGGGTTGTCGAAGAACTCGGCGGGAGTGTTCTGTTCGACAAGCTCACCCTCATCGAACAGGATGCAGCGGTCCGCGACCTCCTTGGCAAAGCCCATTTCGTGGGTCACCACTATCATGGTGATGTCTCGATTGGCTAGCTCTACCATCACGTCTAGGACCTCCTTAATCATCTCCGGATCGAGGGCTGAGGTTGGCTCGTCGAAAAGCATGATCTTGGGGTCCATTGCGAGGGCTCTGGCTATGGCCACCCTCTGCTGCTGGCCGCCGGATAGGCCGCTTGGGTACTTGTAGGCCTGCTCAGGTATGCCCACGCGCTCCAAGAGCCCCATCGCCTTGTTCTCGGCTTCCCTCTTTGGCATACGCTTGACCTTCATCGGCGCAAGTGTGATGTTCTCCATGATAGTGAGGTGAGGAAACAGGTTGAACTGTTGGAACACGAAGCCAATCTCAGAGCGTACGTACTTCAGATCCGCCACGGTGGTGTCCTCGTCGACTGTAATGCCATCGATGACTATTGTACCGGCGCTGTGAGGTTGCAGGCGGTTGAGGGTTCTAATGTAGGTGGACTTGCCCGACCCAGAAGGCCCGAGGATGACGATGATTTCGCCTTTACGGATGCTGATGTCTACTCCCTTTAGGGCCCAGAAGTCACCGAAGTTGACCTTGACTCCCTTTGTCTCTATTATCATCTCATCGTTTTCTGTGCTCATGCTGCTTCTCCTCCTCCTTCTCTGA
>Ga0315334_10002171_pt1 | contig 12220 bp, 9 predicted proteins | sample M150034915metaG_FD_205555 | JGI IMG/M metagenome (GOLD analysis project Ga0315334, IMG submission 205555) | Ammonia-oxidizing marine archaeal communities from Monterey Bay, California, United States - M1 500m 34915 | ecosystem: Environmental > Aquatic > Marine > Intertidal zone | place: USA... | reverse complement strand
ATGGAGAGTCGAACTCCAGACCTTCGCGTTGCGAACGCGACGCTCTACCAACTGAGCTATGACCCCACGAAGGATGCCCTTCTGTACCGCCCTACCTGCTGTGCGTCGAGCGCAAAGGGTGGTTAGCGTTTGACGCGGTAGATGCGGCCATGGGCGCCGGAGATGACGGGTTCGAAAAATTGCGGGTCGTGCTGGCCAAGTAGAAACATTTGGATGTAATTGGATTCGTAGTAGGGCGTGCCCAGCAGATAGGCACCACCGTTTTCGTTTGAAAAGACGATGTGATGGTTGGCGGTTTGGATGTGGGGATTGTTGGCGGTGTTGAATCGCTGGATGATGAGGCGGCCGGGGCGTTTCGGATCGGGGTTGACGATCTCAATGGACTTGAGAGGTAGTGCGGGGTAGCCGGCAACGATGTTGGCTTGCGGCACCAAGTGGGCTTCACCGGTGTGATCTTTGAAGGCAAGATTTGGCAGGGCGAAAGCGTCCTCACTGCTTTGCAGGGAGAGGGTTTTGAGGTTGCAGTGGAGGCGCTTGCCATCGCGTGTTTCGATGGAGAAATAGGGCATCGAAATGCGGTTAAGGTTAGCGGGCGTGAGGGGTGGCCTGAGCGGAGGTTTTTGGATGTAAAAAAATGCCTCCAAATCGCAGAAAGCGGTGGCTTCGCGTTTGCCATCGGGATGGATGCGGCCCATGGCAATGGCTTTGGAGTCGCCTCCCATGTGTTGCAGGGCGGCTTGCTCGAGAAAGGTGGACCGGTTGGAGGTGAGCTTGCCGGTGGCGAGGTCGCGTTCGCTGAATTGGTGCAACACAGGAAAAATAGGCATCATTTGCGCGGGCAGATAGAGGAATGCTTCGCGTGTCCGGTCGGGGACCGGGTAGCCGGGATGTTCGAGGATCCCCAAAATCTCGTTGGGCGATTGGGTGGGGGAGCGGAAGATTTGTTCCACGGCGAGTGGGCCGCCACGAGACGGGCCGTCCTGATGAAAGACTTCTACGGAAAGACGGGCCAAGTTGGCGGCGAGGGCCTGTGAATTTGAGTTAAAAATCTTGGCGATGATATAGTTGTCATGGCTTTGATTGTAAGGCGAGGTGAGCACGTTGCGGCCGGAGTACAGCCACACGGCGCTACCATAATCCCACCAGGTGAGCACGTAGTCGCCGGGCTTGGAAATTTTCCGCAGTTCGGCCAGTTGGGCTACTTCGGGTGCGCGTAGCACTGGCGGCCGGCCTCGGGCCAGGAGCAGGTCGTGGTCGTAATTGGGCCGGATCAGTCCATAAGCTAGCGGTACAGTGAGCAAACCTGCCACCAGCCAAGCAGTGAACCAGCCCTGGTGTTTCCTGGAGAACTCAAAGAATGGAAGACTGCCGATCATGGCCTTGGGTTTGTCGGGGTCGAATCTGCGCGTGAGTTCCAAAAGGCCGAGTGGAATATATGTAGCTCCCAGAGCTGCCAGTGGCACAGCGTGAATGGTGAATCGATGGCCGGCAATGTGGGCTAAGTAAATTCCGATGCCCAGCAAGGGCATGCCAATTATAAATTCCGGGTGTAAAATAATCAAAAGCGTTAGGCCAATTAGTGCCAACTTAAAGCCCAAGTCAGAGCCACTTACTCTCTTGGCGATGTTGGCTTCTGCGGGATTTTCTTCCACAGAAAAAAGCGGGGTTGCTTTGATTTCAACAATAGTGTCTTTCACCTGCTGAAATTTTAACTCTGGCAAGGCCTCCGCAATTGGGCTGGCGGCGGGTTTGGGGCCGCTCCATGCCTCCAGCTTGGCCTGCCCGCCGGGAAGGTAGCCGAGGGTTTGCTTCACCACATGCCACGGGCCGCCGAGATACAGCATCAGCAAAACAAAAAACACCGCCGCGCCCCGGATGGCTCGACTGATGTTGAAGGATTCATGCGGTGTTTGTTTGCGATGCCACATCAACCAAAGCGCCCCGGCCATGAGGGCCAGGCCGAGCGTGGTTTTCCAAGGGGCGTGGAAAAGCAGGCTGCCGGGAGTCCAAATGCAAAACAAGCCCCCCAATGCTACGAGCAGCACGGCGTCCCAAGTGAACTCATAATCGGCGTCCGACCCCCAAGGAAGTTTTTTGCGTTTGTGAAGTTCGTTGATGAGCATCAGCAGCAACCGATAGCCGACAAAACTCACGCTAATGGCGATGACGATTGAAGCGCCGGAACCGTAAATGAACGGATAAAACATCACCGCCAGCGCGCCGGCCAGCAGCCACCTGCGCGATTCCTCGCGATGCGCGCGCAGCAGCCAATACAGCGTCATGGCCGGCCACGTGACGGCGAACATATCGGTATCAAAATACCCCGGCGTGGTGCGGCTGAAATAACTCGTGGCCATCACCGCCAGCAGTCCGGCACAGAAACCCCACAGCGTGGAGCCATAAAGCCGCCCCATTAAAATCACCGGCACCACGATCAGCGGCGCGATGAGGATGGGCATCCACGTGGTGAGCCAGGGGAGGCTCACGCCCATTTTCACCAGCGCAGCGCCGAGAAAAGTGAGCAGGCCCTGATGATAAATATCGGCGTGCTGCACCAGTTGATCCGGCTGGGCGGTCGTGCCTTGTTCGATGATCGAAGCGTAGAAAAAGCTGTCATGCGTGGTCAGCAGATAGCCGCCTTGCCATTTATAATCCGCGTGCTCCGGCTTGTCGGCATTGCGCACCCATTCGGCGCGCAGCCATGCGCCCGCACCCCACGCAATGAGGATGGCGAGCAGCAGCAACGCTCGGCTTGCCCAACGCAATCGCTTTCCCGCGCTGCGTTCGGGCCGGACGCATTCGGTTACCGGCGGCACTTCGATAACTTCTTCGTGCAAATCGGTTGGCTCGGGCTCGGAAGGCGATTGTGTCGGCACCGCCTTTCCCCCCGTTACTCCCTTGCGTTTTTGCTTGGAACGTCTTGCCATGGCAATCTTTGAGGCATCATGCGCGCGGCGCGGCGCGGCGGCCACTCTCAGCTATTCACCGCGCGCGCGGTGGATAACTTCTCGCTTTGAAGCTTCCTAGCCTTGGGTCGGGTGCGCATCATCCGGCAGGAGGAAAACCCACCGCGGTTTGGTCAATGGAGCTGATGGAGCCAATGGAAACGCAACCACACCCGTGGTACGTGGCCCACACGCGCCCGCGTTGCGAAAAAAAACTGGTGGCGTGGTGCGGCCGCGAGGGCCACGCCTGCGAACTGCCCACCTACGCCAGCGTGCGCAAATATCGCGGCAAGGAAGTGACGTTTCATAAACCGCTCTTCCCCGGCTATGTTTTTTTGCGCCTGCCCATCCAAGGCAAACGCGAGGTGATGCAAAGCGATTACGTGGCAAACCTGCTGGCGCCACCGGATCAAGAGGAATTTGAAGCCCAGCTCGCCGGCATTTTGCAGGCGCTCGAAACGATGGAGGACGTGTGGCTCGCGCCCATTATCGGCGTGGGCACGCGGGTGCTCATCCAGCGCGGCCCGCTCGCGGGGCTCGAGGCGTGGGTGGAGGATCGGCACGGCCCGGCCACGGCACTGCTGCGCCTGGACTTCATCGGCCAAGCCGCCGCCGTAAACGTGTCGGTAGAGGACTTGGAGTTGGTGTAAAAAGAGGAATTTAGGGAATAAAAACCCCTTGCCAAGCAGGCTTGGATTCACTAATTTTTAGCAGTTCGGTTTGTTCAATTCGAATTAAACAAACTGAAAACATGGTTTTTGGCTGGGTTGAGTCGTAAATAGCCGCTTTTTCAGCGGGTTTTTTGCGAATTGACCGGCGCGAAGCGTCCCCGCAAGGCGGCTGCGTTTCTGTCCCGATTAGCCGTAAGCCGATTCTTTTCCCTTCAAAATGGCGATTGCCGAACAGGAGATTTCCGAAAAAACAATTTTCAAACCGCTGCCCCGCGTGCGGTTGGAGTTGGTGGATATTTTTGGTCGAATGGCGCAGTCGCTGAGTTTCCCGCGTTCGGTCGGCGAAATCTATGGGCTGCTTTATCTGGCGCCCGCGCCGATGTCGGCACCGGAAATTTGCGAGGCACTTTCCATCAGCAAAGGCAGCGTGAGTACCGGCACGCGGCAGTTGCTCACGTTGGGGTTCGTCCGCAAAGTGTGGCTGCAGGAAGAGCGGAAGGATTATTTCGAAGCGGTGCTGGAATTGGGCGAAATGGTGCGGACGGCGTACGACCAAATTTTTAAGATGCGCGCACAAAATGCCGATCGTCGACTCACGGACGTATCGGAAACGTTGGCCGACGAAAAGAGCGATCTCAGTCCCGAGGAATACGCGCTCATCAAAGAGCGCCTCGCGCGCCTCACCAAATTGCAAAAGCGCGCCAAGCAATTCATGCCGCTGCTCGAGCGGCTCATCAAGTGACCGCTTACGAAAAACTCCAGCGCGCCCTCAAGCGCCACCCGCACCAATGGCTCGTCACCGGCGCGGCGGGTTTCATCGGCTCGCACTTGGTGGAAACACTTTTGGGCCTCAACCAACGCGTGGTCGGCTTCGACAATTTTGCCACCGGCCACGCCGCCAATCTGGATGACGTACGCGCCAAGGCGACCGCCGCTCAACGGCGCGCCTTTCGTTTTACCGAAGGCGACATCACGGACGCCAAGGATTGCGCACGCGCTTGTCGTGGCGCGGAATTTGTTTTGCACCAAGCCGCCCTCGGTTCCGTGCCGCGATCCTTCGCCGATCCGCTCGGCACGCACGCGCCCAACACCACGGGGTTTCTCAACGTGATCCAAGCCGCCCGCAAAGCGAAGGCGCGGCGGGTGGTGTACGCTTCGAGCAGTTCAGTTTATGGTGATGCCAAAGGGTCGCCCAAAGTCGAGGCGGTCACCGGCACGTTGCTTTCGCCTTACGCCGTCAGCAAAATGGTGGACGAATTGTACGCACAAGTTTTCGGCAGCGGTTACGGTCAGGAATTGGTTGGCCTGCGTTATTTTAATGTGTTCGGTCCGCGACAGGATCCGAAGGGCGCGTACGCCGCGGTGATCCCGCGCTGGACGCAAGAGTTGTTGCGCGGCAAGCCCTCGGAAATTTATGGTGACGGCAAAACCAGCCGGGACTTTTGTTACGTGGCCAATGTGGTGCAAGCCAATCTCCTCGCCGCCACCGCCAAGGCCGCGGCGGGGAAGGTTTATAATGTGGCGGTGGGCACGCGCACCACATTGAATCAACTGCACCGTCAATTGCGCCAGCTCACCGGCTGCAAAATGAAACCGGTGCATCACGAATTCCGCGCGGGTGATGTGCGGCATTCGCTTGCGAGCATTCGCGCGGCGCGGCGCGACTTGGGCTACGCGCCGACCCACACGCTGGAGCAGGGATTGGCGCTGACGGTTCCGTGGTTCGCAAAATAATTTTTCTCCGATGAAAATCACTATTTATGGCGCTGGATACGTTGGCTTGGTCAGCGGCTCTTGCCTTGCGGATGTGGGCAACGAGGTGTTGTGCGTGGACGTGAGTGCCGAGCGCGTGGCGGCACTGAACGATGGCGAGATTCCGATTTTTGAGCCGGGGCTTTCCGGGGTCATCAAGCGCAATCGCGAGAGTGGCCGCTTGCGTTTCACTACCGATGCCGCCGAAGCGGTGGCGCACGGGGAGCTGCAGTTTGTGGCGGTGGGCACGCCGCCGGCGGAGGATGGCTCGGCGGATTTGAAATACGTGCTCGAGGTCGCCCGCACCATTGGCCGCCACATGACCGAGCATCGCGTGGTGGTTAACAAATCCACCGTGCCCGTTGGCACCGCCGATCAAGTGAGCGATGCCATTGCCGAAGAACTCAAAAAACGTGGCAAAGAGATTCCGTTTAGCGTGGCGTCCAACCCGGAATTTCTCAAGGAAGGCGATGCGGTCAGTGATTTCATGAAGCCCGACCGCATCGTGATTGGCACCGCCGAACCGCGCGCGGAAAATTTGTTGCGCGAATTGTACGCGCCCTTCAATCGCAATCACGACCGCGTGTTCGCTATGGACGTGCGATCCGCCGAGCTTACCAAGTACGCCGCCAACGCGATGCTCGCCACCAAAATCAGTTTCATGAATGAGATGGCCAACATCGCCGAATGCGTCGGAGCGGACATCGAGCAAGTGCGCCTCGGCATCGGCTCGGATTCACGCATTGGCTACTCGTTCATTTATCCCGGCTGCGGTTACGGCGGCTCGTGTTTCCCGAAAGACGTGCGCGCCGTGGAGCAAACCGCTCGCGCCCACGGCTACACGCCGCGCATTTTGCCCGCCGTGGACGCCGCCAACGAAGCGCAAAAGCAAGTGCTGATTCAAAAAATTAAAAAACGGCTGGGCGAGTTGCGCGGCAAAACCATTGCCGTGTGGGGCCTTGCCTTTAAACCCAACACCGACGACATGCGCGAAGCCTCCAGCCTCGTGCTCATCCGCGCGCTGTTGGAAGCCGGCGCCACCGCGCGCGCGCACGACCCGGAATCCATGCCCGTGGCCCGCGCTATGGTTGGCGAGGGCGTTGAATTTTGCGACGACCCGTACGCGGCAATCGAAGGCGCGGACGCGCTCGCAATCGTGACCGAATGGAAAGCGTTTCGCAGCCCTGACTTTGCGCGCATCAAAATCGCGCTCGCCGAACCGGTCATTTTCGATGGCCGCAATCTTTATGACCCCGCCGTCGTGTCGGCGGCGGGCCTTGAATATCACGCCATCGGCCGTCCCGTGGCGAAGGCAAAGAAATGAAAATCGGCATCATTGGTTTAGGCTACGTTGGATTGCCATTAGTGATTCAGTTCGCAAAATCCGGCGCGCAAGTGCTGGGCATTGACGTCGATGAAACCAAAGTCAACGCCCTCAACGCCGGCGAAAGCTACATCAAACACATCCCCGCCGATGCGGTGAAGGCCCAGCGCGCCGCCGGCCAAATCGAGGCCACCACCGATAGCGCGCGCGTCAACGAACTCGATGCCGTACTCATTTGCGTGCCCACGCCCCTCGATGACAAGCGCGAACCCGACCTCTCTTACATCCTTAGCACCGCCCGCGCCATCGCGCCGCATTTACCAAAAGGCATCGTGGTGGTGCTGGAATCCACAACTTACCCCGGCACCACAGAGGACGAGCTGCGCCCCGTTCTCGAAACCGGCAGCGGCCTCAAAGCCGGCACCGATTTTCATCTCGCCTATTCCCCCGAACGCGAAGACCCCGGCAACCCCGACAGCCAAGTCGCCAAGATCCCCAAAGTCATCGGCGGCTACACGCCGGCGTGCCTCGAAAAAGCTAAAGCCATTTACAGCATCGCCATCGAAACCCTCGTACCCGTTTCCAGCTGTCGCGCCGCCGAAGCCACCAAGCTTTTGGAAAACATTTTTCGCTGCGTAAACATCGCCCTCGTGAACGAAATGAAAATCATTTATCACGAACTGGGCATCGACATTTGGGAAGTCATCGAAGCCGCCAAAACCAAGCCCTTCGGCTACATGCCCTTCTACCCCGGCCCCGGCCTCGGCGGCCACTGCATCCCCATCGACCCCTTCTACCTAAGCTGGAAAGCCAAGCAACACGGGCTCGAAGCCCGCTTCATCGAACTCGCCGGCAAAGTAAACACCGCGATGCCGGATTATGTAATCGAGCGGTTAACCTCTGCATTGGTCGAACAGCAAAAACAAATCAAAGGCAGTCGCATACTCATCGTCGGCCTCGCCTACAAACCCAATGTTGAAGACGACCGCGAATCCCCCAGCTATGTGCTTATGGAAAAACTCGAGGCGTTGGGTGCCGCCGTCGATTACCACGACCCCCACGTCCCGGTCATCCGACCCAGCCGCGAGTACAGTCATTTTGCCGGCCGCAAGTCGATCCCGTGGACAGCAGAGGCCATGAACCAGTACGATGTCGCCCTCATCGCCACCGCCCACAATGCCGTGGATCACGCCCAGCTCGCCGAATGGATCCCCTGCGTGGTTGACACTCGCAACGCACTGCCCTTCAAAACAAATCGTGCTCGCAGCTAACGGATCAATGAGTATCCCTGCTTGGTTCTTTTCTTAAAATGTTAACAATAATCATATGAATATGTCATCTATGAATCTTGAAAAAGAACAAATACTAATCATAGGAGGGACTGGGACTTTAGGGCGCGCCCTCATTAAGAGATTGGTTTTAAAAAACAAACTGGCTTTGTTTTCAAGGGATGAAGCGAAGCATTGGACGATAAAAAATCAACTGCCTGATAACGCAACAACAGAATATTTTGTCGGCGACATTCGTGATTCGTCACGTTTGGAAGAGGCTATGATGCGGTTTCAGCCTTCAATTATTATTATTGCCGCAGCTCTGAAACAGGTTGACACGTGTGAATTATCTCCAGATGAGAGCATTCAGACGAATATTATGGGTGTTAACAACGTGTTGAAATTAGTCCAAAGGTGGAAGCACAGATTAGAAAAGCTTCGCTCGGTGCTGATGGTGTCAACCGATAAGGCATGTGCGCCAGCAAATGTATACGGAATGTGCAAAGCAATAGGGGAGAGGTTGGTTACGAGTATGGGTTTGTCTTTAGCTTCCCCAAAATTTGTCGGTGTTCGGTATGGAAATGTGCTGGAGTCAAGGGGATCAATTATCCCGTTATTTCGTTATCAGGCGGAGAATTTAGGCGGACTGACGGTTACGCACCCAGAAATGACTCGGTTTGTTATGACTCTGGACCAAAGCATTGACCTAATAATCAATACATTAAAAGGAGCAGATACAGGTGAAATATGGATCCCCAAATTGAAATCAATGCGAATTGGAGATTTGGCTCAAATATTTTCTGAGCGATATAAAAAACCAGTTGTGACAGTAGGAATACGTCCTGGAGAAAAGATGCATGAAGAGCTAATTAGTGAATCCGAGTCCATTAGGGCGAGAGAAGAAGAATGGTTTTTCAAATTGAGACCGCCTTGCGCGGGGGGAGAAACTGGCAGGACTGCATTTCGCTATACCTCGCGTGATGATGTAATGAGCAAATTACACCTTGAGAAATATTTACAATCCATAGGAATATTTGAGAAACCGTTGTCCCAATTTTCTGGATTAGAGATTGAAGAAATAAAGATATCCGAGATCAAGAGATGAAATACCCGATGTTCAAAGTGTATGTGCGGGGCGAGGATGCGCTGGAAAATATAAGGGAAGTGTTTTCGTCAGGATATTTAAATGAGGGTTTGCAGGTCGGGGAATTTCAGAGAAAGCTAGAGCGGCAACTCGGAGCAAGAAATATAGTCATGACAAATTCATGCACGAGCGCACTAACAATTGCCTATAAAATAGCAGGGGTTGGGCCGGGAAGCGATGTGGTTTCATCTCCGATGACATGCGTAGCAACAAATACTCCCATAGTAAACCTTGGAGGAAATATTGTGTGGGCTGATATTCTGCCTACTACTGGATGCATTGATCCGGATTCGATTGAGCGGTCGATCACCGACGAAACGCGGGCAATTGCGTTTGTTAACTGGGGGGGGGCACCAGCAAATTTAGAATCAATCAATGAGATAGGAGAACGATTACATATTCCAACAATTCAAGATGCAGCGCATAGCTTTGGGGCGACATGGGATGGGCAACCCATATCTGATTATACTGATTTTACGTGTTTATCGTTTCAAGCAATCAAGCATTTGTCAACAGGAGATGGCGGCGCATTAATCTGCAGGGATCCAAAAGATTACGTGCTGGGGAGAAAATTGAAATGGTTTGGGTATGACAGGGATTCGGCGAAAGATTTAAAGGGAGAGTGGAAGGGTCAGAGATGGGATGCGGATATAGGGTCTGGCGATGTAGGATATAAATTCAATATGAATAATGTTGCTGCGTCCATAGGTTTGGCGCAAATTGATCACATCGATGAGATACTCATGGCACACAGGAACAATGCGGAAATATATAACAGATTGTTTGCGTCGTCAGACCAAATTAACCCATTAGATATACCTGAGGCTGCCGTTTCGAGCTATTGGGTGTACACATGCGTATTGGCAGGTGGATTTCAGAGAAGAGACCGCCTTTTAGAGTTATTAAATAGTGAGGGAATAGGTGCCGGACTAGTCCATCTTCCCAATGATCTGTACTCGGCTTTTAGAAAATCAAGAAAATATTTGCCGGGCACTCGCGAGTTTGCAGCCAGCCAGATTTCAATTCCTTGCGGCTGGTGGCTATCCGAAAACGATTGTCGACACATAGCTGAACGCGTACTAACGCTTTTGAAAAATGCGTGAACCGAGGATTTTTGTCGGGACAATGTCATACGGTGAGGCAGAATTGGAAGCTTGTATCCAAGCAGTGCGTCACCAGAAAGGCGTTGAAGTAACCCACCAAATAATTTCTGATATGCCAGAATATCAGGCGCATAATAAACTGTGGGAGGAGTGGGGTAAGCAACGCAGCCAACACGATGTGTTCGTGAAGGTTGATGCTGATACTATATTGAGCCGACCCAGTGCCCTTCGGGAGGTGTCAGAATTGTTCAAGAAGCGCGGAGTAACTGGGGCTCAGATAATGTTGCACGACTACTATACTAATGACTTAATATCTGGTCTAAATGCGTTTTCCCCCCAAGTTGAGTTTAAGCCGGCGAAGCATCGCTTATTCGCAGATCACGCAGATGTGAATCATACGGTTGTTTTGAGGGGAGAATCGGTGGCCCATTTGGCTCCAATTGGGTGGCACTGTGAAAATCCTCATCCTCGGCAGGCGTTTTTTTTTGGGTTGCACCGGGCCCTTAAAAAACAAAGCGAAGTGATCCGGAAATGCGCAACTGTGTGGCTGGCGAAACGCGATGTTGCCCGGTCGTGGGCTCTCACCGGGGCGCGCTATGGTGGGTTGTGGCACGCAACCCACATTGACTATTCAGAGCAAAAATTTGAAAAAGTATTTGTTAAACACAAAACTCATCCCAACCGAATTGCCCAAGTTGAAAAATTTGCAAATGAATTCAACAGATAGACTTATAATAAATGTCATGGAAGCCGTGGATCTGGAGGAGGTTCGGATTCTTCACAATGATGATTCTACGCTTGAGTGGTTGACCGACCCGACCCATGTTAGTCCGTTAATGCAAGAGCAGTGGTATCAAGAAATATCATTATCCAGTACATCCCAACGGTACATCGCGCGACTTAAAAAAGATCAAACATTCGTTGGGGTATTTAGAATTGATAGGATGGATTTGCGCAATAGCAGTGCAATTGTAGGGGCGGATGTAGTTCCGGAGCTACGGCGGCAAGGAATGGCCACAGAAATGTTCAAATATTTTCTCGATTACCTATTTAGGGGATGCGGCCTGAACAGATTGGGGTTGGAAACATTGGCAATCAACACGGGAGCAATTAAGATGTATAAACAACTAGGATTTAAACAAGAAGGCCAACTACGGAAGGCAATATTTCGAAAAAATATGTTTCAGGAATTGATTCTCATGGGGCTTCTTCGTGAAGAGTGGAGCGATATGCAGTAAGCATTAGGCAGCGTAGCGACTAGTGGAGCGCCGAAGTCGTGGAATGCTGCCAAACTTGAGGCCCCAGTTTCAGAAAATGTTAAACATTATAACGAAGAATATCATCTATTGGACGGATCTCCTTTTTTGGCACATCAACGAGGTTCTAAAAATCATAATTTAAGAAACAATGTCCATTCTAATCTTTTCTATGATCGGTGTGAACAATATATTAAAGGAAATTTAAAATGAGTTACAAAAAACTTGAGATGAAAAATACACCTATAAGAATTCAACAGGCAGAAGGAACCTTTGAGGTGTTTCGTGATTTCTTTCATAAAGAAAATCTTGATTATGTTATCGAAATTGGAACAGGAATGGGCTGGTTGTCTTATTTTCTTTATCAAGAAAGCTTAAAACATGGATTTAAATTTACAACATATGATATTGATGAAAATAGAATTAAAGATTTGCAGAAATATTGTAATGGAGAAATATCTTTTGACTATCGAGTAAGAGATTGTTTTGATGATATTGAATTTATTAAAAATACTTTGAATGATAATAGATGTTTGATTATGTGTGATGGAGGAAATAAGGTTAAAGAGGTGAATGTATTTGCGTCATTGATTAAAAATAATAGTTTTTTAATGGCACACGATTATGCGCCCACCAGAGAGTATTTTGATAAATTTTTAAAGGAAAAAATTTGGGGTGCATTTGAGATCAAAGATAAAGATATATCAAATGAATTGGATGAAAATAATGTAGTGAAGTCAGATTATTATGAAGA
>Ga0315334_10002170_pt1 | contig 12223 bp, 8 predicted proteins | sample M150034915metaG_FD_205555 | JGI IMG/M metagenome (GOLD analysis project Ga0315334, IMG submission 205555) | Ammonia-oxidizing marine archaeal communities from Monterey Bay, California, United States - M1 500m 34915 | ecosystem: Environmental > Aquatic > Marine > Intertidal zone | place: USA... | reverse complement strand
TAAAGAGGGCTAAGGAACTTTTAAATGAAGCTGAAAATGAGCTAATGCATGAGGGAGTTGTTTATGAAAGGCCTGCTGAGATTGGAGCTATGATTGAGGTTCCCAGCGCAGCTCTTATTGCGGATCAACTTGCCAAGGAAGTTGATTTTTTTAGTGTCGGAACCAATGACTTGGTTCAATATACTATGGCCGTTGATCGTATCAATGAAAGAGTCTCTGATTTGTATCAACCTTTAAATCCTGCTGTTGTTAGATTACTTAAAGAAACTGTCAATGCTGGCCATGCAGCAGGCATTTGGGTTGGAGTGTGTGGTGAGATGGCTTCGGATCTATATTTTACACCATTACTTATAGGCTTAGGATTTGATGAGTTAAGTGTGGGAGCTCCACGAGTTCCTGCAATTAAATATGCTATTAGAAGCCTTGATTATAATATATGTCAATCTATGGCAGCAGATGCTCTTTCTGATATAAGCCCAGATGAAATCCTTTCGAGATGTAAAAAGATTGCTTTTGATAATTATCCTGAACTGATTGGTTGATGATTAAGGCTACAATTATAGTTACATGGTTATTGGCAGTTTACGGATTATCTAATGTTAATGCCCAATTATTTGGTAGGGGTGGTGGAGTTAGTTTAGCTGAAGTCGCCAAATTAACTCATAGTCCGGGTGGAATGACCATTACTCCAAGAGGAAGTATTATACTAAGCTTACATCAGTATCAGAATACGCTTGAGCGTGTAGTGAAAATTACTACTAGTGGCGATGTTATGTCATTTCCGAATAGAGATATTAGTCAGGGAAAGAAGGGGGCTCCGTTTGTTCTTGATGCAGTTCTTGGTCTGCAATGTGATAAGCGAGGAGTCGTTTGGATGTTAGATAATGGGAGGCGAGGCGAGAGCATACCCAAGATTGTTGGTTGGGATACAGATGATAACAAGTTAGTAAAAATTATTTACATCCCGGCGCCGGCCACGACTGATTCTTCTTTTCTGAATGATTTAGCTGTTGATCCGGAAGAGCCGTATATATATATCACTGATCCAGCTTCTGGCAAAGATGCGGCTCTTATTATTGTGAATGTAGAGACAGGTATGTCTCGTCGTGTTTTTGAAGGGCATTTTACTGTTATTCCTGAAGAATTAGATATTAACGTTGATGATACGCCTTTAGTTGTTAAGAGACCAGACGGCAGTTTCATAAAGCCACAATATGGAGTTGGTCCTATAGCGATTGATAGGAAAGGACAATGGCTATATTATGGGCCATCTGCAGGTAAAACTCTTTATAGAATTCGAACTGATCATTTGCGTGATCTTACTTTGACTAAAAATGAATTAAGTTCTCGTTTTCAAGCATATGCTCCGAGGCCTCCATGTGATGGGATTTCAATAGATTCCAAAGATAACATCTACATTTCAGATGTTACTAAAAAAGCTATAGGTATTATTAAATCTTCCACCAAAAAATATGAATTGTATGAGAGTGATGATCGGTTTCTTTGGCCGGATGGATTATGTTTTGGAAACGATGGCAAATTATATTTTTATGCCAGTCAACTACACCTTACTGCGCCTTACAATGATGGTAAGAATCTAACTAAATCTCCATTCCATATATATAAACTTAAGGCATTGGCATCAGGCACCGTAGGAAAGTAACATCAAATATTTCTAATCAGGGCGACTTGTATTATCCTCCAGATGCTTTTTAATAAATAACCATTCTTTAAAAGCTCACGTGGCGGAATTGGTAGACGCGCTAGATTCAGGTTCTAGTGGGGGCGACCCCGTGGATGTTCGAGTCATCTCGTGAGCATTTTTTAGAATTGGTTAATTATATTGGATGCTTCCAAGTTAATATTTGAAATCACTGTTTTATAACTAAATGAGAAATAGGCGATTAGTTTTGAAACTCATTTCCTCCCACCGGACCAGCATCTATGTCACTGAGAGCAGCACTGTCTAAAATTCCACTTTGCTTAGGAGTAGTTACCGAATATTGGAATCCTTTCCCCGTTCCGGCTGCTCCGTATCTACCTGTTTTATCCAAGGCAATAAAAAAAATATTGAGATCTATTCCTTTTGGATCAATTTTTGCAGCTCTTTGGATGGCCTGAATGCAAGCTTCTTCTGGCGATAATCCTTGTCGCATAAATTCTACAATCATAAAAGAGCAGCAATGGCGTAAAACATTTTCACCTATTCCAGTGGCTCCCGCTGCTCCTATTTCATTATCAACATACAAACCACTCCCAATGATTGGGGAATCTCCTACACGCCCAGGGAGTTTGAATGCTAATCCACTAGTAGAGCATCCACCAGTCAAATTACCATCTTCATCTAATATGAGTAATGCAATTGTATCGTGATTTTCACTTGAACCTTCTAGCCTTTTCTTTTGATTGTCCTTTTTCCATTCGAGCCATTTTTTTTTGCTTTTTTCTGTTAGGAGATTTTCTTTTATAAAACCTTGTGAACAGGCAAATTTTTGCGCTCCTTTTCCCACTAATTGGACATGTCGAGTGTGTTCCATTACTTTTCTAGCTACAGAAATAGGATTGCGAATTTTCTCTAGTCCCATGACGCTTCCAGCTTCGTGTTTAGGACCATTCATAATACATGCATCTAATTGTACTATGCCTTCTGAATTGGGTAATCCTCCAATGCCGACCGAAGTGTTTTCTTTGTCATTTTCTGTTACATTGATTCCTTTTTCAACGGCATCTAGAGAAGATCCTCCGGAATTAATAACTTCCATAGCTTTTTTGTTTGCCGCTTCCCCGAATGGCCACGTCGATATAATTAGCGGACGAGACATAGTTTTACGAATGTTTGGATTAGAAAATACTTCATGCCTATTGTAAAAGGTTCCACTAATAATTGCGGTACCTTTTGTGACAAAGCCGCGTCGAGATAATTCCATGAATTATATAATGTTATTTTTCTCGAGTAACTACAATGAATTAAGAGTAAATGACAAAGAAATTATTTTAATCAATTATCATTAGGTAAAACATTTGTATCTTTAATGTTTTCTTGATTGCTCAATTCTAAGTCTGAAATCTTTTCGCTTCTATTCCCAATTTTATTACTGGATTTTTCAATTAAATCTATGTCTTTGCTAGCCTGATCAAAATGAGATCTAAGTTTGCCTACACGGTCCATTAAACGGCTAACATCAACAAGCAGAGTTCCCACCTCTTTTTGAATAAGACTGGCTTGTTCTCTCATTTGAACGTCACGCATGATTGCCCTTACTGTATTAAGCGTCAGTGACATCGTATTAGGAGAGACTGGATAAACTCGCAAAGATCGACACTTCTCAATCACTTGTGGTAGACGTAAATGAATTTCAGAAAAAACACTTTCTGAAGGTAGAAACATAAGTGCAGCTTCAGCTGTTTCGTTTTGTAAGATATAGCGAGAAGCTATGTCCTGTGCATGTTTTAGAGTGTCATTTTGCATTTGTTTTAATGCTGCCTGAGCTTCTCCTTCATCTTTGGCATTTCGAAAACTTTGATAAGCTTCGAGAGGGAATTTGCTATCAACTACTATTGGTCCAGGTGGTTGAGGAAGGCGAATTATACAGTCTGCTCTTTTGCCATTAGATAAAGTGAATTGAAAATCGTATGCACTTTCAGGCAGACCGTCCTTTACAATATCAGCAAGTTGAGTTTCTCCGAATGCACCACGTGCTTGTTTGTTATCAAGTATTTGTTGCAGTTCAACTACTTGTCCTGAGAGTGTTGCAATTTGTTGTTGTGCTTTGTCAATCGTGGAAAGTCGCTCTCCTATATTACCAAGTGTTTTGGTGGTTTTTTCACCTGATTCTTTTAGATTTTCTGTGACAGTTTTTGATACGTTGTCTAGCCGTTCAGCTAGATTTCGATTTAGTTGACCTCGAGCATCTTCTTGAGCCTGGGCAAAACTTTTAAGACGGCCAGTCAACTCAGCGTGTTGTTGCCCAATTTCTGTAATTTGTTTTCCAATATCGCTTGAATTTTGTTGCCCGAATTTGCGTGTCAGTAGACCAATTGCTATTCCCAATAATCCAGCAAGTAATGGGATTATGATTGTCGTATCTATCATATTATTAATTTTAGCATTGGCTATCTTTAGATGGCTAGATTAATAGGGGTTGATTTGTTTTTGCACTAAGAAGAAACCGAGCGAATATCTCATAAAATGCAAGATCCTAAAGATGTGAAAGATGCTTTTGCTGGTATAGCGAGTAGATATGCAGTTACTAATCATGTGTTAAGTTTGGGCGTTGATATTCTTTGGCGGCGTAAAGTTGCGAAAATGATTAGTCGTCGAATCCCCATTAATATACTTGATGTTGCAACTGGTAGTGGTGATTTGGCTTTAGAAATCCAGAAACGATGCCCAAAAGCGGAAGTGATCGGAAGTGATTTTTGTGAGGCTATGCTCCAACAAGCAAATAAGAGAGGGCTAAAGAGAACAGTGCTAGCGGATGCATTAAATCTTCCATTTCCTGAAAATCGGTTTGATGTAGTGACTGTTGGGTTTGGTTTGCGAAACATGGCTGATTGGTCGGAGGCTCTGTCTGAAATGTTTAGAGTGTTATCTTCAGGAGGATGTGTGGTAGTCTTGGATTTTTCTTTACCTGAAAGTGTTGTATGTCGCAAATTGTATCGATTTTATTTGCATAAGATACTTCCTGCAGTTGCTGGCTTAATTACCGGAAAGCGCTCAGCTTATCAGTACCTTGGAAGGACAATTGAATCTTTTCCTTCAGGAAAAGATATGTGTTCCTTAATTGAATCTAGTGGTTTTAATCGTACTAAATTTCATTCCCTTAGCGGGGGAATAGCAACAATATATTCTGCAGAAAAAAATTAAGCTGATCGCGATTGGATTATTTTTCGGAAGATTCTCTAATGATCGGCATATCCAGAACATCAAAATTTTCACGATCGATTAGGCAAATTTCTCGATTATCATTAATGCGTGCATAATAAAGAATATTAGACGCTTGTTTGCTGATTGGTGCTAATTCAATTTTGAAGGGATAAATATTTTCATTTCCATCGACTAGTGTAAATTCTATTTTTCTACATGGATTTAAAAGTGCAATTTCTGCTTCGCCAGTATTATTACTTAGCCATCTCGTCGCTCGTACGGGAAGGCTTAAATGCTGAGCGAGTTTCAATGCTTGGACGGTATCAATTTGCTTCGAAATATTTTCATTAGCAAGGGTTGCTGACCATTCATTTGATTGGTATTTATATTGAAGATCTAAGGATATTTGTGGAGGTTTAGAGGTTTTAATGGATTGAAGATTGGCTAAATCAAAGGTGGGCCATAAATAAAGTTCTTTATAGTCAAGGGTTCGAATAGGTAATATGGATGGGAATGCAGGACTGAGTTTTGCAACTGTGCCGCTTCCCTCTATAGTTGCATAGTATTCAATGACATCTTGGTCTTTAGCGAGCTGTCCTTTTACAAGAAGTTTTCTATTAACATCAATGAGATTAGGAGAACCGTTCTTCTTAGTTGGCTTTTGGGGATCTAATGCAACAGACTTAATTGTAATGCTTAGGGTAGGTTGATCTAAGCCCCATGGTTTCAAATCGCCTGCAGCATCAGCTACAAATTTTTCAACTTGTTCTGCGGAAAGAGTTTTAAGAATTTTGAATATTCTTTGATCGTCAGCTTTAATTTTCTGTGCATTATCTATTATCTGCCATCCATTATTATCCTGTATAAGATTTACTCTGTTGTTTGGCATAGCGACTAAATCAAGTGCAACAACAGATTTAGGATTAAAAGGGAATAACCGTTGGTCTCTTATCGTATTTGGATTAAGATTAATAGAATCTAACGCCTTTCTATCTATCTGGAAAATCACCCCTGGCCTATCAGAAACCTTTGCGAAAACAGCGGTACCATTATCTGATTTGGCAAATTCTATAATGGCCTCCCCCCCCTTCTCATTTGTTAGAATTGATATAGTCTTTGTTATTGTTGTAAATGCAGCTGCGATTTTGCTGTTTGCTTTATCTATAAATGCTTGTGATGTGAGGTTTATAATTGTGGATAGCCATTCATTGAAATTTTCATCATCTGTATTTGTTTTTAGAGGCTTGGTTATGAGCCAAGATTTTCCGCCTGCCGTTTTATCGACATTAAGGGATGATCCCGATTGATCGTTTATTTCTATTTCCCTTATTTCTTCAACGGGAATATTTACTAATTTTTTGTCTCTGATTTTATCATAAGGAACATCGATCACTTCTTTGATATCTGACCAGCAGAAGAATGGGGTTCCTTCTTTATTTTTATCGTTCCATTGTGCGTAAATGGTATCTGTGATTCCTGTGGCATTGCCAAGAATTATTTTACCTATAAAATTGTTATTACTTAATAGTTTTACTGATAGAGAGTTTTCGGTTAGTCCCATTTCACTTGAGGAAGGAGCATTCCTGCTAGAGATAGAATCAAACTTTTTTAGTTCAGTGAGTACTACTAAAATATTTTCGATCTTTTTTGTGTTAGCCCTGTCAGTAACAGGATGAGTAATATTCCATTTTTTTTCAGAGGTGCGAGACAAAGAAACTTTACCACTAGCAGATGATATTTCGATTTCATCGATTGAATCAATCTCCTCGACTGGAATAGCTTTGGAATTCAGTTTTATCATTCCTTGTTTACTTTTACCGCTGTAATCCCAAATTGTATAAGCGGCCAACAGGGCTGTTAGTAAAATCAGATATGACGTGCTTTTGTTAGGCATTTTGCTAGTTATGGATCAGATGGGTTTCAACTTCGACGAGCACTCCAAACAGCAACGCCAAAGCAAAAAGCGATAGCGGGAAAAATGCAGACAATTAAGTAGAAAAGAGTTTTATACTTTTCTGGTGACATATCGATACGGAAACTAATGACATTCGTAGGGTTTATTCCCAAACGCTCTTCGCGGTCCAGTGTCCAATTGATAGCATTCATTACCAATTCAACGTTTAACCGTGTGGGTATAGGATCAAGGAGCGTGGAATTGCCTATAACTACCATTCTCGAACTTTCTAATTTAACTGCAGCATCTTCTGATCCTCCTTTTTCAACCATTGCTGCAACGTAAATAGGATTTGGATCAGGAATCATATCGAATTTACTTCTTTTTGGATAGGGTTCTGTATGATCTAGATCACCCCAATATTTGGTATCTGCGGCTAGGAGAGGAACAGCAATTATTCCTTTAGATGCTAATCCTTCATTATTTTCAGCAACACTTATGGGGCAGGTTTGTCCTGCAAAAGTAGTTATAGCACCTTCATCTGATGAGGTGATAGGGTTGCCTCCAAGTAATTTACTTTGTACAGAATAAACTTTTTGAGTTCCTCCGATGCCAGTTGTTTCAGAAAATAAAACGCGATAATTGTTATCAACTCTAATGCCAAGAGAGCGAAGGAAAGGATAAAAATTTGGCATCTTGGTTGTTGGATTCAATAGCAGAACCATAGATCCTCGCTGCTTTTCCCAATATTTTGTGATAACAGTAACTTCCGAAAGTGAAAAGTCTGTCTCAGGGTTTATAATGATAAGAGAATCAGCATCCTCAGGTATTTTAGTTATATTTCCTAGGGTTAGCTCTTTTAGTTCGAAGAAGTGCCTAGTGCTGAGACTAAGAATTTCTTTGTCGGCAGAGCGACCATTTACTTCTTTGAGCTTACCTTTTCCTGCAATTAAATAAACGGTTTTAGGTTTACCTTCTGTAGTCGCTAGCATTGCTGAAGTTACTGTGTCCTCTCCAGTGAATACACGTCCTTTATCGTCCAATAAATCGATTTCGATGAGTTTCTTGATACGCCCTCCCACTTCGATAAACAAGCAGCTTTGGTCGATTGTTGTTTTATAGCGGTCTGATATTTCTAAAGCCTTATCTTTATTTATTACTGGATCGAATTCCTCAAAAACAATTTTTCCTTCGGATATATTTTCATATTCTTCTAAAAGAACTTTGAGTTGATTGCGTATTTTTGAGCTTTTTAAGAAAGCCATAGTTAGTGTTACTTTTTCATCGAGCTGATCTTTAAGGTAAGCTTCAGTATCTTCTGAAATGCTGTATTTCTTTGTTGAGCTCAGGTCCCATCGCTGGTAGTTGCCATATGAAATATAATTGATGAGAATAAATAGCAGAATGGCAAAAAACATTTGCAGCAGAACGTTGAATGCAATGTTTTTCCTTCTAATTCTGCAATGACTGGACTCTGTGTTAGCTTTAACAGGATTTTTGGAAGAGCCTTCGATTTTAATTTGATCAGTTTCTTCTGACATTATTAGGACTTCCACTTTCTGTACTCGAGTACATTGTAAGTAAATGATAGGATGAGGATAGTGAAGCTAAGGTAATAAATAAATTGGCGGCTATCAATTAATCCGCTAATGGAAATTTCAACGTGCTTAACTGTTGAAAAATAGAACAAAGAACTTTGCCATGATTCAGGTACAGGAAGATCTTGTAATATAAAACCAACTAGGAAATGCAACATACAAAAAGTGAAGCAAGCCATCGCTGCTACTAGTTGGTTTTTGGTCAGGGCAGATGCCAGGCATCCAATTGAAATATTAAAAATCCCAACAAGTGATATTATTACATAAGCTCCAAAAAATGAACCAATAGCATTAATATTCTCTGCCGAGCTTATGCGGAAAAGGAAAAAATTCATTGCACTAGGAAGCCAGATAATAAAGTAAAAGATTAGAGCTGCTATGTATTTAGCTAGGAGTAAGTGTATAGTTTGAACTGGTGCGGTTAGAAGAGTTTCAATAGTCCCTAATTTTTTTTCTTCAGAAAAAAGTCTCATGGTAATGACTGGAAAAATAAAAAAGTAGGTTAACCAAAATGATGTTGAGCTAAATGTATAACCTATCAATGTTTCATCTACATCGGCTTTACGTAAAATCTCCAAAGCAGCAGTGAATGAGAATCCATTCAGCAACATGACTAAAGCCATTACGACCCAGGCTATAGGAGAATAGAATATCGATTTTAACTCTTTCTTTAATATAACTAGCCCGGTTCCTCCTGACAGGAATTTTTGAATTGATATAATAATAATAACTAAGAGGATGATTGTTATTATAATCTTTGGAGCATGCATGTTTGCGTATTTATGAGTTGGACGTATTTGCTTGAGTAATTTCAACAAATGCATCTTCAAGAGTCGCATATTGAGTTCGAATTTCTCGTAATGGCCATCCTTGTGCGTTAGCAAGATGGACTATAGATTCGCGAACATCATTGCCTGGTTCAGTTCGTATAGTGAGATGACTCCATTCTTCGACTTGATGTTCTTTGGTGACTTTTTTTATTCCAGGGATAGCATTAATTAGATTCTGTGCTGTTTCTGTAGGTATTTTTACTTCTATTGATATTGTGTTGGCTGAACGTAATTCGCGAGAGAGATCTTTAGGTTTGTCGTTTGCAATGATTTTTCCTTCATTAAGAATGATGACACGATTACATGTCATCTCGACTTCACTTAAAATATGAGTCGAAATTAAAATTGTATGCCTTATACCGAGTTGCTTAATTAATTCTCGGAAACGTCGAATTTGATTGGGATCAAGGCCATTGGTTGGTTCATCAAGAATGAGTAGTTCTGGATTGTTGACTAATGCATCAGCAAGACCCACCCGTTGCCTATAGCCTTTTGAAAGGGAACTTATCATTTGCCGTCTGATTTGTTTTAAACCACAAAGATCGATCGCCTCACTAACCCCTTGTCTTGCCTCTTGACCTCGAAGTCCCTTTAATTCGGCTCTAAATCGGAGATATTCCCTGACGCGCATATCGTCGTATAAGGGGACATTTTCGGGCATATATCCGATTTTTTGTCTGGCTTTTATAGATTCGGAAAAAACATCATGGCCTCCAATGCTTGCGTTGCCTGATGTTGGTGGTATGTAACCAGTTAACATTCTTAAAGTTGTGGTTTTTCCTGCCCCATTTGGTCCAAGAAATCCAACGATTTCACCGGATTCCACCTCAAACGAGATATTATCTATTGCAGCCCTTTCGACGTATTGCTTTGACAGGTTTGAGACTTTTATCATTAGAAATCACTTTCCTAAGTTACTGTCTTTAAAGACGGTTTCGAAAGGCTTATTAGTTTAACAGAAAACGTCATTCCTGCCTTAAATTTTTTATTAGAGTTTTGCTTTCTATGGTGAAATTTCTTTACCAGCTAGATTCCTGCATTTTTAGTACAGATTAAATATCATGAACAGCAGTATTGCTTCACGGTTCAACGCAAATTTATTGGATGAAAAGTTTGCTCTTTGGCGTGATGACCCAGGATCAGTCGATTCAGATTGGGCAGCGTTTTTTGAGGGGTTTTCTCTTGGGATGGCGCAAATAGAGAAAGGCATAGAGTTTTCAGATGCTCCTAACAGTGTAAAAGAATCAAGCTATCCTAAGAACGATATTTTGCGAGTTACACTCACTGACCCTGTTTTTCGAGCCAGAGTTGTAAGATTACTTTATAATTACAGAGCCCTTGGGCATACTGAGGCGAATGTCGATCCTTTGAGTCTTTCTCCTTCTGTTAATTCACAACTCAGTTACGAGCAGTTTGGATTTAATGAAGTTGATCTAAAGGAGCAAGTGGCGAGTCAATTTTTTGCTGAAGGTAAACCAATGTCCCTTTCGGCAATGATTGGGAGCCTGCAGGAGATCTATTGTGGGAAAATAGGGTTTGAATATATGGGAATCCATAATTCTAAGATTAAGCATTGGATAAGAGATCGTATTGAAAATAGACTTCCTTCAGAAAAGATTAAACATATTAACAAGAAAATGATCCTGAATTGGCTCATTGAGGCAGAAGAATTTGAAAGTTATCTCCATCAGAAATTTGTTGCGCAGAAAAGATTTGGTCTTGAAGGAGGAGAATCGACCTTAGTGGCGCTTAATACTTTACTCCATCAAGGAATTGAAAATGGAGTAGAAGAAATTGTGATGGGAATGGCTCATCGCGGTCGACTAAATATTTTAGCAAATTTTCTTCAAAAGCCATTATCTGTTTTATTTCATGAATTCTCAGAAAATTATGTTCCAGACTTAGTGTGTGGTGATGGTGATGTTAAATACCACCTTGGCTATGAGACTAGGCGTGAAATACAGGAGGATTCAGTCAATATCTTTCTGGCTCCAAACCCAAGCCATTTAGAGGCTGTAAATTCTGTGGTAGAAGGTATGGCGAGAGCGCGACAAAGATTAATTGGTAATACGGATAAACGTGATCGTGTTTTACCGATACTTTTGCATGGTGATGCGGCTTTTGCAGGACAAGGAGCAGTAGCTGAAGTGCTGAATTTCTCGCAATTGCCAGGATATAGGACAGGCGGTACGGTTCATATAGTCATTAATAATCAGATTGGATTTACCACAATGCCCTCTGATGCTCGTTCTTCAGTCTACTGTACGGACATTGCTAAAATGATTGAGGCTCCTATTTTTCATGTTAATGGAGATAGTCCACTAGAAGTTGCATATGTGACAGGGCTTGCTCTTGAATTTCGTCAGAAGTTTGCTCGAGATGTGGTAATCGATATTGTTTGTTACCGGCGTCATGGTCATAATGAAGCGGATGAGCCAGCTTTTACTCAGCCGAAGATTTATCGTGCTATTCGCAGTAAAAAATCAACTACTGAAATCTATAAAGATTATTTATTGAGCGAAGAGCAAATCTCAGAACGTGAAATTCTTGAAATTACCAATGCGTATTATGATCGGTTGGATTCTGAGTTTCAATTAGTTAAAGGCAAAGATAAAGAAGCGCACATATCTTTCAGAGGAGCAGCAGTAGAAGTCCAAGAAGATGCTTATTCCTATGAAGTAATTCCTACCGGAATTTCTATTAATGCGGTACGTGATTTAGGACGAAAGTTAGTGGATTTTCCTGATAATTTTTCAATTAACGCTAAAATAGAGAAGCTATTTTTAGCTAGACGTTCTAGAGCAACTGAAGAAGGTGGTCCATATGATTGGGCTCATGCTGAGGCTCTTGCCTTTGCGTCATTACTTGATTCAGGTTATCCTGTAAGACTTTCAGGTCAGGATGTTCGTCGTGGTACATTTAGTCAGCGGCATTGTGTATTGTATGATACTGAAAACAGAGACAGGCACGTGCCGTTGAAGAATCTTAATTCGAATCAGGCTAGCTTTTGTGCATATAATAGCTTGTTATCTGA
>Ga0315334_10002169_pt1 | contig 12227 bp, 11 predicted proteins | sample M150034915metaG_FD_205555 | JGI IMG/M metagenome (GOLD analysis project Ga0315334, IMG submission 205555) | Ammonia-oxidizing marine archaeal communities from Monterey Bay, California, United States - M1 500m 34915 | ecosystem: Environmental > Aquatic > Marine > Intertidal zone | place: USA... | reverse complement strand
TAACAATTGAGCCGGGGGAATAATTTTTCATAATTGGAATAGCATATTTACAGCCTAGAAAAACGGAATCAGTGTCTACTTTCATTACGTTTTGAAAAGTTTCATAATCAGTATCCTCTATTGTTGTGCCACCTCCAATACCGGCATTATTAACAAGCACATTAATTCCTCCCATTAACTTTTCTGCCTTAATAAGAGATTCTTTCCATTGATCTTCTGAAGTTACATCCAACTTCAGGGGGAAAGCCTGTTCCGGAAATTCATTATTAATCCGTTCCGAGACTGAAACGACTTTGTCATAATTAATATCAGCCAAAACTACTTTAGAGCCCTCTTTAGCTAGCATATAAGCAATTGCCTCGCCCAAGCCTTGGGCAGCACCAGTAACAAAAGACATTTTACCATCTACACGACCCGCCATAATCTCCTCCTAAATGTTTTATTCACCCTTAAATTTTCCTTCCCTTTTTTCAAAAAAGGATTTAATCGCTTCTCTTTGATCCTCAGTTAAGCTTGCTAACTGAAATTGGTCACGATCCATAAAGCTCGATGTATAATTAAGCGCATTCGCCACTGCATTAATAGAGATTTTTGACATCCTTACCGGTAACGGGGGAAGAGCTTCGACTTTTTTAGCAATCTCTAATGATGCGGTCTTACTTTCCCCTTTATTAACCAATCTTTGAGTTAAATGCCAATCAAAGGCAGTTGCGCCATTAATTTCTTCGCCAAGTATTACTAATTCCTTAGTCGCGGCCGGACCAATTAAGGCATTTAATCTTGGGATAGATTGCCAACTCATATTCATTCCCAGAGGAATCTCGGGCAATCTAAAAATGGCTCCTTTTGATGCTACTCTGAAATCGCATGATACTGCCAATGCAAGAGCTCCTCCAATACAATACCCCTCTATTGAAGCAATGGTAATTTGTTCCAAACTCTCCCAAGCCTGGCACATGTCTGGTCCGGTTTTTAACATTTCTCGTCTTTGTAAACTTGTTTTAGAAAATTCACTCATCGAAGTATCTTTAAGGTCTGCGCCCACCGAAAAGGAATCACCCTGACCAGAAAGAATAACACACTGAACTTCAGTATTTACTTTTATGGAATGTGCACAGGATGTAAGTTCTTTCATCAACGCAATTGAAAGAGCATTTCTTCCATCTTTCCTGTCAATTTCAACTTCGACTATAGCGCCTGTCTTTTTAACATTAAGATTCTCATATTTATTCATTTGAATCTCTCCCTAGTAAGATTCAATATCAAGATGATCATATAATATACCTTTTGTTAAGATGGCCGGTAATATTTTTACTTCATCCGAGCCAGCTCTCCAATATAAATATAGGGGAACACCTGCTCTTTTATAGTAGGCCAATTGCTCTGTTATTTCTGGATTATTTGTAGTCCAATCACCAACTAGATAATGTATGTCTTCATTTTTAACCATTTTCTTAAACTCTTCAGAATTTTTTATAACTCTTTCATTGACCTTACAAGTTAGGCACCAATCGGCAGTAAAATTAACCAAAATATTTTTTTTCTGAACCCTTAGTTCCATTACTCTTTCACTTGACCATTTTTCGCCAAGGGATATTTTTTTCTGATTATTTGGTTTTGAGTCTGGAATAAAACTCACAACTAAAATTAAATTAAGAAAAATAATGATAGAGGCCAACAAAATAATTGATTTTCTTCCTATGTACTTAATAACTATCACACATGCCAAAAGTACAAAGAAAGATAGGAGCAAAATACTCAAAGATTCCATTCCTGTTTGATTAAATGCAACCCAAGCCAGCCAAAGAGAGGTTAGGAACATTGGTATGGACATAAAACGATTAAAAATATCCATCCACCTTCCTGGTTTTGGTAAAACGGCCATTGCCGAAGGAACAAGCGATAATAACAAAGTAGGAAAAGCAACCCCAAATCCCAAAAATATAAATACCAGCATTGATATTAATGGGGGTTGTACTAAACCCCATCCTATCGCTGCGCCCATATATGGACCTGTGCATGGAGTTGCAACTATCACTGTTAATAATCCCAATAGGACGGAATTGGTATAACCTTTACTTGCTATTCCAAAATTTCCTAACTTTGTAAAATTCGCACCAAATTCAATACGGAAAAAAAGAACTAAACCGATTACAAAAAAAAGCAATGCAAGAAAACTTGACACCGCACTGGATTGTAATTGCCATCCCCATCCCACAGACTGCCCTAGATTTTGGGCTGTAAAAGTAGCAAAAAATAAGATTATCATTGTTATCTCAACACCGAACGTAAATGCAATCCCATGTTTCCATGCCCCTTTTTCTCCGGATTCCTTAATAAATGATAATACTTTTAGTGCTATTACAGGAAAAACACAGGGCATAAAGTTTAATATCAAACCCCCCACAAATGCCATAAGAACAATCAATATTAATGTTGGTTCTAATGTCTTATCTGCATTAATAAAAGGGGCCTTTTCTACTGATGAATTTAAAGCAAAATATTTCTTTTCTGTTCCATCAGATATTTCCAATATTCCTGAAATGTTATCATAATTGACCTTATTGCGGTCTGGCCTGTCTACAAATAAGGTTGATTCCTTATTTGTAAATTTATAAAATTGCTTAGCATTATAACTGATCAAGCCCTCTTGTTCGGGGTAGAAATACACCTCCTTTGCCGCAGATTCGCTTTTCCAATTAAGCTGAAAAGTTCCATCTGAAATCTTGGCAGAAATTCTATCCTGAAATCCCTTTGGAACCTTTTCCATCCATATATTTATTAATTTTTGCGACCGAAGTATATCTTCATTAGAAAATTCAAACAAATTACCAAATATTTCTGCTTCTTCCGGAATACAAACATCTTTGCATACTAAAAATTTAAGATGGGTTGAAAACCTTCCTTCCTCTTTATATGAATCGTTGGCTTTTATTAAGATAGGAAGAATTAATTCGTCGTAATAACCATAACTAATTAATGGGTCAAGGGCGGCAATCTCAGGAGATGGCCACATTATATCTTTAATTTCTAACCCCTCAGGCAATGTCCAATTAATTTCCATAGGCAGTCCTGAATCTCCTGGGTTAATCCAATAAGTATGCCAACCTGGGTTAAGATCAAATTTTAATCCAATTATAAATTCATCACCTTTTTGAACACGATTTTGTTCACTTAATAGGGATATTTTGGAATTGTTGGATACAGCCTCGTTTTCTGTAGCAAAAGAATAATTGCTAAAAAACAGAAACAGGAAAATAAAAAAAATTCTCATTTAATGATCAAAACCTTTCAATCAACAAATTTTACTTTTATATATCTTATAAACTCTACCAATTCTTATATCTTTTGCGGGCATTAGTCTGTAAAAATATTTGAGGAGGGTTACTCGTGAAAAGAAAAATATTTATATTGTTTCTCTTGTTTCCTATTACAGTCTTTTCATTAGAAAAAACTGAATTAGACACCATCGCTGATACTATTGGCTGTCTTAATATTGAAAATGATAACACAAGATTAAATTGTTTCGAAAACAATGCTAAAAAATTAGAATCGGTTTTTCCCTTAGCAAAATTAAACGAAGAGGAACGGACGGCGAAAATAGAATCGATAAAAAAAATAAAAAAAATAGAATCATTTGGAGTGGTGCAAACAGTCAACGCTATAGTAGGTAAGGAAAAACAAGATTTAGAAAAAATTTCTGCAATTATAAAGGATAACGACTTTGTTGATTTGACTAAAATCAGAATTTATTTTCAAAATGGTCAAATATGGAGACAAGTTGACTCCACGCCCTACCGAGGTCCTAAAAATCTTGAAGGAAAGAGAGCATTTATATCGTCCGCAGCTCTTGGAAGTTTTTTGATGAAGATAGAAGGAGTAGGGGGTAAATTTAGAGTACGCAGGGAGAAATAAAAAAACCCATGACTAAGAAAAATCAAGGCTTGAATATCTTAGGAATAGAGACCAGTTGTGACGAAACAGCTGTAGCTATAGTCAACATACAAGAAAATTATAAGGGCAAGATCTTATCAAATAAAATTCTTAGCCAAAATAAAGAACATTCGCCATATGGTGGCGTGGTACCCGAAATAGCTTCACGATCTCATGTTGAGCATCTTGATGATCTTATAGATCAAGCACTAAAGGATGCTGAACTTTCTTTTGATAATTTTGACGGAATTGCTGTGACTTCTGGTCCTGGATTGATAGGAGGTTTGATAGTAGGCATGGCAACTGCAAAGGGGCTTTCTCTGGCCACTAATGTTCCATTAATCGGCGTTAATCATTTGGAGGGTCACGCTCTTACTCCTTTACTTACCAATGACACTTCCTTCCCTTATATTCTTCTTCTTGTTTCAGGAGGGCATTGTCAGTTGATCATTGTTGAGGCATTAGGAAAATATTCTAAAATTGGAACAACATTGGATGATGCAGTTGGTGAAGCATTTGATAAAGCAGCAAAATTTATGGGCCTAGGTTATCCGGGGGGGCCAGAATTAGAAAAACTTGCCTTAAGAGGAAACCCTTATGCTTTTGATTTACCCCGCCCTTTAATAGATCAGGATAATTGTAATTTTTCCTTTTCTGGACTTAAAACAGCTTTTATAAGGTTAACAAGATCTATTGAACCGGTTGATAAAAAAACTAGTGCAGATTTGGCCGCATCATATCAACAAGCTATAATAGATTGTCTAATCAATAGACTTTCGAAATCCATCGAAATTGTTAAAGAATTGCGACCAGATTTAAAAATCAAGAATTTGGTTGCTTCTGGTGGAGTCGCAGCAAACAAGAAGCTTGCAGAACAAATGCAAGAATTTTCGAAAGAAAAAAATATGGAATTTATTTCCCCTCCTATTGAATTTTGTACTGATAATGCAGTTATGATAGCTTGGGCGGGAGGCTTGCGTTTATCGGAAGGAATGCGAGATCCGCTTAGCATCAATGCTAAAGCTAGATGGCCTCTTGAGGAGGTAAATATTAATTAAATGAAAGACAGCCCCAATACATCTTTTTCAAGATTTAAATCTATAGCCGTTATTGGGGCAGGTGCTTGGGGAACTGCACTAGCAAGAATTTTAAGTAAGAATAATGGTTCTATAAAAATATGGGCAAAAGAGGATTCCGTAATTACAAGCATAAACACCCGCCATGAGAATGAAACATTCTTAAAAAACATAACGTTGCCAAATTCCATTATTGCATATAAGAGTTTTGAAAATTTCGCTGATGCAGATTTAATATTATTAGTTACGCCGGCTCAATTTATGAGAACTACTTTGGAAGCCTTGAAAGAATTTGTAAATCCCGAAACTCCTATTGTTTTGTGCTCAAAAGGGATCGAGTCTGAAACTCTAAAATTCATGAGTGAAATAACAACAGATATTCTACCGCAGAATCCTCTTGCAGTATTATCCGGACCCAGCTTTGCGATTGATGTTGCTCATGGGAAACCCACAGCAGTGACACTCGCTTGTAAAAATGCTCTTCTGGGAGAGAGAATAGCAAATACTATAAGTTTACCAACATTTAGACCGTATCTATCTGATGATATCATTGGAACCCAAATAGGCGGGGTAACAAAAAACGTAATAGCCATTGCAGCTGGAATCGCCTACGGTTTTAATCTAGGGGATAGCGCCCGTGCAGCAATAATCGCAAGAGGTTTTTCAGAAATATGCCGCCTGTCAATTACCATGGGAGGAAAAGAAGAAACCCTTTCGGGCTTATCAGGAATAGGTGATTTGATTCTGACTTGTAGCTCAGAAACTTCACGTAATTTTTCTTTAGGAGTAAAACTTGGAAATGGACAAACAGTTACTGAAGCCACAGAAGGCTTAAAGACAGTTGCCGAGGGATTGCATTCGGCAAAAGCTGTCTTGGAGCTGTCAATAAGAAAAAAAGTTGAAATGCCTATTACCAAATCAGTAAATGATTTGATAGATCAAAAATCTTCACTAGAGGATATCATAAATAATTTGCTTTCAAGGCCAATTAAAAGAGAAAAATAAAATTGTATTGCTTAATATGCTCAGATAAAAAAGATTCACTTGATTTAAGAATGCAAAATAGGGAGGAACATCTAAAGTATGTTCAAGATTCGGGGTTGGTCTTTTTTGCTGGCCCTTTATTATCAGAAAAAGACGTAATGGTTGGAAGTTTAATAATATTAAATGTTGCTAAACGTTCTGAGGCTAAAGAATGGTCAAAAAACGATCCTTACAATAGGGCGGGCCTTTTCAAAAATATTAAAATCATAAAATTCAAACATTTAATATAAAAAAGATTGAATTAAAAATCGCTGATAATTCCATCTTTCTCCCAGTCATTATATCTAGTTGGTTCGGGGCCTTTCCTTCCGCCAATTTCCTTAGCCTGCTCTTTTGTTTTCTTTTTTTGTCTTCTTCTTTTCTCTACCTCTTTAAGGGCTTGACTGGAAATAGATATTTTGTTTTTTTTATTCATTATCTGCACTTGGACATATAGTCATATATAAACTATTTTTAAAGGATTATAAATTGTCAATCGGTTCAATCTAATGAGTCAAATTAAAGGAACAGAAACGAGAAAAATAGCTTCGTATATTCTTGAAGAGGTTATAAAACGATCCAATTCTATGGATGTAATATTAGAAAGAGTTTCAAGGATAAATAAAAATTATTCTAAGTTGAATCAGCGTGATCGAGCTTTTTGCAGGATGTTATCGGCTTCTACTTTAAGATACCTAACTCAGATAGATTATGCCTTAGATAAATTTTTAGATAAATCTCTAAGAAAATTACCAGAGAAAGTAAAAATTGCATTACGTTTAGGGGTGGTACAAATAATTTTCTTAGAAACCCCAAATTATGCTGCTGTCAATATGTCAGTCAACCTCGTAAGCAAAAATTGGAGATCATTAACTAATGCAATCCTTAGACGTATAACAAGAGAGAAATCGATATTTTTGAAACACTTAAACAATGGCCCGAAGATTCCCGTTTGGTTAGAAAAAAGATGGAAAAAAAACTGGAAAGAGGAGTATGAAGATATAATTAAAGTGCATCAAAATCTAACGCCTCCAATAGATATTTCGGTAAAGAGTAATGTAAAATTTTGGGCTAAGGAGTTAGATGCAAAATTGCTTCTAAATGATGTGTTGAGGATTTATGGTGAAGGGCGTATTGATAAACTATCAGGATTTCAACTAGGTGAGTGGTGGATACAAGATTTTTCTTCTCAGATTCCTGTTCGGCTTCTAAACGTTAAATCAGGTGAAAATATCCTTGATTTGTGCTCAGCCCCTGGTGGAAAGACAGCTCAATTAGCATCTCTTGGAGCAAAGGTTACTTCAGTGGATAAAAGCACATCAAGACTTGAAATATTAAAGAGTAACTTGAGACGATTAAAACTGACATCAGAATTGATAAATAAAGATATATTAAAATATAAGTTTAACAAAAGTTGGTCTAAGATCTTACTGGATGCCCCTTGTTCGTCAACTGGAACATTGAGGCGTCATCCTGATATAATGCACAATAAAAATGAAAAAGAAGTTTTGTTGCTTACCTCTATCCAGGAAAAACTTTTAGACAAAAGCTGGTCCATTCTTAACCAGAATGGCTTCTTAATTTACTGCACTTGCTCTCTTGAAAAAGAAGAGGGTGAAGACCAAATAGAAAAATTCCTAAATAAACATAAGGACGCACGAATAGATAAAATACTAGAACCTGAAATGGACGGTATCGAGGAATCAATATCGAAAAAGGGTTGGCTCAGAATTCTACCACATCATTATAATGATGAAGGCGGCATAGATGGTTTTTTTATTGCTCGTTTAAAAAAGGTTTAATGGATTTTGAGCTTACTTTGTTTATCTTGATTAAAGATTTTCAGTAATAAATTTTAATGAAATAATTAATTTTATATGACACAAAAAACAATAGAATTTTTTGTAGCTTGCATGGAGTTAAAGCCTCTGTTAATGAGTGTACATGGAAGAGAAAATAAAGATTGCCCCCTCCATATTAGCGGCTGATTTTTCGCAACTTGGTATCGAAACCCAAGCCATAACAAAGGCTGGTGCTGACTATGTTCATGTGGATGTCATGGATGGACATTTTGTTCCAAACATTACTATTGGTCCCGAAGTCATAAAAGATCTCAGAAAATGCACGGAATTACCTTTCGATGTACATCTAATGATTGCGCCTGTCGATCCGTTCCTTGAGAGTTTCGTCAAATCGGGGGCAGACATTATCACCTTTCACCCTGAGGCTGGGCCTAATACCCAAAAAACAATTAATATAATCAAAAAATTAGGAATCAAAGTTGGTCTTTCACTGAATCCTTCAACATCCATTGAAGTTCTAGATCCGTTAATAGATTGCTTGGACCTAATTTTAGTTATGACAGTAGTCCCGGGATTTGGTGGTCAAACATTTTTGGATGATCAACTAATAAAAATTGAAAAGATTCGTAAATTAATTGACAAAAGTGGGAAGAATATAGAATTGGAGGTTGACGGTGGAATTAATTTTGATACTGCTCCTAAAGCAATAAGCGCGGGAGCCGATGTTTTGGTTGCTGGTACCGCAACTTTTAATGGTGGCCCCCAAAATTATGCTAGTAATATCTCAAAACTCAGAAACGGATAATGGAATCAAAATTAATAAAGATTGAAAGAGCCCTTATCTCTATATCAAATAAAAATGGAATCTTGGATTTGGTAAAAATTCTTCAAGATAACAATGTAGAAATAATTTCAACAGGAGGCACGTCTTTATTCTTGTCTGAATCGGGATTTAAAGTTGTGGACGTTTCTTCAATAACAGATTTTCCAGAAATATTAGATGGTCGGGTTAAAACCTTACACCCGAAGATTCATGGTGGCCTCTTGGGAATTAGGGAGAATACTAATCATAAAAACACAATGTTAGAACAGGAAATTCCCAATATAGATTTATTGATAGTTAACCTTTATCCTTTTGAAGAAACTATTGCTAAAGGCTCTTCATACAAAGAATCGATAGAAAATATCGATATTGGTGGTCCAGCAATGATAAGAGCAGCAGCAAAAAATCACGATGGCGTTGGTGTGGTAGTTGATCCAAATGATTATGATAAAATTTCACAAGAATTAATTAAGAATAATTGTTGCCTAACTAAGCAAACCACAAAAAGGCTTGCTCTAAAAGCATATTCAAGAACGGCCTCTTACGACGCAACTATATCTAACTGGCTTTCGTCCCAATTAGGTGAACAGATGGGAGATTTTAAAGCTGTTGGAGGAAGTAAAATACAATCACTACGGTATGGAGAAAATCCTCATCAAAGTGCTGCATTTTATAGCGACGGCACTAATCGCTTAGGGGTGGTTACTGCGAAACAACTTCAAGGAAAAGAACTCAGTTATAATAATATTAACGATACAAATGCAGCTTTCGAATTGGTGTCCGAATTTAATCCTGAAGAAGGATCTGCAATTGCTATTATCAAACACGCCAATCCGTGTGGAGTAGCAGTAGGAAAAAAACAATCTGAAGTTTTTAATAACGCTTTAGCGTGCGACTCTACTTCTGCCTTTGGAAGTATAATTGCCCTTAATACTGAGCTTAGCGGGGATACAGCAAAGTTAATAACCGAAATATTTACAGAAGTAATTATTGCTCCGTCAATATCGAAAGACGCTGAAAGGATCTTGTCTGAGAAAAAGAATCTAAGAGTGATGATTACTGGTGGAATCCCTGATCCTCTTGAAGAAAATGTGTCATTTAAGACAGTATCAGGAGGATTTCTAACACAATCCAGAGATAATATAAGCCTTGATCTAAACGAAACAAAGATCGTAACAAAAAGAAAACCAACTGATAGTGAAGTGGAAGATTTAATTTTTGCCTTCAAGGTTGCTAAACATGTAAAATCTAATGCAATTGTTTATGCAAAAAATAAAACAACGGTTGGCATTGGAGCTGGGCAAATGAACAGGTTGGATTCTTCAAGGATCGCTGCTAGAAAATCACTTGACGCTGCTTTAGCCCTAGGAAATAAAGACCCCTTAGCGGTGGGCTCAGTAGTTGCTTCAGATGCTTTTTTCCCATTCGCAGATGGTTTGATGGCTGCTGCAGAGGCTGGTGCAACTGCAATTATCCAACCGGGTGGATCTATTCGTGATGATGAGGTAATCCAAGCAGCCGACGAAGAAAATTTGGCTATGATCTTTACAAGCATTAGACACTTTAATCATTAATTTAATAATTTACCTTCAGCCCCAAATAAATGGATGCTCCCTCGGTCCCATACCCATAAATATCCTGATAACTTTCATTAAAAATATTTTTTATTTTAGTATAAAAAACTAAATCATTTTTTAAATTCTTTATAAAAGTTAGATCAGCCCTAATCCATTCTTCGAGGGTGCCCCGCGTATCTTTTTCTCTTCCGTTATAATTAATCTGGAAAAAAAATCTTGAATCTGAACTAATGATATAAGAAAAATCAATCGACGCCTTTCTTTTTGGAATTCGTATAAGACTAACTCCTAATGAGTCTTTAGCTTCTAAAAAAGAATAACTACCAGTAATATTAAAATTTTCTGATTCGTTATAACCTAAATTCAGTTCAACACCTTCAGTAGAAACCCTTTTTATATTTTCATAAACGCCAAGAGCAAAAGAAAAGTCTATTTGGTTTATAATATCTTGATTAAAATAAGTTATTCCAAAAGTAACCCCTTTGTCTTTTGATGTATATTCAAAACCTACTTCGTATCCTTCACTGCTTTCTGGTTTTATAGATTTGTTAGCGGTTACTGCTCCACAACAAAAAAATGTTGATTGGAATATTGTCGGCAACTTGAAGCCTTCACCCCAATTCGACCTGAAGAACCAGTCATTTCCTAAATCATAAAATCCAGTAATCTTCATTGTATTTTTTTTGGAATCGTTATTTCTTCTATCGCTTCTAAGACCTAAGGAAATACCTAATTTTTTTAAGGGCTTAAGCTCGTATAATAGGAATAAAGATTTAGTGCTTATGGAATCTGTTAAGACCTTTGTTTCCTCATTCTCAAGACCAAAGGTTAAAAAATTAGTAGGGCTAAAAGAATAATTTCCTGTATATCGTATAAAATCTCTTTTTCCCTCGGCAGAGAAATTCTGCTTCCCATTTAAAGAATATTTTCTATCTATACTGGATCTGGCATATGTTAGAATGTTATCTAACTTTCCTTCTAATACACTCCTTTTGACTGACATAGTCCAGTTCAAATGGTTGGACTTGGTGTTTTCATCCCCATCTTTTACACCTGTTATAAAACCATAACTATCAAAATCGATGTCCGATTCCGAATAATTTATATTAGTGCTGTATGTAATGTCATAAAGGTTAATCTTTCCTTTGAACAAAAAAGATCGGCTTCCAAAACCATCCCTTTCAAAATTGCCATCATTTTCTTCCGCTTTAGAAATTCCCTTCGATTTATGGTCAAATGCAGAGATTTGAAAATTACTCCCATTGTTAGAAAAATATATATTAGCCCCTAATTTAAAAGTTTCGTGGGATCCTGTTTCAATAAAAAAGTTGTATTTTGGTCCCATTTGGAAGTCCTTCGTAACGATATTTATTAGACCACCAATCGCATCGCTCCCCCACAATGTGGATTGGGATCCTTTAAGTACCTCAATTCTCTCTATATTAAAGGTTTGAAGATTAGAAAAATCAAAGGCACCCTCCGGAGAGGAGGCATCATTTACTTTCACTCCGTCAATAAGAACTAATGTCTGACCACTCGATGCGCCCCTAATTCTTGCGTACGAAGTTCCTCCGAAAGCACCACTTTGACTGATATTAATTCCCCCCAAAGACTCTAATGCTTCACTAACAAAACTATATCCCTTATTAAAAATTTCATCGGAAGTGATAACATCAATACTAGATCCGGTCTGGTAAATGTTGACAGAAGATCGGACGGCTTTGACTTGTATTGTTTCTAAAGAATGTACTTTAATTTGCTGCGATTTTGCCTGGCTATAGACATTTGAAGCGATCACAATAAGGAAACAACAGAAAAATTTTTGCATATCAATTTTCTTTCAAAAAAACTTTCTAGTTACCCTAATAGGGTAGCTAATCTGTCGTTTCAAAGGAAAATCCTGCCTTAAGGATTAACCCGATCCTAGGGCGAACGACACGATGGTAGGTCTCCTGGCTCACATTTCGAAGCTTTGAACGCCTTCCCAAAAAAA
>Ga0315334_10002166_pt1 | contig 12237 bp, 14 predicted proteins | sample M150034915metaG_FD_205555 | JGI IMG/M metagenome (GOLD analysis project Ga0315334, IMG submission 205555) | Ammonia-oxidizing marine archaeal communities from Monterey Bay, California, United States - M1 500m 34915 | ecosystem: Environmental > Aquatic > Marine > Intertidal zone | place: USA... | reverse complement strand
AACGGCGGCAAAGAAGTTGTTCAGCATGGCATGGGTTTCTTCGGCATCTATGCCGGATGACATCCGGGTAAATCCGAAAATATCGGCGAATAAAGCGGTTACTTGGCGGCGTTCGCCTTGGCTCTCAATAGCGGTGAGGGCGTTTGACGCTGACGGGGCAAGTGCCGCGATCGCCGCCGCGAACTTGCGGCGCTGTCCCATGGGCAGACCGAGTTCCTTCAGATCATCGTCGGTCAGAAATTGTGCGGCGGCCATGTCAATTTCGTTCTCGGCGAATACCTCGTGGTATTTGCCAAGGTCGAGTGCTTCCAGCAATGCTGAAATTCAGTTGCCAATGAAGCGCCTTCCCTCAACTAATATTCAATTTTAGCCATCAATTCAGTCTATATCATTCACTGAGTTGGTGGGCCGTTGCGGTGCAGATCCTGAAGTAACGCCAGTTTCGCAGTACGCGGCCGCAGGCGCCAGCGGTAGACCTGTAAATTCTCCATCACCCGCTGCACATAGTTCCGGGTCTCTGAAATGGGGATGGCCTCGACCCAATCGATGGGGTCTATCGCGCCCTTGCGGGGGTCGCCGTTTTGCCGCAGCCAGCGCCGCACCCGGTTGGGCCCCGCGTTATAGGCCGCGAGGGCCATGATGTAGGAGCCGCGATAGGCCTTGATCAACTGCCCCAGATAGGCCGCGCCCAGGCGCATATTGTAATGGCCCTCGAACAGGCGGCTCTTCCGATAGCGGAGGCCGAGGCTTTTCGCCACCTTGCGTGCCGTGCGCGGCAGCAGTTGCATCAGGCCCCGCGCAGAGGCGGACGAGATTGCGCGGGGGTCGAATTCGCTTTCCTGACGGGCCACGGCGTGGGCCAGGGCGGCCTCTATCTTCATGGGCGGCAGGGTAGCCAGGACGGGGTAGCCGGTCCTGGCCAGCAAGGTGCCGGCGCGGAGCGAAATTTTTGCCGTCCGCACCGCCAGGTCCGGTTGCTTCAAATCCTCGGCCAGACGGGCCACCAGTTTTCGTTTCGGCGGACTGTCAGCTGTCTTGGCCAGATACAGGATGAAGGGACGCAGGTGGTCGGGCTGCTTCAGGGCAAGCAGCATATGGCTCAAGCGGACCAGTTCGCGCTTGTCGAAATGCAGTTTGGTGGCCACCGTGGGCACGGGTTCTTTCGGCAGGCGCCAACGGCCCTTGGGGCCGAGGGCCTGAACCGCCAATTGACCATAGTAGGTTGCGGGATAGCGGGCCGCCTCGCTATACCACAGGGCGCGGTCCCCGCCCCGGTCCAGGGCTTGATTGGCGCGCCCGGCCCAATAGGCGGCGCGGGCCAGACTGACCGGATAGCGTACATTCTTGTACAACGCCGCGAAATGACCCAGGGCCCGGGCGCCATCATGCAAATAGCGCAGCGCGATCCAGCCTGACAGGAATTCCGCCTGGGCATAGGAAAAGCTGCCTGGTGTTTGCCGATGCCCGGCGGCCAGGCGGTAGGCCAGCGCCGCCTTGCCCTCGTGCTGGGCCATGCGGGCCTGGATGTGCCGCTCCAGCCACCATTGTTTTGGACGAGGTCCAATGTCGGTGCGCGGTTGCAACAGGATCTCGCGGGCCCGGTCATCGAGTCGCTTGCGCCGGCGCCAGCGCAGGCGCTCGTAGGCCAGGCCGCTGTCGGCCAGCCATTCCCGCGGCACGGCGGAAATTTTACTGTCCACGCCGGGACCTTGCACCATTAGGCTCTCCCGCGCCTCGGCCAGTTTGCGGTAGCCATTGGGCACCACGGTATAAAGCCGCCGGGCACTGTAGCGGTGTCCTTGCCAGAGCAAACGATCCAGCCGCGTCATATGGTCTTCTTGGCTGAAAATTTTTCGATAGCGGCGGTAGATGGCTTTTGACTGCCGCCTAGGGAAGGTGTTGTTGATCCAGGCATGGCGCAGCCACTGTTTGCCGTCCGCCGCCAGCCCCGCATTCGATTCCGCCGCCAGCATGGCCTGCGCCAGGCGCAATTGCCCCGGCCCCGATATGGGCCGGTGTTTGGTGAACCAGGCCAGGGCCTCGTTGTTGTCGATACGGCTGATCTCCATGGCCTCCTCGGCCCGCCGGATCAGGCGCCGGATGGAGGGCCAATCAGGGTTCGCCTCAACGAAAGCGGATATTTTTGCAAACCCGGCCCGGTTGCCTGGCTCGCGGTAATGCAGCCATTTTATGGCTCTGGCCGGCAGGCGCTGCCTGGCCTTGGCGGCCCAGCGGTGGGCCCCGGCCCAGTCACTTTTCTTGACCGCCCTGAAGGCGTTGATGTAGTAGCCCCGATCCTGGGAGGACAACTGGTCGGACAATTGGACGGACAACTGAGTAGATAGCGGGCCGTCCGCGCCCATGGCCGGTGCCGGGCACAGGGACGCCATGCCTGGGAGCAAAAGCAGGCGGGCAACGCGGAACGGATATACAAATAAGGTCCGAATTGTTGTTCTCGCTGCTTGCCCCCTTGCCGGGGAAAGGGTTAAGTTCGCGACTCTTTTAACAGATTAACCTTTTCCCTAGGAGAGAACCATGTTCAAGGGGTCAATTGTTGCGCTCATCACGCCCTTCCGCGACGGTCTTTTGGATGAAAATGCCTTGCGCAAACTTGTCGATTGGCATGTTGAGATGGGCACCCACGGCATTGTGCCGTGCGGCACCACGGGGGAAAGTCCGACATTGTCCCATGAAGAACATGGCCGCGTGGTGGAAATGGTCGTCGACCAAGTTGGCGGCCGCATACCCGTCATAGCGGGTGCCGGCTCCAACAACACGGCCGAGGCCGTCGCCTTGACCCAATCCGCCCAAAAGGCCGGCGCCGATGCGGTGTTGCACGTGGCGGGTTATTACAACCGGCCCAATCAGGAGGGGCTGTATCAGCATTTCAAGGCCCTGCATGACGCCTCCGACATCCCCATCATTGTTTACAATATCCCGCCCCGGGCCATCGTCGACATTCTGCCCGATACCATGTCGCGGCTGGCCGAACTACCCCGTATCGTCGGCGTCAAGGACGCCACGGGCGATGTCGCCAGGGTCAGCCGGGAGCGGCTGTTGCTGGGCGATAGTTTCTGTCACCTCTCGGGCGAGGACGGCACCGCGCTGGCCTACAACGCCCAGGGCGGTAACGGCTGCATTTCCGTCTCCGCCAACATCGCGCCCAATCTGTGCGCCAAGTTCCAGGAAGCTTGCCTGGCCGGCGACTACGACCTGGCCTTGAAGCTGCATGAGCGTCTGATGCCGCTGCATGTGTCGTTGTTTTTGGAGCCAAGTCCGGCGGGCGCCAAGTACGCCGCCGCCAAACTGGGCCTATGCCAGGCGGAAGCGCGTCTGCCCATCGTGCCGTTGACCGAGGGCACCATGGAAAAAATCGATGCGGCCATGACCCACGCCGGCCTAGTCAACTAGGCAGCCCGGTTAGGCGGCCCAATAAAGCAGAATATGCGCTCATGACCAGATCACATGACTAGAGCGATTGCCGAAAACCGCAAGGCCCGCCACAACTATTTTATCAATGATACGTTGGAGGCGGGCCTGATGCTGACCGGCACGGAGGTCAAATCACTCCGTGCCGGACAGGCCTCCATCGCCGAAGCCTACGCGGTGGAGAAAGACGGCAGCCTGCACCTGATTAACGCCCATATCCCCGAATACAAGGGCGGCAACCGCCTTAACCACGAACCATTGCGCCCCCGCCCGTTGCTGTTGCACAAGCGCGAGATCGAAAAGCTGGCCAACGCCATCGCCCGCGCCGGGGTTACCGTGGTGCCGTTGAAGCTATATTTCAACGACCGCGGCATCGCCAAATGTCTGCTCGGCATCGCCAAGGGCAAGAAACAGCACGACAAACGGGCCACTTCGAAAGACCGGGATTGGAAACGGGATCAGGCCCGCTTGATGCGGGATAGGGGCTAGGGCCAGCCCTTTCAATGCTGTCCGACTACATCGATAGCCATTATGCCCGCACTCGTCTGGCGCTGCCACCTTGGCCGGCTGCGGAGGGCGAAATAGAGGTTGAAACCTGTGTCATCGGCGGTGGTCTGGCGGGGCTGAATACCGCGCTGACATTGGCCGAGATGGGGCGTGATGTCTGCCTGTTGGAAGGCAAGCGGATCGGTTGGGGCGCCTCGGGCCGGAATGGTGGTTTTGTCGGGGCGGGGGGATATGCCCGGGATTTGGCCAGTTTAGTGCGCGTTTTCGGCGTCGAGGAGACGCGGATATTGCATGATCTGGCCCGCGAAGGCTGGCAATTGGTGCGCCGGCGGATCGAGACTTATAAAATGTCGGGCATTGGGCGCAAGGACGGCATTCTGGTGGCCTCCTGGTTCAATGACGACGACGGGCTGCAAAGGCACCGGGATTTCATGGCGAGGCATTTTGACCGGGAGTATCAGTTCATCAACAGGGAGGCGATGGCGGAGATGATTTCCTCGCCGCGCTATTACGGCGGTTTGTTGGACCGCGAGGGGTTTCAGTTTCATCCCCTGAATTATTGCCTCGGCGTGGCCAAGGCGGCCTCCGGCCTGGGCGCCAGGGTGTTCGAAAATTCGCCCGCCATCGGTCTTGATTTGGCCGGGGCGGAAAAACGCATTGCCACGCCGGGCGGCCGGATCAAGGCAAGGAACGTAGTTTTCGCCATGGGCGGCTATCAGGGCGGGCTGTACGGCAATCTGCATGGCAAGCTGGGACGCGCGGTGCTGCCCATCGCCACCTATGTGATGGTGACGGAACCCCTGGGGGACAACCGCCTTCGGCAGGCGATCCGGGTGCCCTATGCCATTGGCGACACCAAGTTCGCCACCGATTACTACCGCCCCCTGGATGATAGCCGCATTCTTTGGGGCGGCCGTATTTCGGCCCGATTGCGGGAGCCCAGCCACCTGAAAGCCAAAATGCTGGCCGATCTGACCAAGGTTTATCCGCAACTGAAGGGCGTCGATGGAGATCTCGCCTGGATGGGCACCATGAGCTACGCCGGGCATAAAATGCCCCAGATCGGCACGCTTGGCCCCGGCATCTGGTATGCTCAGGCTTTTGGCGGCAGCGGCATGTCGACCACTTCCATGGCGGGGCTGTTGCTGGCTGCGGCGATCACCGGGCAAGACGACCGTTACCGCCATTTCGCCCGCTTCGGGCTGGGCTGGGCGGGCGGCGATCTGGGCCGCCTGGCGGCGCAGATGACGTATTGGGGCCTGCAACTGGGTGACGCCTCGCGGGTGGCGCGAAAGAATTAACAAGGCCGGAGTTTGAAACCCGTCCCCGCCCAGGTCGGTCAAACCCGATTGGCCCAAGGTGACATGACCGCTTTTCCCCCAACTATTGGGAAATGATCGGATCAAGATCATGAGGTGCCAGATAACGCGATAAAAAACCGCCCCAGGAACCGGCTGGACGCCACACGGGAAAATGTGATCCAGCCGATCAGCGACATGATCGATCGCCAACTGATACAATCGAATTTGCCGGCGTCTCTCAATTGAAATAAAGGGCATATTAAGAGGTATTATTTCTACCCAGAATTGAAGTTTGTTTTTAACCGATTGCTAAGTCTATTGCGCTAACTTCCTAAGCTCTCAACCAAAAAAGAGTACCTTGTTTTGGTTGGATCATGGGACGGATAGAATGGTTGAGCCGTTGTGGCGATTGTTAAATCGCCTGGTTGGAAAAGTCACACATTCCCAGCGCGCTGCTTTTGAGCGGCAGCTTGATTTTTCGCGTGCGGATGTGGATGCAAAAGTCACAATTTTCATAGAGGGCCGGACGTTTCGGGGGCGGCTTCACGATGTGTCCATCTCGGGTGCCGTGTTGGAACCAAATTGCGGTCTGAACATTGGCGATGAATTGGAGATGGAGTTGCCCAATATTCCAGGCCGGGTCAAGGCCCAGGTAATGCGGCTGCTTGATGACCGGATCGGGGTGCGGTTCTCCAGCCCGGGCGTCGGTGTTCTCATTGCGGGTTGGAGCCGGGGAACGTCTACCGCGAACACCGCGGCGACCTCTCCGTCTGGAAACTGACGGCGCGGTCATGGCTGAGACACTTGATACAATCCCGCCCACCGGCATTGGTGGTCGCCTGAAGGCTTGGTGGGATGGCGGAGAGGCACCCGATGTCCAGGCCGAGAAGAAGGCCAGGCTAAGTGCGGCCGTGTCGGCATCGGAAGACGCCATGGAAGAATTTCCCTCGCCCAGCGGCATCGCCGAATGGGCACCGCAGCGCATTGCCTCCATCCAGCGTTTGTACGGCGAAGGTAATGACGGCCCGTCCAGCCGTGATCGCATTCGAGATCTGGTCAATCCCATTGGATTGAACGCCGAGATGACGGTCCTGAATATCGGCGCCCGCCTCGGCACGGCGGCGCGGACCATCGCCAAGGAGACCGGGGCTTGGGTCGATGGAATTGAATGGGACGAGGGTTTGGTGGATGAGGCCGTCCGCTTGTCCGCCAAGGAGGGATTGGTCAAATAAGCCGTCATTCGGAATTTGAATTTGGATGATCCGGAAGTTCGCGAGCACAAACGCGATGCCATCGTGATCCGGGAATTTCTTTACCAGATGCCGGAGCGGGAGCGGTTATTCAAGACATTGGCTGATTTGCTAAAGCCCAGCAGTCATTTGCTGGTCACCGAATTTCTCGTCAACCCCAGCAAGGGTCAAGAAGAGCGGGCCGAGTGGAGCGCCCTGCACCGCACCGTGCCGCGATTGTTCGAGCTGGATGAAATCCGCGAGGGCCTGAACAAGGTCGGCTTCGATGTCCGCGTCGCCAAGGACGAGACCAAGTCATACAAGGCCGCGCTGTTGAACGATATTCGCAAGTTCGGCGATTCCGCCGCCGATACCCCCCTATCACGGGAATTGCAGGAATGGGTCATGTGGGAAGTGGAATACTGGGCCCGTACATTTGCCGCGTTGGACGCGGGCGGCATCACCATGCACCGCATCCACGCCGTCACGCCCATGGCAGACCCAACCAAATCCTAATACCATTCCCAATCCGAACCTCAATTATGGCTGTCAGGCGATGGCGATACACTCAATCTCGATATCAAATGGCATCGGCCACGAGCCCACGGCGGCAAAGGTGCGCGCGGGTGGATCATGGGGAAAGTATTCGGCATAGATCTCATTGACGGCGCCAAAGAAGCCGGAATTAGCGGCGTAAACAGTGCACTTCACCACCTTGTCCAAAGATGACCCAGCAGCTTCCAGGCAGGCCGTGACATTTTCAAGTACCTGTCTGGTCTGGGCCTTGATATCACCCTCGATCATTTCACCGGTTGCCCGATCAATGGGCGGCATGCCGGAAACGAAAACGAAGCCTCCCGCCTCAACCGCCGGAGACAGAGGAACCTTTGATTTCGCCAACATCTCCGAGATACCTGGCACGGCAATGCATTGTTTTTCCATTTCGCGGTTTCCTTTTCAGACAACGATAGATGGCGGCATCGGCGGCGCCACCGAGAAGTTGAAGAATACTAATCGCTCCAATCTGGGCAATCGCCTGCTCATTGGGGCTTTTGCTTCATAGACCCATCTGGGCCAGGATTGCCGGCAGAACCGGGCCGTCCTCGTCACCCATGGCCGCCGTCATGTCGAAATGATCGGCCCCGGGAACTTCCATATATTCCGCGCCGATACCATTTTCCCGGCACAGATCGACATAAGTACGGGTCTGCTTGATCCATTCGGCCGTTTCGCCGCCGCCCACGGGCACCAGCAGCGGCAGATCCCGCCGGGGCGGATGGCACAATGGTGACACGGTATCGAGCATCTCGGCCGTCAGACCAATGACTTCGTTGACGCTGATGCCCAGGACGGGTTCCGGATCATAAACCCCCGTCAGCAGGGCCGCCCCCTTGATCAGGTCGGCGGGCAGACCTTCGCCTTCCCAATCATGGGCCAGCATCATGGCGCCCAGATGGGCGCCGGCGGAATTGCCCGAGATATATATGGCTTCCGCGTCGCCGCCCCATTCGGCAATGTTGCCGTGGGTCCAGATCAGGGCGCGGACCACCTCGGCCATGATTTCGGGCAGGGTGACGTCGGGACACAGGTCGTAGTTAATTATCACCACGCAGGCACCGGCGACGGTGAAGGGTTCGGCAAAAAAGCTGACGTCCGATTTGTCCTGGGCCCGCCAATAGCCGCCGTGAATATAAAATTGTACCGGGGCGCCGTCCGCCTCGGCCGGAAAAACATCCAGGACTTCCTTGGCGCCGGGGCCATAGCGCAGATCATAAACCCCTTCGATGCGGCAGCGCGCCTCGGCCGAGGCGGTGACGCGGCTATCAATCTTGCCCTGATGATCAGGCACCGCCTGGCGGGGATTATACTGCCGCTCGAAATCCTCAATCGAATAACCGCGCCGATCGATCATCTTCACTCTCCCTCCTTATGCAAACGCCTGCAGGCCGGTGATGGCGCGGCCCAGGATCAGTGCGTGCACGTCATGGGTTCCCTCGTAAGTGTTCACCGTCTCCAGGTTCACCATGTGGCGCATGACGTGGTACTCGTCTGAAATACCGTTGGCGCCGTGCATGTCCCGGGCGGTCCGCGCGATGTCCAAGGCCTTGCCGCAGCAATTGCGCTTGATGATGGAAATCATCTCGGGCGCCGCCCGGTGCTCATCAATCAGGCGGCCCACGCGCAGGCAGGCTTGCAGGCCCAGGGAAATCTCGGTCTGCATGTCCGCCAGTTTTTTCTGCACGAGTTGGGTTGCGGCCAGGGGACGGCGAAATTGTTTGCGGTCAATGGTGTATTGGCGCGCCGCATCCAGGCAAAATTCAGCCGCGCCCATGACGCCCCAGGCGATGCCATAGCGGGCCCGGTTCAGACAGCCGAAGGGGCCGGACAGGCCCTTGGCCTCGGGCAGGTAATTCTCGTCCGGCACAAAGACGTCTTCCAGGGCGATACCGCCCGTGATCGAGGCCTTCAGGCTCAATTTGCCCTCGATCTTGGGCGTGGAGAAACCCTTGAAGCCGCGCTCCACCAGATAGCCGCGAATATCGCCATTGTCGTCCTTGGCCCAGATCACCGCCACATCGGCGATGGGGGAATTGGTGATCCACATCTTGGCGCCATTGAGGATCCAGCCGCCATCGACTTTCTTGGCCTTGGTCACCATGGAGCCGGGGTCCGAGCCGTGATCGGGTTCGGTCAGGCCAAAACAGCCCACATGCTCGCCGCTGGCCAGTTTGGGCAGGAACTTTTGTCTCTGCGCCTCGGTGCCGTAGGCATTGATGGGATGCATCACCAGGCTGGACTGGACGGATGCGGCGGAGCGGTAGCCGCTGTCGATCCGTTCCGTCTCCCGTGCGATCAAGCCATAACAGACATAGGACAACCCGGCGCAGCCATAGCCCTCGATGGTGGCGCCCAGCATGCCCATCTCGCCCATCTCGTTCATGATTTCACGGTGGAAATGTTCCTGCCGCGTAGCCTCGATAATCCGCGGCATCAACTTGTCCGCGCAGTATTCGCGGGTGCTGTCGCGGACCATTCTTTCGTCTTCGTTCAGTTGGTCGTCCAGCAGGAACGGATCGTCCCAGGCAAATGACCCGGTCGCGAGATAGTCTGTTTGGCTCTTCGCCCGACCCGTGCTCATGGCGCATACTCCTGGATGATATCGTTGAGATTACTTTCATATGGTCTGCCGGCCGGTTTGCCAAGAGTTACCATCACCAGGACGCCATGCCACCGGCAATTTCCTATCAAAACACTTCAACATTTTGCAACATTTCGACCCTGGCGCAGAATTGTCCTTGAATTCGCGACAACTGAAGGCAAAAATGGTTTGGGTAAAATTTCTGTAATATTCTATCCATACTTCATCGATTGGTTGCCGGATGGGGTGGCGGTAGCGTGTGATCAATAGGGGACTGGACGTGGACTACGACAAGATATTTGCTGATCGGCTGGCTGAACTGCGCAGCGAGGGGCGCTACCGTGTTTTTGCCGAACTGGAACGCCACGCGGGCGATTTCCCCAAGGCAACCCGCCATCATGACGGCGGCACCCAGGATGTCACCGTTTGGTGTTCGAATGACTATTTGGGCATGGGCCAGAACAAGGATGTACTCGCCGCCATGCACGATGCCCTGGACAAAGTCGGCGCCGGCTCGGGCGGCACCCGCAATATCTCGGGCACCAATCATTTTCATGTATTGCTGGAACAAGAACTGGCCGACCTGCATGACAAGGAAGCCGCTCTGCTGTTCACCTCCGGCTATATCTCGAACGAGGCGACCTTGTCCACGCTGGTCAAGGCGCTTCCAGGATTGATCATTTTTTCCGATGCCTTGAACCATGCCTCGATGATCGACGGCATTCGCCATGGCGGCGGCCCGAAGCAGATCTGGCGCCATAATGATCCCGATCACCTGGCCGAACTTCTGGCCCAGGCCGACCAAAATGCGCCAAAGATCGTGGCCTTTGAATCGGTCTATTCCATGGACGGCGATATCGCCCCCATATCCGAGATTTGCGCCGTGGCCATGGAATACGGCGCCATGACTTATTTGGATGAAGTGCATGCGGTTGGCATGTACGGCCCCCGCGGTGCCGGCGTCGCGGCCCGTGACGGCGTCATGGACCAGCTGGATATTATCGAAGGCACCCTGGCCAAGGCGTTCGGCGTCATGGGGGGCTATATCACCGCCTCCGCCGATCTGGTGGATGTGATCCGCAGCTATGCCTCTTCCTTCATTTTCACCACCTCCATCGCTCCGGTGATCGCGGCGGGCGCCTTGACGTCAATCCGCCATCTCAAGTTATCGGACGCCGTGCGGACCCGCCATCAGGAGCGGGCGGCGGCGCTGAAGCGGCTATTCTCCGAGGCGCAATTGCCCCTGATGCCGTCGGTCAGCCATATCGTGCCGCTGATGGTGGGGGATGCGGCCCTTTGCAAACAGGTCTCGGACGATCTGCTGGATAAATTCGGCATCTATGTCCAACCCATCAATTATCCCACGGTACCGCGGGGCACCGAACGCCTGCGCTTCACCCCGACGCCTTTTCACAGCGACGCTATGATGGCCGAACTGGTCACCGCGCTGAAGGTTGTTTGGGCCCGTCTGGGTTTGCGCCGCGCAGCTTGAGGCTGGAAAAGGGTAGACAACGTCTTGCCGGATAATTCGGGACAGAAACGCAGTTACCTGGTGGAATTTCAAGCCATTGGCAATGCCGTGAAGGTTTCCGCCTTGGATCCCGCTACCCTGTTGGAGGTTTCCATTCTTGGGCCCACCACCGCCAGCGAGACGGAATTATTCCGTCTGGCGGTGCAGAAGCTGGAATATATGTTGCAAAAAAGGGCGGACCAGCCAGACGGCAGAGGCGGTATAAAAGCCTAGTGGACGGCAGGATGAACCATACTAGATCGACCATCGTTGCCTTGGGCATCATTACGGCGCTGGCGCTGATGGCATCCGCCGTCCGGGCGGAAATTGTTATTGCCACGGTTGGGCCCATGAAGGGACCGTTTGCCGGTCTTGGGGACCAAATGAAGCAAGGCGCCGAGCTGGCGGTGGCGGATCTGAATGCCAAGGGCGGCGTATTGGGTCAAAAGGTCAAGCTGATCGTCGGCGATGATGCTTGTAATCCGGAGGTCGCCGTCACGGTCGCCAAATTCGTGGTCAACCAAGGGGCCAGTTTTGTTGCTGGACATTTCTGCTCGGCTGCCTCGATTGCCGCCTCGGATATCTACAACAAGGATAATATCCTGCTGATTTCACCTGCCTCCACCCATCCCCTTTTGACGGACCGGGGCCTGGAAAACGTGTATCGCGTCAGCGGACGGGATGATCGGCAGGGCATCATCGCTGGCAATATGCTGGCCGATTAGTTTGGCGGCAAGAAGATTGCCATCGTGCACGATGGGCAAGCATATTCACAAGGCTTGGCTGCGGCGGCCAAGAGCCAGTTGAATTCGCGGGGTATCAACGAAGCTCTCTTTCAGACCGTAGCGGCCGGGGCCAAGGACTATGCCGGCCTGGTGACCACCTTGAAGCGCAACGAAATCGATGTCTTGTACTACGGCGGCTATCACAGGGAGGCCGGCACGATCATGCGGGGCATGCATAAACAGGGCATTTCCGTGGTGATGGTTTCAGGCGATGATTTGGCCACTGGAAAATATTGGATCATCATCGGCCTGGCGGGGGAGGGGACGTTGTTCACTTTTCCGCACGACCCGGTCAAATCCAAACATGGCCGGACCGTCGCAGACGCTCTGTGAAAGC
>Ga0315334_10002163_pt1 | contig 12249 bp, 21 predicted proteins | sample M150034915metaG_FD_205555 | JGI IMG/M metagenome (GOLD analysis project Ga0315334, IMG submission 205555) | Ammonia-oxidizing marine archaeal communities from Monterey Bay, California, United States - M1 500m 34915 | ecosystem: Environmental > Aquatic > Marine > Intertidal zone | place: USA... | reverse complement strand
AGTCAAGAGCCATCTTTACTAATTATGAAGGAGAGAGTAGGTGTGTGAGGTGTTTTCCCTACCGTGAGTGATGACAGATATATTACTGAGAGTTATGATGGTGGTATAAGGATTATCATGAAAGTATATAAAGAATGGGTATCTGAGAATGGAGAACCACAAGTGTTCCATAAAACAGATACAGAGAGGTTTGAAGTATGAGTGATATAATACCTTTAGAGGTTTCTCGTATAGACTGTATGAAAGTTTATACATTACAAATGATGTTATGGATAACAATATGGATGAAATGAGTGTAGAAGTTAAAGTGAAATATAATTGTCACGTATGTCATAAAGAAATGGAAAAGAGAGATATAAGCCCCTTCATGGAGTGGCATATATGCGATAAGTGTATGGGGGAGAGCGAAACCTTTAAATAGGTAGTAGCTGTTGTTAGATTAGAGTTGATACAATGTCAATGAGAACAGAAATATTTGAGAGGGTCTTCAAAGCGGCGGAACATTTCCAAAGCACTGGAAACCACAAGCAAGTGAGCTTTAGGTATAACCCTGAAGTGAGAACAGAGTTTGACTTCTCTACGTGGAAGCACGATAGAGATAGTGACTCTGTGAGGAATATCCTAGTAGAGGATGTAAGGGTATCTAGTGAAGGTATGGTATATGCCGTAGGCGTAGACAACAGGTATAACCTGAAACAATACGCAGGGCAGTTTCCACAACACGTTAGAGCCTACCGTATAGACCGTATGGTGATGTAAGGATGAAACAGATAAGCACTGTTAAGACTATAGACCAATATAAACGAGTCTACGTTCCCGATGTTATCTTAGAAGAGATGGAGTTGGAAGCGGGAAGCAACGTTGTGTGGATGCAATGTGAAGATGACGGACATTTTATGCTAAAGAAAGCTATTGTAGAGATAGTTGATTAAGTATGGGTAAGCTGCTCGACGGCTTTATAAGCCAATACGATGACGAAGATTCCACCATATCTCTTAAAGACTTAATGTCTGATGATGAGCTTGTAGAGTGGGAACTGATGGTCAAAGTATTCAATGAGTTAGAGATAGCGGCGATTGGCCCTAACCTAAGAAAGATAGCCAAGTTCTATAAGCTTGAGCGGTGGCAAGAGATGTCAGTCCTAGCCTTAGTAAAGGTAATGGAAATGATGTTGTCTAACGCTAAAGATAGGATGGACGAGGTTCACAATAGGATGGAAAATCTGGATAAGATAAATATGGAAATAGACAATACCGACAGGATGTTCCAGTGAGATGTGAGATGTGTAAGTTTAAATTGCACACTGACTACATTAAATACAGAGATACTAAGGGCAGTCCCTACTGTTACAACTGTTATATAGTCATAGGAGGAAGACCATGAGAGACTATTTCAGAACAAAGACTCTCAATGTTCCTATCCCTTCTGAACCAGAGCTATATATAGCTATGGCACTAGTAATAATGTTTGCTATGTGGGTGGTAGTGAGATGACTAACCAACAATTAGATATGATATCAGGGTTCTTATTTGGATTAGGGTTCGGTGTGATAGTGGGATACTACTTACTATGAGTATGGCTCACTTCTGCGTAAAGTGCAAACGACGCACGGTTCCTAAGTGGTCGGGCCTATGCAAACGATGTATAAGAGAAGGATATCACAGAGACGTAGGACAGGAGACACTATGAAAGAGAAGAACTATACAGTATATGATGATGAAATAGTGATAAAGATAACACCAGAAATGATACGGCTGCTAATGAAAGCGACGCATAAAGATAGTAAATATGCTACGACTACACACGCAGAATCTTTTATCGAACTTTTTAGAGATGAGATTGAAGATTCATTACGAGATGCTGTAAGAGGAGTAGTGAATAGACACTATGAATGAACGTTGGGAAGCCTTTGACCGCATATGGGCTAAAGGTATGAATGGTAAGATGCGTATGCGTCTTATGGAAAAGGTAAAGATACGTGGCTTAAAACCCACAGAAGAGAATTGCAGGGATTACTGGATGGGATATGTCCGTTGCTATATAGACGCATGGACAGGACACATACACCACCTTAACCCACGTAAGAACAAAGTAGCAATGAAAATGTTAAAGAGGAGAAGAGATGACAAAGCGAGAAACGGCGGAAAAGAAAGAAGTAGACGAAAGCCACACTTTATGGGCAGACACGGTTCTAAAAAGAACCGAAACATACAACGACGAAAGTAATTGGTATCCCTTTATACAAAGTATAGAGGATGTGCTAAAGCGTATGTCCCATCTAAGTATGCAGATATCCGATTTGGATAATAAGATAGGAGAAACACAAGGAATGATAAAGAACCTAAGAAAGGTATTAATAAAACTGGAGATAGTAGATGACAGATTCGTCTTCTGATACCGAAGATATAGAAGCCATAGCTGATATGGCTGGTGAACTTATCCATACCAAAATGGAAATGGCAAAGAGAGATACGCAAATGACCCATGTAATGAGAATAGGAACTTTTCATATGGAATTGGTGCCAGATAGTGGTATAAATGTAGAGCAAATATTTGATAAAATGATAGATAAGTTAATGAAAAAATATGGAGAAAAACTCCTAGAGATAAATGTACAACAGGTGAACAATGATAAAGGAAGCGATAGAAGACAATATGCATGATAAATATATGTGTAACATATGTATGGAGAATGTCATCGAGAGTGATATAGAGTGTGGGGGCCCTAGGCACTTAGTCTATGTTGAAGTAGATGAAGCCCCAAGAGAAGAGACACAAGAAAGAAAGTTCGGGATATATGTAGACCCCGAAACTGGAAAGATAGTAAAAGCGAAAGCTTTAAATAACCCTGTGACATTGGGTTAGGAGTGAGATAGTATGTCAGAAGAAGAGACTAAGAAAAAGACAGAACTAGAATTAGTAGCCGGATTGTTCCGGAACACAGATAAGAACGGAAACATATACTACACCGGAAAGAACGAAGCCGGAGAAGAGTATGTTATGTTCAGAAACTCATACTGGAAGGAAGGCGCAAGCAAGCCATACTTCCGTGTTATGAAGCGCATAGAGAAGAAAGAAACAAAGGTAGAGGATTAAACATGGGACACCCACTAGAAGATATTTTAGATTCTTGGATGGATATGTTGAATGCTATGCAACACCCTCGTATGTATAGGAATACGCGGTTATCACAGATAGCTGACGGTGTAGAGATGGGGGAACACGGCACTATAGGAGATTGGGAAGATAGAAATGGCGATGTAGCTATTACTATTGATATGCCCGGTGTCCAGAAGAAAGATATAAACTTGACCGTGGATAAGCATATGGTTAAAGTGCAAGCTAAGGCTGCGGATAGAGATTACAGCTTTGAAAAAGAGTTTAATAGTTTTACAACTACTCTTGACCCTAGCAAAGTAACGGCTAACTTTAACAATGGCGTTCTGGATATAACCATCGAGAAAGCAGAAGTAAGCAAAGGTAAGAAGATAGCCATTAAATGAGCTATAGTGACTGGATACAGTCATCTAAAAGCAATAGAATCTGGTTAGAGGACTCTATGACTGCTTTAGTTCAATTCGCCTTTATAGCTCCTATACATAGGATAAAGCACTGGAACCAAACTAGTAGTAGAAGGTCTAAGTGCTGGGCGAAGGAAGGTGAGTGTAAGTTCTGTCAGAGTGGTATACCCAAAATACATGAGTTTACTTATGGGGTATATCACGAGCAGTCGGAATATAAGGGTGGAGGATTAACTGAGATTTCATATCTCTCCTGCGCCCTATCTGCTCATACTAACTTTCAGAAATTGTTTACTAAGATTATAGAAGGAAGGGAAAACCCTACGGATATAGTCTTTGAAGTAAAACGTGCTAAGATAAAAACCACAATGGGGCGCTTTGTAAAGGGTTATGAACTTACAAAGATTGATAAAGAACCTTTTGTGGCCGAGAAGTTTAGGCCATCCTTATATGACTCTGAGGAACAAGAATGGAAATGGGTTGTTCCCGAAGAGATAATAGACTTTTTAAAGGATAGGGATGGAGAACCCATTACCCTGATAGACTTGTTCCTTTTACTAAAGGACCAGTTCAGTGGTATAGACGAGAAAGACATAAAGGTATATGCTATTCGCTTGGTTGATAACAATGTTCTCGACCTGCGAAGAGCGAGGGAGAAATGGATATGAAACTAAATAAATATATACATAGTAAAATGTTAGAAGTAGAATACGAAGCTTTACCTTGGACAGAGGAAGACATAGAACAGTGGATTGTAGACTGGTATATGGATACATTTCAAGAGATAGGTATTGGAAGGGAAGGCACAGCGAAGGCTCGTGCGCCGCCTATGTGGTTAGCTGGCCCACGCTGGTATAACCGTAGGGACCGAAAGATAAAGGAAGCGCGCGAAGCAGATATAAAAGAAACGGAAGAGAAGATAAAAGCAGCGGAAGAACGGAGTTACGAGAAAGATGAGGTATGAACTATACGACCTTACCAGATATTTCCATAACGTAAGAAATAAAGAGGGTGTATTAAATCCTATCCTTGGAGAAGACGAGCTAGCTCTAAGCGCTTGCTTGTCCTATCTTTTGGAAGATAATAACTTTGTTATCAAAGCTTATTCTGGAACAGGTAAGACAGTTATAATGGACGCTATTTTTAATTTACTTCCTGAAGAGTTCTACTATGCGTTGGAGCATCTTTCTGAAACTGCGGTATGGTATGACGCTGAGAAGATAAATCGTTCTCGTTTCATAGCTATACCAGAAGCACAGAAGCTTCCAGAAGCAGTGATAGAGGTGGTTAAGACATGGGGCGACGGGAGAACTGCATTCAGGAAGAGAACTGATGTAACTATAGGAGATACAGTTGAAACTAAGCTACATCCTAAGTATGTCTTTATGTGCGTAGCCGTAGAGAATACTAAAGGCGCAGCATATTTCGACGCAGAGTTGGAACGTAGGTGTATGATTATGCATACTAACCCCACTGTAAAGCAAACGGAGAGGGTGTTAAAGCATAAGTTACTTCATAGTGCATTACCTAAAGCAGAACTCACTACTATGACAGATGAGGAGATAGAAGGTATTAAAAAGCACATGCTTAATGCCATAGTAGAGAGAGATGATGAGGACGCATTACATATGAAGAACCCATGCGCGCCTTTCTTATATGAAGCGATACCAAGCGCCTTCCCTGTATCAAGGTCTAAGGTGCAGTATCTATTGAGAGTTATCAACGCTGTGGCTAGGTTTTACCCAGATGAGATACTAAGGGTTGATAAAGACGGAGTTCGATATGGGTTAGTTACGCCGAAGCATAACTGGCTTGGTCTCCGAATTTATTTAAACTCCTTTGTATCAGAATGTCTCCATATGCCTAGCCATGGTACAGATATACTGAAGCTATTTCCTGATACAAGGATAGATAGGTTTGGCTTCGCTGATGGAGATACCATTCGTATGTCTAATAATGAGATTAAGAAAGCGGCTAAGGCTGCTGGCTTACCCTTCACCAAAATAGAGCCTATCCTTAGTGCCTTAGTTATGACAGGCTTTCTAGAGATGGATGAAGACAAGGGTAAAAAATTATATTACAAGAGTCCTCTTTTTGAGGAACCTGTAGCAAAAATAAACTGGAGTGAGTTAATTGAAGAAACAAAGAAGTTTGTGGCAAAGAACTGGACTTCCACGAGTAGGGAGTACGTTGAGCGCTTTTGTAGCGATATCGAAATTGTTGACCCGTTTACTGGGGACAACTTTAAGCTGGGTAAAGGAGCAAAGAGAGCGATAGATTTAGAGTCTGAAGCTTTTAGGCCCTTTAAGACATATAAAGATTCAAGGATAAAGAGCTTTGATAAATTTATGTTAAGTGCAGAAGGAGATTACAGTGAAAAAGAAATCGAAATTGTCGAGTCCTATTATAAAAAGGGCTAGAACACGTAGACATGGACAGCTATATGCAGTAGTAAAGGAGATGAGCGGAGGCTCTCGTATGGTAGCGTTCTGTGAAGATGGCTTGACTCGTATGATAAGGATAGGAGGAAAGCTTAAGAAGCGTATGTGGTGTAGGAGAGACGACCTTATAATTATACAGCCTTGGGTCGTACAGTCAGATAAGAAAGCGGACTTAGTATATAGGTACTTACCCGCACAGAGAAATTGGTTGATAAGAAATAATAAAATACCAGAGGAGTTGAATATATGGTAAAAGGAATAGAAGCTACCTATAAGGATTTTACTCGCAGAACAGCGAAGTATCCTAAGCGTAGAGAGAAAGAATACCTAATGTTAGGTTTAATGAATGAAGCTGGCGAAGTCGGTGGAGCATATAAGAAAGAGATAAGAGACAGAGTGGACAACACGGACCTTATCATTGATGAATTAGGAGATGTCTTATGGTATCTCACCCGTCTATGTGACGTCTATGGTGTTGAAATATCAGAGCTGATGGTCAACAATATGGATAAGTTATTCAATAGAATGTCCAAAGAAGAGACCGAATTATTCAGAGAGGAGAATTAATGAATGTACCCCTAATAGCGACAATTAATCATAGAACTATTGACCTCAGAACTAAGGCTCTAAAAGTTAAGATATATCGTAACGGGGGAACAGAAGCTATTGAGAGTCCTTATGTTCCTTACTATTTTTTAGAAGATAAAGAAGGAAAGGAATATAAAACCATTGCGAGTGATAGAACTATAAAACTTTCTAAGCATAATTATTTGCCTATGAGAGACGTAGTTCCACCACAAGCGCTTTATGATGGTGGAAGAGAAGCTCTGCTTGAACGCTTACTTATAGAACATCCTGATTTCTTTTCGGCTTATCAAAATACTGATAACGTAAAGTGTCTCGTTTTTGATATAGAAACGCATTCTCCAGATGGTTCCTTTCCTTTCGGAGAGAAATACCCTGTCGTAGCGATAGGAATAGTTACTTCCACCGGAGAGCGTGACGTGCTGCTATGGGATGGTAAAGACGATAGAAAAGTTATACTTCAATTTGCTGAATATATCAATGACTATGACCCAGATATCATATGTGGATATAATCTAGTAGGATATGATATTCCACAGATATTACATAGAGCAAGGTTTCATGGTCTTAAAGGATATAAAAAAATTCTCAACCGAGATAATTCTTCGTGGGGTTGGGAACAGGGTAAGAATGAGAAAGACCTTAAGATGAACGCTGGAGGACGCATAATCCTCGATTTACTACGATGGACACGGCTTGATTACTCATTATCAGGTACCCCTCGGGGTCTCAAACCTGTGTCTAAAAGCTTTGGGCTTGAACCCCTAGAGCTAGACTTTGGAGAGAAAGACCTGCTCGATTATAGCATGGAAGAGATAAATGAATACGTGTTATCCGACGTCGATTGTACCATGTATCTATATAATCACTACTTTCCCCAGATTCAGTATATTGCAGAGACCCTGTGTGTTCCTCTGGCAACATATGTCAATGCTCCAGCTAGCTATATAACTAAGATACTTCAAGGCAGGTCTCTATTTAAGCAAGGTATGGTTACGCTAGACAGGAATAAAGAGCGATATCCAGAGATATATAAAGCTGATAAGGGTAACTATCAAGCTGCCCACATAGAGCTATATCAGCCCGGTTTCCACAAAAGAAATATAAAAATAGACTTTGGTTCTTTTTATCCTTCTATCTCAATGATGCTTAATCTTGGACCAGACACTACACAGATAGTAGGCTACGACGAGTATAGTGAGAACATAGAAGAGAAAGAAGGTATACTTTATATACCAGACAACAACGTGGGTAAGAGAATAATGGTTAAGGTAGACAACTCAAGAAAGAGTTGTTTATATAATATGTGTGAAGAATTTAAAGAAATGCGAAAGCCTTATAAACTTGGTACGTCGAAAGAGGATAAGAGTAAGTCGGATGCTCTTAAAATCATGGTGAATACCTTTTATGGTGCCAATGCAAATCCTTATATTAGTTACGGTGATATGGGTGTTAGTATCACTATTACGTCAGTGGCGCGCTGGCTACTTCTCTCGGCAGTATCAATCATCAGAGGGAGATATGGCGAGGACGCTGTCGTTTATGTACATACGGATGGTATTAATTGCAATGTTGATGTTGATGCTACGTGGTTGGTCAATAGACTGAGAATACTGCTGAAGCACACGTTCTCTAACTGTGAGCCAGAACATATAACAATGGATAAAGACTACTACAAAGAAGGAGTGTGGTTACAGATAGGTAATTATGTTCTTAGAAATGAAGATGGTAGTTTAACTAAGCACGGTAGCACTTTCAAAGCTACCACCCGTTCTAAGTTCTACTTAAAGGTTTTAGAGAGACTGATAGAATCTAGAATCAATAACACTATTACTCAAAAGTTTATAGATAGTTTATATGAGTTGGAAGAATATGCTATTAATGACTTTGTTATGCGTAAATCTATGGGTAGGGCGAAAGGAGATTATAAATCAGAGACAGATTTAATACTTAAGTTGATAGAGATGGGAGAGAGTATAGGTATGACTCCTAGTGAAGGAACTGCTTTCTACTACGTTAAAACTAGAGAAGGTTATAAGTTAGAATCTATGGTAAAGGACGTAGATGAGATAGATATAACTTATTATTGGGATACTATAAGTACTCTACTCCATAAGTTTTCTTTAACTGAGTGGATTAAAAAATCTCCCCCTTTAACCTTGTTAGATAAGAAACAACAGAGTTTAATGGAGTGGATTTAATGGGACAATCTTTATATAGGTATATCACCCATAGATTAGATAGGCTTGGTGTCTTCCTCGGTAGGAACGGCATCTGTGGCCTACTAAGGAGAACGATTAAATGGATGAGAATGATGGTAAAAAGCTTTCGGCGTTTCTTAAAGACGCTGAGGTCAAAGTGGTTTGGCGAGAAGAAGAAAGAACGAAAGTCGGAAGGGGAATGATTACGAATGACGACGAAAATTTTGTATACCTCACTGGCGAAAAAGGGACGGTTATTGTTAATAAAAAAGATATTATCGCTATCAAGCAATGAGGTAATCAATGGCTCATAGATATAAAGGCGGTATGCTCGAGAAGCCCTACAGCCAGCAGGGGTCTGACGTTCCAGATTTAGTTGCTAAAAAGGGTAAACTGAGAGTAATGCCTATATCTGATAGTCCTTGGGCTCCTACTGGATTTGGTACTAATAGTAGAAATGTTGCAGCTATACTAAGAACAGAAGGACACCTTATAGGTTATGGTGGATGTCAGAATCCTAGCCACTCCCTGTATGAAACAGAGTGGCCGCTTGGTCAAACTGAGAAAACTGTGAAATGGGAAAATCTCCCCATACTTTTTCCCGGCCAAGAACGATTCGGAGAAAAAAGTTTTCATCAATGGTTAAAGAATTTTAAACCAGATGTAGTCTGGACTCATTTAGATTTTCAAATGTTCTCACATGTAGCTGGTGCTAAGCGGCCTGATAAAGCCACTATACCACTATACAATGATAAAGGAAAACTACTAACTAGAAAAGAAAGAACGACCTTAGTAACTAATATGTTTAGACAAATTGCTAAGGGACCTAAGTGGAAGTGGGCTGCCACTATACCTTTTGATGGACAACCTTGTGTGAAAACTTGGCAAACCGCTCTAGACCAAATAGATTATAAGATTTGTATGTCTCGATATGGTCAACTGTGTATGGAAGAAGAATTTGAAAGATGTGAAGAATCATGGTATATACCTCATGGGGTAGATTGTAATTATTTTAAACCAAAACTCAATCCTATGTATGGAGATAAACCACTAAAAGATATAGCTGGTGACGCATTTATAGTAGGGTGTGTAGCTAGAAATCAACATAGAAAAAACATACCTAGATTAATAAAGGGATTCAAAGAATTTGTAGATAGAAACGATTTTAAATCCACTGAAGTTAAACTTATGCTACATATGGATTGGAAGGATGCTATGGGGTGGAAATTCCCAGAATTTGTAAAACAATATAATCTGGAAGAATATCTATTACCTACCTTAATGGGAACATTAGATGCTGGAGAAGCGCCTGATGAAGAAGGGATGATAAATTTATATAATTGTATGGATGTGTTTGTCTTACCCACGGCAGGTGAAGGTTTTGGTATACCTACTATAGAAGCTATGGCCTGTGGAATACCAGTATGTGTTACAAATTATACTACTGCTTGGGAAATCATTAAAGAAGATGACCCTGAAACAGCTGTGTTTCCCCTTTTCCCTCTAGGAAAAGATGCTAACAGTGGTAGAGACCACCTATTGGAAGAAGATATTTGTAAAGCTGGTATATTATTACCATATAAAGATATGTGGTGGGATACTCCTCAGCGCGCAGCACCTCAGAGGGCTTTGTGTTCTGAGATAGCTATAGCAGATGCCTTGGACTATTATTACCACAACCCCACTGAGAAGATTAAAGCAGGAAAAGCAGCTAGACAAAAAGCAAAGAAAGAGTATGATTGGAGTGTAGTGGAACAACGGTGGATAGCTATGTCAAAAGTATGGGAGGAGAGACACAAATGAATTTAATCTTTAATTTAGATGGGGTTATATGTAATGAAGAAGACCCCATACTTATGAAGCATTGTAGACCTCTAATTAACGTTACTGAATTTATGCAGTGGCTTATAAAGGAAGGACATCATATAACTATATGGTGTGAAAGAGAAAATACTTTGGAAATGAAAATGATGACTGAAGATTGGTTACTAATAAATCAAATCCCTTACGATAGGCTTTTGTTTGATAGACCAAAAGACCCAATTTATGTTAGCGACACACCCCCCAATGCAAAGTATTTAAGAGGGTGGGGAGATAATGAAATAGTCGCAGCAATGTTTGAGGAGTGGAAAGAATGGATAACGAAAATAGACCGTTTGGAAAAGTAGGCCCTCTGGTAAGGGTGACATGGTACGACGCAGCACAACAACTAAAGGTGAATGTGGTAGATGGGAAGAACCCCGAAACCCATTTAGCTATATGTGAATCAGTAGGAGAGCTTATCATTGATGACCCAAAAGCTTTAATACTGGTACAGCATTGGTCTGATACAGATGGTATAGACGTCTTAGCAATCCCTAGGGATTGGTGCCAAGAAGTGGAGATAATAAAGGAATGTATTTCAGAGAGTTCGGAATCCCAGCCAGAATAGATAGGTGCTTTACAGTTGAAGAACTGGAAGCAAATATTAAAAAGTATAACGGTAAAAAGAATTGTTATGCTAGTGTTTATGTATTTGATAATGAAGCTGAGATAGTAGAAGGTAAGACTAACTACGAATCAGCTATGATTAACACTATATGGTTCGATTTCGACCACAACAAGGATGTAGACAAATGTTTAAAGGATGTAAGAAAATTTATACGCCGGTTCTGCAATCCACTAAAGATTACCCCGAGGATATATCTTACAGGGGGAAAGGGCTTTCAAATGAATATAGACTTTCTTTCGCCAGTGGACTTACCGGCAACGATAAAGCGACAAGCTATACAAGAGTATTTGAAGTTTCTTAAAAAGAAATATTACTTGAACACGCTGGATGATATATGTATTAAAAATAGTATCTCATCTATGAGGCGTATAGTTAATACGGCCTATATTTCAAAAATAGAAGGAAGGCCTACGGGAGTATGGTGCACTCAATTTACAGTGGCTCAGATTATGGACTGTGATATAGCAGAACTTTATGCGATGGCTATGGAAAATACTGGGGCAGTTTATCCACCCATCAAAAGTGCTAGAGCACAAAGAAGGTTTGTGGAATTTCTGTGTGATGAGTATGAAGTTAAACACACGGTTTCTAACGGTATTGACTTCCTATTAAGAAAGATAGAAGAAGCTACAGGCTCTATTAGTCATAGCTTTAGTATGACTAGTGGTAATATAAAGCCCCCTAGGGAGCTAGTATTAGACTTAATAGAGCGCAATATAAAGCTTGGATGCAGCAACCACGAAGAGAATAAGGTCATCGCGTTTGAATTAATCAACGCCGGATGGTCTGATAGTGACATATCTTTCGTGTTTAGAAGCATATATAATGAGCCCGCCGGAAATTGGGGTTGGTATTCTAATGACCCTAATAAAGCTGGTTCTAATATCTTAGCTCTTAGAGCGAAAGGTATAAATAGGTACTCAGGTGATAAGTTACTTGAGTTGAAGGTCCACGTAGATGTGGACAAGTGAATAAGTGATAAAATGGCAAATATGAAACGACTAGAGAAA
>Ga0315334_10002160_pt1 | contig 12270 bp, 9 predicted proteins | sample M150034915metaG_FD_205555 | JGI IMG/M metagenome (GOLD analysis project Ga0315334, IMG submission 205555) | Ammonia-oxidizing marine archaeal communities from Monterey Bay, California, United States - M1 500m 34915 | ecosystem: Environmental > Aquatic > Marine > Intertidal zone | place: USA... | reverse complement strand
TCACCACGGGCGATGAGATACGGGCCAATGTCGACCACGCCGTTGCCCTCTCCCGAGCGGATATGGCCGTGCTCCCACGAACTCACCTTCGCCTGCCGGAGTTCCTCGGCGTCGGCCTGCTTCTCGACGAGCACCCGCTTGGCTTGGCCAACCTGCGCCGCCGCAATCTCGCGGCTGATTTCGAGTTGCGTCGCCATTGCGCGCTCGCGACGGCTCTCCTTTTGATTGTCAGTCAACTGGCTCGCCATCGCGCCGGCCTTGGTGCCGTCCTCCTTCGAGTAGGTGAAAACGCCTAATCGCTCGAAGCGCACGTCGCGCATGAAGCCAAGCAGCGACTCGAAATATTCCTCCGTCTCGCCGGGAAAACCGACGATGAACGTCGTCCGCAAAGCGATGCCCGGAATGCCTTCGCGGATGCGCCCTATCAGGTCCCGGATGTATTGCCCGCTGGTTTCGCGCCGCATGCGCTCAAGCATTGCATCGTGAATATGCTGCAGCGGCATGTCGACGTACTTGGCCACTTTGTCGCACTCGGCAATAGCAGAGATGATCTCGTCCGTCCAGTGCGCCGGATGGGTGTAGAGGACGCGAATCCAGAATTCGTCGTCGATCCCGTTTAGTTCGCGAATCAAGCTCGCCAGCGTCGAGGCGTCCGCCGGCAATTCACTCGCCGCTGCGTTGAACCGCTCCGGCGACGAAATATTCGCCCGATGGCCGGGCCGCAGATCGAGCCCGTAATAGGTCGAGTCCTGCGAAATCAGGTTCAGCTCCTTCACCCCGTCGGAGACGAGTTGCCGCGCTTCCTGCACGATGTCCGCCTGGCTGCGGCTGCGATGCGAGCCGCGCATTCGCGGGATGATGCAAAAGCTGCACGGATGATTGCACCCCTCGGCAATCTTTACGTACGCAAAATGATCCGGCGTCAGGCGCAATCGGGGCGTATCGAACGCCGGGATGTAATCCGGCCGCGAGTGGATGTCGATCAACGGCTCGCCCGGCGGCTCAGCGGTGGTTTCGGTCTCATTGCCGTTTGATTTTTCCGTCGCTTGGCCAAGCCGCGATCCGCGATTGCCGACCGCCTGCCGCACAATATCTCCAACCTGCTCGACCTGGTCGATGCCCATGAATGCATCCACCTCCGGCATCAGCTTGGGCAGCTCCTTCCGATAACGCTGTGACAGACAGCCGGAGACGATCAGCGCCTGGACGCTGTTGGCGTGCTCCCGAAACTCCGCCGACTCGAGGATTGTATCGACGCTCTCCTCCTGCGCAGCGTCGATGAACGAACAGGTGTTGATGATAAGGGCATCGGCGTCGGCGTTTTCGTTGGTGATCTCGAAGCCCTCCTTCAGCAGTGAGCCTATCATCACCTCGGCATCGACGAGATTCTTGGCGCACCCCAGCGAGATCATCCCCACCTTCAGCGGCGGTTGTTGTTCGGTTTCACGACTCACGCGGCACACAAGCTAAGGTCAACCCACAGCCAACTCAACCCTGCTCGCCGCTGGGCGCGAGGCAGTCGCGAAAAAATCCGATCAGTTGCTCGTAGGCGACGGCCTGATCGGTGCATCCCCGGATGTACTCCCGGATGTCGCCGTCGAGCCGGTTGCCATCCGCAAACCACTTCACGTGCGCGGTGAACTCATCGACCGACTTGGCCAAGCGGCCGTTGCGGCCGTCCTTGATGATTTCGTTGTAGCCGGAGATGTCGAACGCCACCACCGGCACGCCGAGGCTGTTGGCCTCGCGCGGCGTGTAGGCGTACGTCTCGCCCCACTGGCTGGTGCTGATGAACAGGTCCGCGCCCGCGTACGCCGCCGGCATGGCCAGGCGATCGATGTGGCCGTTCGCGTGGACGTTTTCGTGCCGCCGCGCTGCCTCCGAAACCAAGCCGCTTAACTCGCCCTCGCCGCAGATGTGCCACTCGACCTTGGCTGCGTGCGATTGGTTCACTCGGTCGATGACCTCGAGCAGTTGCGCGACACCCTTCTGCCCGGTCAACCGGCCGGCCCAAAGGATGTTAAACTTTGCGGCGTTCACCGTGAACGGCGGCTTGGTTCGTCCGGCCTGTTCAGCATAGCCGACGGCGTCGAACGGGTTTGGAATTTGGACTACTGGATGCTCCGGGAACTGCCGCTCGATCACCCCGGTGTCGCCACGCGAGATGGTGTGGAACCCCGCGACGCCCCTGGCCAGACGCGTGTACAGCGGCGAGGCGTAAAGCAGATTGTGTAGTCGGCTGTGAAGCGTGCTCGCGCCGATGTAACGATGAGGACAGTGGCAACCAAACACCACCGGCGGCACGTTGCGGTAGCCGACGCGCACGCGAAACAAGAACGCCTCGGTGATCTCGTTACGGCTGTAGACTAGGTCATATTGGCCAAGCGCCTCGCGCAGTTCGGCAAACGTGGCGCACTGCACGTATCGCGCTTGGCCAAGCCGCTGCTCGATCGCCTCGCGCGGTTCGCGAAAGATGGTGGCACGGTCGAATCGGCGAAAAAAATAGAGCGAGTGCAGCCGCCCGTAGCGGAGGTTGAACGCCTCGTCCATCGTCACGCAGTCGGCCTGCACACCGGGTAGTGACGCGAGATGCGCCGCGGTCTGGATGCTGAAATGCTCCATTCCGCCCGCCGTCTCGAGCTGCACAGTGTTGAAAATCGCGATCCGCATTAACGTTTGGCTGCTCCCACGCGCCCAGCGTCCACAGCCGACCCGCCGGTGGCAACCGCATTTTTCCGAATTGCCCCGCGCGGCTGGTTCTCGTTTCATTGGGGCCGCGTGAAAATTGTCATCCTAGACGCTTACACCGCCAACCCCGGCGACCTCGACTGGGACGAGCTCGCCTCGCTTGGCCAACTGCAAACATACGACCGCACTCCCGCCGATATCGTGATCAAGCGCGCCGTCGATGCCGAAATCGTGCTCACGAATAAAACCGTCCTGAGTGCCGAGACGATCGGGCGCCTGGCCAAGCTGCGTTACATCGGCGTTCTGGCCACCGGCTACAACGTCGTCGATCTCGCCGCCGCCGGGGCGCGCGGAGTGCCGGTCACGAATATCCCGGCCTACTCGACGCCGGCCGTGGCGCAGATGGTTTTTGCACATGTGCTGCACCTAACGCAGCATGTCGCGTCGCACGCGGAAAATGTCCGCAACGGCGACTGGGCGAGTTGCCCGGACTTTTGTTTTTGGAACAAACCACTTACCGAGTTGAGCGGCCGCACGTTTGGCGTGATTGGCTTTGGCCAAATCGGCCGCGAGGCCGCTGCCATCGGCCGCGCGTTTGGCATGCGCGTGATCGCGTACAACCACCGGCCGCCGCGCGACATGCCTAACGGCATCGAGATGGTCGGGCTTGATGAACTGTTCGCTGAGAGCGACGTGCTTAGCCTGCATTGTCCGCTCACCGACGAAAACCATCACCTCGTCAATTCCGTACGCCTGGCGCAGATGAAGCCCAGAGCATTGCTCATCAACACCGCGCGCGGCCCGCTCGTCGATACCGTCGCCCTGGCCAGGGCGCTGCACGAAGGCGAGATCGCCGGCGCCGGTTTGGATGTGATGGAAACCGAGCCACCCCCCCCCGATCACCCTCTCTACGCCGCACCGAACTGCCACATCACGCCGCACATCGGCTGGGCCACCCAAGCCGCCCGCCGCCGGTTGATCGGCATTGCCGTGGAAAACGTGAAGGCATTCCTCCACGGCCACCCGCAAAACGTCGTCAACGCCGACCATTTAACTTAACCAAGCGAGGCTTCGGCGATCCAGAGAAGGGTGCCGTTGGGGGTGCGATCGTAAAAGGGCAGCAGGTCGACCGCGGCGAGGTGGATGCAGCCGCGTGATGCCGGTTGGCCAAGCGTTGACTCGTCGCCGACGCCGTGGATGTATACATACCGCGCATGCGTATCGACGTTGCCGCCCTGATTGAAGCCCGGCTCCAAGCCTTCAAGCCATAGAATCCGGTGCGCGATCGCGGCGTCCGGCTGTTCGGCGACGGTGCCGACCACTTCGCGGCTCTCAAACACCGCGCCAGCAGGCAGGCCGTCACCAAACTTCTCGGCGATGCGATGTAGGCCAAGCGGCGTTTTGTTCGTGTCCTCCGCCTGGCCGACACCGTAGCGCGAGGTGGAAATGATCAGGCGCTGATCCTCGACAAATTCCCATCCGTCTGCCTGCCGGTACTCGGTCATCCGCTGATCCGCTACGCTGGCCCAAAGCAGCGTCGGCGTCGGCTCGACACCGTGCCGCTCGCATGCCTCCCGAACCGGCTGAAGCGTGCTGGCACTCATTCCAGCGGCTTGAGCAGCACTTTTGATTTGCGGCCGCTTTCGTCCGCCGCCACGCGGCGCGCCTCCGGCAGGTCGTCGAGTGTACCCTCGGTGAAGCCAGCCTTAGACTGAAACCACTTGAATGTCTGTGTCGAGAGCACGAACAGCTTGGCCAAGCCATGGTCGCGGCCCAGTTTCTCGGCATACTCAACAAGCTTGCGGCCGATGCCCTGGTTTTCGTGCGCAGCACTGACGCACACCGAGCCCAGCTCAGCGACATTGGCCTCCGTAAAAACAGTCAGCGAAAAACAGCCGACCGTGTTGCCATCGATCTCGAACAGATGATACTCGCCGATGTTGGCCTCGAGATCAGCCAGGCTGCGGTCCATCAGTTCCTTCGACTCAATGGCGTTCTTTGTCAGCGAAAGAATGCTGCCCAGATCGGATTCTTTCGCCAGGCGAATCTGCCGGTATTCGTTGGCATAGACCAACGTGCCGATGCCGGTGTTGGAGAACACCTCGGCGAGCAGACCCTCGTGCACGCTGCCGTTGATCAAATGCACACGTGGAATGCCGGCCTGGCACGCGGCGGCGGAGTTGCACGCCTTGGCCAATTGCTCCGGCTCAAGGCTGTTCGGTTCGTGCTCAAGGATTTGATCGAGTTCGCCGTTGGGTATCTGCCGGATGACTTCGCCGTTGCGAATCAATCCGTCGCGGGTGGTGACATAAATCAACTTGGTCGCCCGCAGCCGCACGGCCACCTCGCGGGCGAGATCATCGGAGTTGATGCGGTAAGTGTTGCCCTCGCCGTCGAAGCCAAGTGGCGGGATCACCGGAATGCTTCCCTGCGCCAAAAGGCTCTCCAGGTGGCCGAGGTCAATCCGCTCGACCTTGCCGGCAAACTGGTGGTCGGTGCTGTCTATGATGCCGCGCGGGTGCGCCGTCACAGCGTTGGTCGACACGCCACGCAGGCCGTTGGCGGCGAAGCCCTCGAGAATCTCGTGGGTCAGCCGGTTGGCCGCCGTGAGCGCCAACTCCAGCGTGGGGGAGTCCACCGGCTCGGTGCCGTCAAGGTCGGACGGCTCGATACCGCGCTCCAGCGCCATCGACGCGATCTGGCTGGCAGCGCCGTGCACCAACGCCACGCGGATGTTGAGCGAGCGCAGCACAGCGAAATCGAGGAGCAGATTCGGGAAATTCTCGTCACTGACGATCGCGCCATCGACGCTGACGACAAAAATCCTGTCCCGAAACTTCGGTATATACTGTAGAATTCCCCTGAGATCGGTCGGCTTCACGTTGCTCCTCTGGCACTTGGCTAAGCAGCCAGCGCCTGCGACAGATAAGAAAAGCGATTCCCTGCCGGTTCAACCTATTTCTGCTGCACCACCAGCGCCGCCACCTCAGCTGGCTTGGCCTCCGGCTTGAACGGGAGGACTTTTGAGAAGATTAGCGTCTGCACCAAGCCCAGCACCGCGATCGCCATCAGTAACACGCTCCAGGTCTTAAGCGTCTCCTTCTCGGTGAAGCCGCTCAGCCGCTGCACCACCCAAAAGCCACTATCATTCATCCACGACAATGTAATGGAGCCGAAACCAATCGCGAGGAAGATGTAGAACTTATGGTATGGCAAGGCAGCACCATCTCCGATTATGGCACTCATCAACCCCACGCCAGTGATCATCGCCACTGTCGCCGAACCCTGTGCAATCCGTATAATCGCAGTCGCCCCCCAAGCCAGTAGGATATAGGAAATACCGTAGCTTTTTGCCAAGGCCTCAATTGTTTCGCCAATACCGGCCAGACGGATCATGCCGCCAAATGCACCGCCCGCGCCAGTGATCAGGATAATGACCCCAGCGGTTTGCAGCGGATCTTCAAGCGCCTTGGCCAAGGTGCTCATTAACCCACCTTCCATCGGACGGCTCTCTCGAATCATCTGCGCGGCCAGGGTGTAGATCGCCAGCAGCGCAGCGAGCAGCATCGAGATATTCGGCGAGCCAAAAAACTCGAGATACCGAAACCAAGCCGCGCCACTCACCGTGTCCTTGGCAACCAGATTCAAAATCGAGACTAGCGAAATCAACACCACCGGCAGTGCGATCGGCAAAGCCGACAGGAACAGGTTAGGGAGCTCGGAATCTTTTTTATCCACAATCGTCCGAAGCTCACTCGTCGATGCCCCGGCCGCCTCCCGCATTGGAATATTGAACTTAGCGTCGAACCGCTTGGCCAAAAACAGCACCAGCCATGCTGGCAACAGGCTCGCGGCCAAGCCGGCCATCATCGCAACACCCAAATCCAGCTGTAGACCATCGGCGATCATCAATGGCCCCGGCGTCGGCGGTACCATTGAGTGCGTGATCGCACCCGCACCCGCCATCGCGATCACGTAAAGCGTATAGCTTTTGCCCGTGCGCAAACTGAGTGCCCGCGCCAGCGGGATCAGCAGAAAAAAAACAGTGTCGAAAAAAACAGGAATCGACAGGAGAAACCCGCTCATCAATAGCACTAAGCCGGCCCTCTTTTCCCCGAAAATTCCAAGCAACCAACGCACCACACGATCCGCCGCTCCACTGCCAAGCATGCAGGTTCCAATGATCGCCGCCAGAGCTACAACAAAACCGATACCGGCGGCTGTATTACCAAATCCTAGCAACGACCAATTCACCGCCAACAACATGTCATTGCTGGTGTCATCGGGGGTCTCGCCCAATGCCACCCGGTCCTTAAACAGGCCTATATTCTCTGTGGTCATACCCGGCAGATCTCCGGTCAACAAACCGGTCAACACCGCAGCGAAGATCAGCGCCAAAAACGGATGCAACTTCAGTTTGATGATCGAGATGACAATGAAGGAAACACTGATCGCCAGGACGCCCAACGGCCAGTAGGAGACAGAGTCAGCGGCTTGAGCCAGGATTGAGTGGGTCATGATTTGAAAACGGCTGTAGTTCGGATGCGGGTAGTCCCGCAAAAAAACACCCCCCGGTCAAGCCTCCACCCGCTTGGCCAAGCGAGAAAAGATTGGTATTTGGCGGCTATCGGTGATCAACTATCGTCTTCCGTTTATCGGGCCTATGAAACTAATCATCACAACTATCACAGCCGTTCTGTTGATGGGGTGTGGGGAGTCGCAACAAAAGACTACTCTTAGCCCCACTGAAGTGAAACTGGTTGAACCTATTGCTGAAACCGCAAAACCAGAACCGCCTGTAGCTACGGCCACACCGGCGGAAGCACAACCCTCTAAGCCGGTTGCCGAAGTGCCAGCGCAGCAACCATCTCTTACAGCAGAATCAAAACCCACAGAACAAGCTGCCAAAGATACAAAACAGGAATCGCTGACGGTAAAACCAGCCAACCCAGCAGCGGACAGTGCGCTGCTTGATGCTGCAATGAAAGGGAACATTGAATCCATCAAACAGCATCTTGATGCCGGTGCGAATGTAAGCGCGAAGGATGTGAATGACTGGACTCCTTTGTATAACGCGGGAAAAAAAGAAATCGCCGAACTACTCATCTCCAGAGGTGCGGATGTAAATGCGACTGATAAGAGTGGCTGGACTCCCCTGCATGCGGCTGTCATGGGGGGTAAGGAAACCGTCGAACTTCTTATCGACAACGGCGCGAATGTGAATGCAAAAGTTGAGTCTGGTTCCTACAAGGGAATGACACCGCTGGATTTGGCCTCCAAGGCCGAAATCGCCGACCTGATCCGCAAACACGGCGGCAAAAGCGGGAATTAGAATTGAAAGCTGCTGGCGACTAAGCCTTCCTATAGCCATCGAACGCGGCCAACTCCCTCGTCCCCTACGGCATTTAATTGGCACGCCAATGACGGCAATCCAATGGGAGGTGTCAGCAAATTTTCCGCTTGGCCAAGAGCTGCCTATTCCCTTACCCAATCCGGTGTACCGAACCAGTCGTGCATCTCCTTGGTGAATGGGGTGACGACTTCCTTAGGCTCGGGGATATGGCCACGGTCCTGGGTGGAAATCATCCAAGTGTCCAACGCGGCTCGCAGACGCTTGAGGGCGGCCTGGTGGGCGGGGGTTTGGTTAGCAGTCAGGTTGCGGATTTCGTGCGGATCGGCCTGGGTATCGTAAAGCATCTCGTACGGGAACGGTTCCATTAGATCGGCAGCGGGGCCGGTAAGTTTGCCTTGCGCATGCAGGCGGCGCATGAGCGGCTTGACTAGGAAACATTTCTCCTTGTAACGATTGAGCGTGGGGAAGCCGGCGCCAGGAGTGTAGTTGCGAATGTAGTGATAGCGCTCATCGTGGACCGAGCGCAGACGCACCTCCGTCTCATCAATGCGATCCCGCGCGGCGAAGGCGTAGGTGCGTGCCGGCTCGGCGTTGGCCCCAAGAAACACGCGGCTCTGCATGCCGAACGGCTTGGGAACGCCGGCCATCCATAGCGTGGTGGCGGAGAGATCCAGCAGGCTCAGCACCTGTTCGTCCACGCGACCGGCGCTGACCTGGCTTGGCCCAGGGAAGTTCTTGGGCCAGCGAATAATCATCGGCACGTGCAGGCCGCTGTCCCAGCACCAGTGGATGCCACGAGCATCGAGACGGCCGTTGTCGGCAAAGAAAATGACGATGGTATTTTCACTGAGGCCGTCCTTTCGGAGCTGGTCGAGAATCCATCCAATGCGCACGTCGGTGCCGGTGACAGAGTTGAGGTAGCGCGCCCATTCCTCGCGCGTGATTTTGTGGTCGGGATAATACGGCGGCGGCGTGACGTTCTCCGGCGTGGCCACCTTGGGATGCCATTCCTCGCCAACCCATTTGACGCGCGGTTTCTCAGCGGATTTGCGGTCGTAAATATCGTACTCCGCCTCGGGCATGTTGATTTGGGCGAAGAAGGGCTGCTTCTTTTTCAGGTCGGCCCAGTCCCTGCCCGCGTACACGGGACCTTCCTTGGCGAAATTCAAATCCAGTTTGCCCGTGCCCACCTCGCGCTCACCGATGTGGGTGATGTTCGCCGTGTGATAGCCGGCGTCCAGCAGTAGATGCGTGATGGGCCGCACACCAGCCGGCAGCCGAAACCCATCCGAGCGATGGCTGCGCATGTGATGCATGTCCGTGGTGGTGGCATACCATCCGGTCATCAACGCCGACCGGCTCGGTGCGCACACTGGCGAGGTAGAATACACCTTCGTGTACCGAGTACCCTCGCGTGCGAGCCGATCGAGGTTGGGTGTGCTAACGTTCTTCTGTCCGTAGCAGGCAAGGTCGAGGGAGAAATTCTCGCCAACGATCCAGAGGATATTTGGCTTCTTGGCGGCATCAGCTTGGTCAAGGGCGCCCAAGCAAAGTAAAGCCAAGCCGAAAAAACGAACTGATTTGGCCAAGTTGTCTAATTGGTGAATCTTTAGAATGGGCTTCATTACACTGGCTAGCCACATCCTAACAGGAATCGTCACAGCAGTGAACGCCAAACGCCATTGACCCAGTTGATTGCTTGGACTTGGGTCAAGGATGGGATAAGTTTAGCGCATGCCTTTCTGCAATTTCAGATTCTTTTGTCTGCTGTTTGGCTTGGTGGTTACTTTTACTCAAGTGCTTGGCCAAAAGGCGAATTCACTGGATAACCTTCAGGTATTGGAAGGGGATCAGCGGCAGTTGCTCTGGAACCATCTTACCTCTCAATGTGACCGATTGGATCGACAACGTGCTGAACGCCTCGCTAAGGCTCTCAAGTCACCGGCCACGCTGAAGCAGCACTTGACCAAGCTTCGTGATAATTACCGCGATATTTTGGGCTCCTTCCCCAAGAAACAGCCGCTCAATGCCAAGGTCACCGGCAAACTGGACGGCAGCAGTTATCGCGTTGAGAAGGTTTTGTTCGAAAGCCTACCGAATCATCATGTCACCGCCCTGCTCTATCTGCCGGCAAATGGCGACGGACCTTGGCCCGGAGTATTGTTCGCGTGCGGTCATTCGGCCAACGGCAAGGCGTATCCGCCGTATCAAACCGCCTGTGCGTTGCTTGCACAAAACGGGTTTGTGGTGCTGAGCTACGATCCGATCTCGCAGGGCGAACGGACACAACTACCCAAGGCAGCTCGTTACGGCACCACCACCCATACGCTACTCAACCACGGGGCACAGCTCACCGGGCGCAGTGTGGTTTGGTACTCGGCATGGGACGGCATTCGGTCGATCGACTACCTCCTCTCACGGCCGGAAGTGGATCACTCCAAACCAGTCGGCATGACCGGCACCAGCGGGGGCGGCACCCAGACAACCTTCCTGATGGCGCTCGACGATCGGATCGGGCCTGCCGCGCCTTCTTGCTACACCATGCAGCGCACTGACAAGTTTCGAGGTGAAAGCGGTCCTGCGGACGGTTGCCAGCACCTGGCTGGCGAGGGGCTTCATGGAATCGACCACATCGATTACTCGTTGATGCGGTTCCCTCGACCTACAGCCATCCTCGCTGCGATCCATGACTTTTTTGAAATCGATTCCACCCGCGAAACAGTGCGTGACGCGAAGGCAGTCTTTGGCGCGCTTGGCCAAGCGGACAAGTTCGCGTTCTTCGAGGCCGACACGACGCATGGCATGCATGTCGGGCATCGGCAGGAAGCCACTCGCTGGATGCGCCAATGGCTTTACAACGATTCAAGCCCGGTCACCGAGCCGAAGGACATCCGACTGTTCACCGACGCCGAACTGCAGGTAACCCGCACGGGGCAGGTCCACAACGATTTCCCCGACGAAGCCAACGTCGCCGATATCAGCCTACGCCTGGCCAGCCGGTTGGAAACCAAGCGGCGACGTTTCTGGGCTGGCAACCCTGCCAAGGCGTTGGCGAAGGTGCGCAAATTGATCGGCCTGCCCGAGAACCTTCCGCAGCCCAGGGTGGAACGTGGTGGCCAAGCCCAAACCAACTGGGCGCGTATCGACAAATTCACGCTTCAGCGCACCGGCGACATGCCGGTACCCGCCCTGCTCTTTCGCCCGCCCGGTAATACCGGCCACGCACTTGATGTGGTCGTTTATGCCGACGACCGCGGCATGCGCAGCGCCGCCCACGCCAACGGCCCGATCCGGAAATTGGTGAACGAGTCTACAGCGGTGTTTGCCGTGGATCTGCGCGGCCTCGGCGAGACGCGTGACCAGGGTAGCAACGCCAAATACCACAGCCACTCGCACCGGGTCGGCAACGTGGCCACGCACATTGGGCAACCGCTGCTTGGCCAACGCGTCCGAGATTTGTTGGCGCTCGTCGACTACCTCAATGAAGTCGGTAGCGAACGTGTTCGCAGTATTCGCGTGATCGGCGTCGGTTCCGCCGGGCCGGTGGCACTGCACGCTGCGGCGTTGGATGCGCGGATCAGCAAGGTCGAGCTACGCAACCCGGCGCTGAACAGCTGGGTGGGCGATGTCGTGGCCCAACCACTCCGCCGCGAGATGGTCGACCACGTGGTGCCTGGCGCCCTCGCCTGGTACGATCTCCCGGACCTCGCCCGCCAACTCGGCGCCCGACTCAGAACTCGATAAATTTTGGGGTGATTTTGTCGCGATCGATGCTTAGGCGAACCATGCTTGGTCGATAATCCCCGCGCGGCTGCGTCACCGAACCGGGATTGAGGAACAAGACATCGCCGAGGGTCTCGCAGAATGGTTGGTGCGTGTGCCCAAATATAACGACGTCCGGCTGGACATGTTTGAACCGCTCACGCAGCGGTGCCCGGAGCCGGTACGGATCGACGATGTGCTGCACGAGAAATTTTTTGCCACCGACTGTCGCCACCGCCGTCTCGTCGAGCGGCATATCGCCGTCGGTGTTGCCCAGCACGGCGGTCGTGGGCGCGATGCCTTCCATATCGAGCACAAGCTTGTACGGGCCGATGTCGCCGGCGTGGATGATGGCATCAACACCGACTAGCGACTCGGTGATATGCGGCGGCCAATCGCCGTGATTGTCCGACAGGATCCCGACGGTCGTCATGCAGCTTCAGGCACTGGCTCGGATGGAGTTTCGA
>Ga0315334_10002159_pt1 | contig 12271 bp, 2 predicted proteins | sample M150034915metaG_FD_205555 | JGI IMG/M metagenome (GOLD analysis project Ga0315334, IMG submission 205555) | Ammonia-oxidizing marine archaeal communities from Monterey Bay, California, United States - M1 500m 34915 | ecosystem: Environmental > Aquatic > Marine > Intertidal zone | place: USA... | reverse complement strand
AAGTTGGCAAACTCCACGCTGGAGGCGCCCGATATCTTGGCGCCGCCGAGAAAGGGAGGATTCCCAATTACCGCATCAAACCCTGGTTCTTCTATCAGAAAAACACCCGGGAACTCAAGGCCCCAATGGAAGAAGCACACATTTCGAGAGATTTCCGCAGAGCGCTTTCTGATGAACCCCCATCGACTTTCTGAGGTCCATCGTCCCCCTCGTCTAACCATCTCGCTGGAGATCTCCGAATCAGACAGGCCGAGCTGGTTCGCTAGCCACAGCGAATATTCTTGTAGATCTCCCGTGGTCAACGGTCCTCGTCCCAGCTCCTCCACTGCTAGTTGATCGTCGTCGTGATGTCGATTAGGAGGATCCCACCACCAGGTCGCTAGCATCGCATCAAACAATTCGCTTGCCCAGAGGTATTTTGGATCACTTTTCAGCGTATCAATCGCCGATTCCTTCGCATCTACTAGCTCCGGTGACTCGTCTGACAAGTTATCGACGTTGGTCCATTCTATCTCTATCGCATCCAATATCTTGCGAATCGGAATCCCACTCCAAGCAGTACTGTAGTCTATCTGTAAGTTCACCTCCCTTTGCTTGATAAGCACTTGTAGATCCGCCTTCTCCTGCAACAAACCCTCCCTTCCAGATGCCGATCCACCACCTTCGAAGAGCGACGCTTGCCCAGTATCCCGCTCCATCGCCCTCAGATCACGATCGATTTTATCCAACCTGCCTTGAGGCTCCCCCAAAACCTCCTTGCGAATCTTCTTATTCTGACTGATGTGCCTTTTGCGCGATTCCTTCCATGCCTTCGCAACAGCATTATCGTGAATGATGCCAGCCCAATTCACCCTTAGGCCCGATAGGCTGTTGCCATGTTTGATGTGTGCGTCCAGGAAACTCAGTGGTTGTTCTCCACCCACTGTATTCATCCAGATTGAGACCTTGCAAAGTCCAACTGCGAGCGGATTGAGGTCGACTCCATAGATGCAGCGACTGGCCACCACCCTCTTCCATTTCTGTATTACACCATACCCGGGATGCTCTTCTCCTGTATCTGTTCGGGCCAATTCGACTGCTATCCTGTTCACAGCAGCGACTAGGAAGTGCCCTGAGCCGCATGCAGGGTCACAGATTTTGAGATTGAGTATCGCATCGATCTTGGCTCGCCGACGAACTTCGTCTTCTTCATCACTGGTTGCTTTCGAGGCAGTGCTAACCACTTCTTCCAAAACCGGTTCCACCGTGCTCTCAACTAGGTGCTGCACCAATTCTGATGGCGTATAGTGGGATCCGCTTGAATGACGTTCGTTTCCTTCTCCAACTCGTAGTTCAAATGACCCCCTCTCTAGGTCCACATGGGCTTGATACTCCAGCAAACTCTCGTAGATGCTACCCAGCTCTTCCTCCTTCAGACTCCTCCAGTGTACCTTATGCAGATTCCCCTCTCGTCTGAAGTAACACAGTTTCTTCATGGCCCTCAGGAAATCCCGGTTGCCGATTCTGCCCTGATCGGTTGTGGGTGTGGTTTCGGGAGAGAATAGCTCAGACCCCAATCCTGGTAATGCAAGCCTATTCTCTCCAGAGTATAGGGAACGCATCACCACCTTGAGTTCCTCATAGGCGTCTGAGTGCTCGTCTGGCCTTGTAGAGAGCAACTTCTCTCTCCTGCGCGATGTGGAATATGCTTCGAGGTACCTGCCCCTTGCTTTCTGCATTTCTACCTCGTCCCCATCTTCTGGTATGACACTCAAGGGAAGGACTCCCTTGTCTTCGCAAACGAAGATGAAAATCATTCGATATACTAGCCACATCAACTCGCCTTGTAATTCACCGGCGGTAGATTCGTCGTCTCTCAACCGATCCCTCAGTTTACGGTTGCCCGCCGCACGTCGCACCAAACCAGATCCCAAGCACTCAGCTGAGCTCCGGACACAGTTTCGTAACTCGTCGAGAGCCGAAACACCCGCTTCACTCGATGCACTGTACCAAATGTCCAGAAAGCAATCCTCTTCTTCTCTGACGGACTTTGGCCAGCGACTCTGGTGCAGAAGCAAGAACAACAATCTGAAATCCTGGTAGTGAGATTCTTCGAAAATCAATTCGAGATCGAATTCTACATGTTCGTAGAAGCTGGGGCGATTTGAAGAGCGCAACAACCTCAGAGATAGCCCGTTTGAGACTACCCCCCAGATGTGCTTGTCAGACCGGTTCAACTGCCCCTGTGCCAACGCATGCGGCGACACTCTTTTCGAGCCGACAGCATCACTGCGTACATCCAAGGGGGCATCCATACCAACTACGTGCCAGAGCGTTCCTCTCCACTCTCTCCATATGTCCGGAAGCCCTTCACTGGTGGAAAATGTCGAGGTACCGAGATCTATGTCCATGCACTCGTCGAAGAGCCTCCTGATCCAACCTCTGGATTTGGACCTCTCTCCGCCGTCCCGAGCCTGCTTGCCAAGCCTTCCCCAATAGTGCAATGCCAAGGTCCATTTGGTTCCGATTAGACTGTCCAAAGACCTCCTATTCTCTCCGGTAGCATAACTCGTTGGCTCTGTCCCTTCCAATCCCGTGTCTAGGTCAGAAATCCTTCTCAACATATCCATAGAGAACATATTGCCATTGACTGAGATGCAGTTGAAATCTTCCTTCACATTTACAACTCCGTTCTAATCAATTCCCGGAAGCAACACTGACAGAGACAGGATGTCCTGTTCATCGTGAGTCTTGGCCCCAACTTTCCCACCAAGTCTGGCGGCAAGCCGCACCCTCTGGTGACCGTCCTCTATCCTCTTTCGAACGATTTCAGCACTCTCTTGTATAGTGGTATCCAAAACTCCTTGATTCAATCCTTCGACCACTGGCTTGAGAAACAACACGGCCTGCTCAGGAGGCACATTGCCTGATGGCAAGGAACTCCACAGGTCCTCTATCTCTTCCTCGTTTAGCCATGAGGCTTCGTCGATGTCACCGGTGAATGCCAGTGTAATCAACTCCTCAACTAGATTGGTTACTGCACCCTTCCCCTTGATACTGGTTGTCAGACTAAACCTGACTCTGGCCAGGATGAGGGTGGTTCTCTCTGTAATCGCATTGGTCCTAATGGCAGATAGCCGACGCCCTAGTCCCCCGCTCTTTGGATCGAGACTGGTCCCCATTACATGATTCGCGAGACGTTCTACTATGGGACTAGTCCTAACCACTCTTTGAAATCCCCGTGGAACAGGGCTCAAGTCATCCACCACCGCTAGCTTCTCCTCTAGATTCCAAGAGTGGATTTCTTTCACTCTCTCATCCAAGGGCTCAGTGGTGAAACTGAACTGCTTTCCATCCCGATTCGGCGTTGCCCCGTGGGCTGCCACGGCAGCTTCGATGAAATCAGCAATCATCTCCGGATCACCCAATGCCCGCCTAACAGCCGCCACCTCCTGCGCGACCTCACTGACCTTGATGCTGCTCTGGGCGAAGATAGAACGGCGCTTCGACTCGCGCTCAGCTGCATTTACCCATTCCTTCTCTTCTCTCTTCCGACGCTCCTCGGGAGTATCTGTGAATTCAAAAAGCGCAACCTGTCTGGACGTCGCAATTTCACTCAGGAAACCTTCCTCGACTGCGGCCTGGATTGCAGCAACTGCATTTGGAGCCGGCACAGTAATCCCTAGAGCAGCCCGAATCTTCCTCTGCTTCTCGATAATGATATTCGCTACTATTCCGTCGATGATGTTGTTCTGTCCAACCATCGATATGGCATGGACCACGTCGTTAGGTTGCCCAAATCGATCTACGCGCCCCTCCCGTTGCTCGTGAGTGGTGGGGCTCCAAGACAGATCGTAGTGTATCACGGAATCAAACTTCTCCTGTAGGTTTACCCCCTCTGCAAGGCAGTCAGTGCATACTAGGATTCGATCATCCGCTTCGCCCATGGCATGCACCCTTCGCAACCTCTCGTCTCCGGACAACCTCCCCGTGATTCCCTCGACGTGGGCTTTGGGAAAACTCTCTTGCAACGCGGATGCAACATAGTCAACAGTAGGCACAAATCGGCAGAAGACTATCGGAGAGAAACCATTCTCCAATTCACTTCCAATCTCCAACTTGAGCTTCTCGAGCTTCTCGTCATGATTGTCCTTAATGTCCTCGAAGCTTTGGATGAAACCTTCTATTCTCGCCTTTGTAGAGTCATCTGTTCCCAGTTGGTCGCTTGAGATGACTTCCTCGCGGGCACCCCGCTCACTATCCAAATCGAATACAGCAGCCTCTATCTCGTCGCCCCTTGGTTCCTCTTCGTCAATGTTATCTGATCTGCTCCTCAGACCCGCTATTGCTGCGTCGGGACTTGAAGCCATAGCTCTCATCAGGCTCAACATTGACCAATATCGGACCTTGGCAACGTTCTTCCTACTGGCAGCCTCTATACGCCCCCTGCACCAGCCAACCACCTGTTTGAATAACTCATTCGAATCTGATGGAAGTGTGTAATCAACCATCTTCTCATCTCTTTGGGGAAAGGTCGCACCCATGTCGGCGAAGTCTCTCCTGATGTCGACTCTTCTTCGCTGAACAAGGTGCTTGGCAATCTCCTCTCTTTCAGATCTGGAAGGTGTCTCGGACGCAGCAATCAATCTGAACTTAGGATTCAGATGCCCTAGCAGGGACGCGAAAGCATCCTGGTGTCCGCTGTGTGGAGTAGCAGTGACCAGTATCATGTGTTGCTCTTCTTTTTCGGCAATCTTTTGGAGAAGTTGATGCCGAATCTGCCGTTGGCCGCTCCTGCCTTCACGCTCGGTGCATCCGTGTGCCTCGTCGACGATTACGAGTTTCGGCATCGTTCTCAGGAAGGAAGCTCGCCACTCATCCCGCTTGATGAAATCTAGGGATACGACAGTGATGGGGTGCTGCCTGAAAATTGAATCATCTCCATCTTTCAGTCCCTTCTCGAGTCTCCTAGCTGTCGAGGCGAGCACAAGCGTGACATCCTCAAATCCAAACTGCTCAGTCAACGAATCCTTCCATTGTTCAGCCAGATGAGGAGGGCAGAGTACGCTGAAACCATCTATCTCTCCTCGATCAACCATCTCTCTAGCTATCAGTAGAGCTTCGATGGTCTTGCCAACACCCACATCGTCGGCTATTAGGAGACGAATCGTCTCCTGCCGCAAAGCCATCATCAGAGGAACGAGTTGATACGGTCGCGGCTCGACTCCTATTCTCGACAACGATCGGAAAGGACCTGCTGCATTCCGGAATGAAAGTCTGACCGCATCTCTGAGTAGTTTTGACTGCGCCAGATTGCCAATTGGTGAGGTGCCACCTTGGTCCCGATTATTTTCTAGTGAAGGCAAACCGAACGATGCCGAAACGACATCCTCCAGAGTGGTGTCGATTGCAATGGGGACAGAAACATTCCCATCCAGAGGGGCCACCAACAGGAAACCATCCTCAGTATCGGAGCCTGGCTGAACCACCCATTCTCTGTTTCTAGCACTTACGAGACTACCTATGGAGAAACCCTCGGCCATCTTCTATTGTCCTCCAAATACCCAACGATGTTCAGAAATTATCTGTCTCCACCCTTCGTCCACATCAGAGTAGTTGAATGTGACGTTTGTCCATCCCTTATTCTCTAGGGAAGACCTAGTCACATCGTCCTCCTCCTTCCGAGTAGGTGCATCATGATCCGGTCCGTCCACATGGATTGCAACCATTTTGTTGAGGTATGCGAAGTCTAATCTGGTCGGCACCGCCGAAACGGTGTACTGTGCTGCATCGGGCAGATTACACTCCATGGATTTCAATAGGCTCAACCAGCGACGCTCAAGGTCTGATTCGCATCTCTCAGCCAAAGTCAAATATCCTACTTCTGAATTATTGCTGATTATCTCAACAGAACTTTCTCTCTTCCACTCACGTAGATGCGATCCTAGTATTCTACGATCGATGTCGGCGTGATCTGGCTGATTAGTGTATGACAGTAGACAGTCGTAGCATGCAGCTACGCACTCGACGGGTCGATGGGCCGAACCCCTATCTCTACCCTCTTCGTCGAAGTGCGTAAGTTCTAACATCCTGTCAACGATCTTACTCCACGCTGAAGTATCACTCACTAACTGCCTGAGTGAACCTGTTCCCCCCTCAGCAGCCTCGTAGAGGAGGATGCAAGTAGGCTCACTTCGTTCCGGAAGGGCCTCCGCAATGAGTTCAGATTCCTCGATATGGTACTCTAATTGGATCGCTCTGCGAAGCGCAGATTGCAAGGTCACAATTTCTTGATGTGAAACCGCCCACTTGGGTTCGACGATGAGAATGTTCCTCCTGTCTCTAACGAAGGGGATTACACGCTGGTAACCTTCCGGAATGCCTTCTTCTGATTCATCTTCTATTTGCTGTTTAGTAGCCCACTTCTGTTCTTTCGTATCGAGCCAGAATCCTCTCACCGAAGAATCCGCCCTCCTCCTGAGCCCCATGTTAATCCTCCAGAGGTCAGCTGTATGTCCGTAGTGTAGATTCACTCCATAGGTCGGCACCTCGACAGATACACTCACATCCCGACTTCTCTTTCTCTGAGCGAATCTGTATCTGGTTACCACTTCATACCCCTGACGACGACGCTCCTCCTCATTCGAGGTTATTCGATCGCGACGTCTGGTGGTTACGTTCTGCATCTGCATGAGTCTGTCTATTCGAGCTCCAGCTCCAAGCAACTCATTGCAACTCTCGCATCGGTCTGGGGTGGTGTCGTTGACTGCGACATGCAGGTATCCACAAGATGGACAGGGTGCAACCACATCGAGGGGAAGCCCCTCTGCATCATCGCTGACTGGAAGGGTGATTCTTTCAACCAAGTACTTCGCCCCCTCATGGTAGATAATCGCCCCTGGCCCGAATTCCGATATAGCTAGGAATCTCGGTCTACTGAGGTACCCGTCACGACCACCTCTCCTCCCAGGAACATACGCAGATAGAGGTAGTCGTGGGAAGTTGTAGCCGGGGAGAAAACCCTCTCCTGCGAAGTACCGGTAACTGTAGAAGTCACCCAGAGAAGACGCATCGCGATCAGATAGAAGCCATACCATTCGAGTGGCCTGATCGCTTAGCGCCTTTGCCCTTCTCCTAGATCGCTGGTCCTGCGATGCATCAGTTGCTATATTCCCCTGTAAGCTGGCTTGGTGCTTTGCCCCCTTGAACATCCTAGTCCACCGATCCACTGCCTGCCGGAAAGCGGACTCGATTCCATCGAAGTGTACTCTCAAAAATTCCTCGGAGGTTTCGCCCGGTTCCAGTACCCCCTCAATGACTTCTGCGAGCGAATTCAATCCCAAACTAACCGCCCTGCCACGGATATCGGGATCCCGGAGTACATCCAGCATTCGCGCTCTGACCTCACAGCTCGGATCTTCTCCATCGGTGTCAACCAAATCGGCGACGCTATGCCCGAGATCAATCATCGCGGAACTGAGCCAAATCGCATTCAGGTGTGATTGGAGCAAATCCTCATTGTGTAGATCGAGGGTGGGCGCTCTAACCCGTCCAGATACCATTTGCATGGGGTTGCGGAAGTAATGACTGTCGTGCGGACTGCCAGATGAGCAGTATGTCAGGATTAGAGCGGGTTGTCCGGAACGCCCAGCGCGACCACTGCGCTGTGCATAATTGGCAGGAGTAGGGGGAACATTTCTCATTCCTACTAGACTTAAGTCACTTATGTCAATTCCAAGCTCCATCGTCGGCGAGCAGAATAACAGGGGCAAATCGCCTCTTCTGAATTGTTCTTCGCGTATCTCCCTCTCCATCATCGGTACTTGTGCAGTATGTTCTCTTGATTCGATGGACCAAACACGGTCATGGTCAGCATCACTGTAAAGTTCGGTGAAGTATTGATTCGCCTCCTTTTTCCTGTCTGCTTCTCTGGCTATTCGAACCGGATCTACATACACTTCCCCCTCGCCCCTTGTCCATAGCAGTACACTGGCCTTAACGCGATAACCCTCAATCCCTCCTCCGAGATCTTTCATCTCCAACAGACCCGTGCTATTCAGTATCTCCAGTAAATTCTGTATCACGGTTCGCCGGTCTTCAAGAGGCGCCCCGTTTAGCCCTCCATCGAGTACATCTTCACGCGCCAGGTACCTTCCGTAACGACTCCTTTCAGAGATGAATTCCAGTCCTTGCGTGTAACGATAAGGAATTTCACTGCGAGGCAACCCCACACAATGAGTTGCCCGCACCAGTGACTCCTCATCAACGACTGCCCAGGGTTCAACTAACTGGTCAGACGTGAATCTCATCAGTTCGTCTTGCTGCTGCCGATCTAATTCTGGTACGCTGATTGACAACCTCTGTCTCATCTGATCAAGTAGGGATTTGCAGACCTCGTACCGAGATTCTCCCGATGCCGATGCAAGGGCGCGATGGCAGTTTGCCCATAACTCGTTATCCTCGGCTATCTCTGCCAATGAAAGGTAATTTATCGCCATCTGACCAGTTTGTTCTAGATTGGGTGAGGTGAATCTCCATCCTCTTTGTAGGTCGGCATGGACATGATACGCTATTGCACCATGCAGAGCCCGTAACTGTTCTTCTGCAGCAGCAAATCTCGCTTCTGGATTCCTGCCATAATCCTGCGGAGACAAGTTCATCGCAGTTGCAACATGACGCTGTATCTCACTTCCTCTGATCTCACAATTTTCCTCTAGGGCACCTAGGAGTCCCGCGCGGAGTGCTACGATGAAACGCATATCATTCATGTGACCGGACTGTAGCGATGAGTCCTGCCTATTGTCGCTGAACACCAGCATTTTTCTTGCATCTAACGGCATGTCGGAAGAAGACCTCATCCTTCTTACTGCATTCAACGACAGCATCGAGACCGCACTCGATCGCCCCTCAGTACCTAGAGCCCCCAGTTTGTTAAAATCGCCCAGTCGCCCGTCGTAAGTGACACCACAGCACAGGCAGAAGCGAAAACTCCCTGATATGAAGGAAGCATGAACTCCGCCTTCGCCAATTATTCCACTCGGGTGTACTGAGAAGTTCTGAGGAATCCATCCCTTACGATGGCTTGCTAGCTTGCCATCCTTCAGCCAATTCGGAGGAAGCCTCAACAGAATTTCTTGAGCATCAACGGGCCACGGTTCCTCGGAATCAATGCAGAGATATCCAGCCCCCAACTCATTTCCCTCATCCCACTCACGAGCGACAAACCTCTCTTGTTCCTTGATTACTAGCATATACTCTTTGCCACACTCCCTACAGAACACTGACGGGAAGAGTCTGGCACCATCTTCCCTGCCCGGGGCGAAGACCTGTGAATGCAGCGAGATTTTCCTGTCTTCTTCTCTCTCGGGAGTGAGCTGCACGGCATCCCCTTTAGTTACGAATTGATGCAGCCTGAAGGCGAAGAATGGGGAGCCGTACTCATTATGAATCTCATTGCCTCGCTGTAATATCTTGGCAATGGCTCTGACACTGTTATCGACATCCATCCCCGTGTATTCGCTCAGCATCTCGGATATCGACTGCTGAGGAATAGAAATAGCAGAATCAGGATCCATCGGTGGCCTGAGTGGGCGTGGGTCCTTTCTTTGACAATCCTCATCCACACCCAGATTCAATTCGAGCCAACGTGCGAATGAGTCGCCTCTCATTCCATGTTCGTCCTCTGGTGCGCTACCCGCTAACATCGCCTCAGCTGATTTCCTGACTGCTCCAGGATCTGTTGGTACATCGGCGTCGGTTGCAGGCTGCAATTCCTCCGACACGACATCGACCGTCGAATCCTCAACCCCAAACAATTTCGAGACAACACGCCGAACAACATCTTCACGTTTCGACGAATCGACCTCTGACGACATGGTCGCAGAGGTACCGACGCATTGGAGATTAGGCGAATCAATCATCCCCTTCAGTCTCCTAACGAGTAGCGCGATGTCGGCCCCCTGTCTTCCTCTGTATGTGTGCAACTCGTCGAGTACTAGGAATCTCAGATCTGACAGGGCCTTGACGAGAGATCGTTCTCTGGGCCGAGTCAGTAAGAATTCCAGCATTACATAGTTGGTAAGAAGTATGTCTGGGGGATTGTCAAGGATAGACTGCTTCTGATCATCATCTTCTTGCCCCGTGTATCTGCTAAATGTGACTACTGGCCGATCTGATTCGCCATTAGAACCAAGAAACTTCTCCAGCTCCTTCATTTGACTATTGACTAAGGCATTCATCGGGTAGATGATCAGCCCCTTTATTCCAGTCCCAGAACCAGTCTTCACAACCTCATCAACTATCGGTGCAATGTAAGCAAGAGACTTACCAGATCCAGTACCAGTGGTCAGGACATAGTTCCTCCCAGCAGCAGCAGACTCCATTGCCCAGTCCTGATGCTTGTGAAACGTCCAGGGTGCCCCGTCGTCTCGGATGAAGGCTCCTCGAGATCCAGAACTAAGCAGTCCTGAATCAATCAATTCATCAGTAGTCCTTCCAGGGGTATAAGCGGGATTTAGTTGGACCATGACCTCTGGCCACAGCATACCGCTGTTGAGGGCGTCCTTGACCTTCTCGCGGATCCTATCATCTCGAATTTCGTGAAAACTCCTGATGAACTCACCGTAGTCCTTTACGATACTGTCTCTGAGTTCGAATACATCCACGCTTAGCACGACCCCTAAGGGTCGTGAGGAGCAAGGGCATTGTGATGAACCCTGCGGTAATGTTACTAGGGCCGCCAAAAAAATTCACATGTTGCGACGGAACTTTCCACCAGTCTCAAACAGAGCTTGGGTAACTTGGCCGACGGTGCAGTGCTCGACAATGTCCATCATGACCTCGAACAGGTTACCGCCTTCTCTTGCAACCTGCTTGAGCCTCGCTAACCCGGCCTCAGCCTCGGTCGCATGGGCCTGTTTAAACGCCTTGTTGCGCTTGATCACCATCTGTCTCTCAGCCTCGTCCGAGCGGGTGACATCGACGTCGAAGTCGTCGGCCGACATCACGGCCGACCCCTCGTCGACATAGGTATTGACTCCCACAATCGGCAACTCACCAGAGTGCTTGCGGTGCTCGTAGACCATCGATTCGTCCTGGATGCGGTTGCGCTGATAGTTGACCTCGAGCGAGCCCAGTACGCCTCCTCGGGCGTGCATCTCCTCGAATATCCTCAGCACCTGATCCTCGACGTTGTCGGTCAGCCATTCAGCGATGTAGGAGCCCTGCAGCGGATTCTCGTTCTGCAGCCAGCCGTACTCCTTGGACAGGATTAGCTGGATGGCCACAGCATCTCGCACCGTATCCTCGGTCGGAGTGCCGAAGGCCTCGTCGCGGCTGTTTGTGTGCAGGCTGTTGGCGTTGTCCGCCAGCGCGTACAGCGCCTGCAGGGTAGTGCGGTAATCATTCCATGTGAATTCCTGTGAGTGCAGCGAGCGCCCACTTCCTTGGATGTGGTACTTGAGCTTCTGACCGCGCTCACCAACCCCGTATAGGTCGCGCATCGCGATGGCCCATATCCTGCGACTGACTCGGCCTATCACAGCGTACTCGGGATCCATCCCGTTGGAGAAGAACCAACTGAAGTTGCGCACGAACTTGTCAGCATCCAGCCCGCGCGCGTTGAACAGCTCAACGTAGGTCAGGCCGTTCGATAGAGTGAGAGCGGCCTGGCTTATCGGATTGGCACCAGCCTCGTCTATGTGGTAACCCGAGATCGAGACGAAGTAGTGGTTGCGCACATTGTTGTCGACGTAGAACTCCGCGACATCCCCCATCATCCTCAGAGCGGTGTCGAGGTTGAAGACCAGTGTGTTCTGACCCATCGCCTCCTTGAGCTGGTCCGCTTGCACTGTGCCTCGCACGGTGCTAAGCGTGTTCGTCCTAATCTCGGCCCGCTCCTCATCGGTTGGCTCTCTACCATTATCTTCCACGAACTTGGCCACCTGTTGGCGGATGGCGACGGTGAAGAAGGCGGCTAGGTGCCACCAGTAGTTGCCGTTGATAGTCTTCGATACGGAGGTGTTCGGGGCGCATAAATCGAAGCCCTCGAACAGCTTCTCCATCTCGTCCACGGTGCTGATGCTGACGCCGGACTCACAGACCTTGCCGAAGATGTCGAGCCTCTCCACGGGATCGTGCCCGTACAGACTGGGCGAGTCGAAGGCAACGGAGAGTCGGTTGAACGGCTGACCCTTGGAAAGGAAGTGGTAGCGCTTGTTGGTGCGCTCGGCACTGCCTTCTCCAGCGAACATGCGGACCGGTAACTCGTCCTCGCGCTTGAACGGAAACACTC
>Ga0315334_10002157_pt1 | contig 12272 bp, 12 predicted proteins | sample M150034915metaG_FD_205555 | JGI IMG/M metagenome (GOLD analysis project Ga0315334, IMG submission 205555) | Ammonia-oxidizing marine archaeal communities from Monterey Bay, California, United States - M1 500m 34915 | ecosystem: Environmental > Aquatic > Marine > Intertidal zone | place: USA... | reverse complement strand
TCTTTATAATTATTAAAAATTATCTCTTTTCCTCTCCATTCACCATATGGCCCATATTCACATAACGCATCTTCTACAAATACTTCCATTAACTTATCGAGATCACGAGTATCCATAAAATACGAATAATGTAATCTCATTTTTTTTATATCTTCTATCTCAATTAAATTTTTTAATTTTTTGATATCACTTTCCGTGAGTTCTGATCTATCTGTCATAATATATATTTTCTCCAACTGAATCTTAAGGTATTATTCTATAATAAATAAAGCATAATCAAACCTATAAAGAAGACAATGAAAAAAACTCCTCCTGAATTAAAAGATTTTAAAACCTGGCATGTTGAAGAGCCTTTTGAAGATTATGCTGGTCCTTTTTTCTATAAAAAAGAACCTAATGGTAGAAATCTAGCAGCTTTTCAATGCAAGAAACAACATCTTAATTCAATAGCTACTTTGCATGGGGGGATGATAATGGCATTTGCTGATTATGCATTATTTGTTATTGGTCATGAACATACCTCTTTAGAAAATTATGTTACAATTAGTTGTAATACGGAATTTCTAAGAGGATCTACACCTGAGGGAATTGTTTACGCAAATGGTGAAGTTACCCGATCTTCTAAAACAATGCTTTTTATAAAAGGCAAAATATTTTATCACGATTCAATTTTAGCCACCTTTAGCGGAATATTAAAAAAGGTTTAACCTCTTAAAGATTATCTATTCTTTGTTCAAGTTCTCTAATTCTTTTTTCAAGTATTTCAATTTCTTCTTTTTTAACAAAACCAGACTCTCTCATAAATTTTTCAAGAGCCGGCTTCATCATTTTTTCCATCCCCTTAAGATCTTTGGCCATATTTAAAAGATTCATTTTTTCCTCTAAAATAAAGATTATCTTATAAGTGAATATTTAGTTTATTCAAAACAATTATATATATCCAATATGAAAATATTGTCGTTAAACTTGCTAAAATTAATGAAATTGTAAAAGAATTAGTTATTTTAATTACTAAAGGTAGAATTATTAAAAAGATTAAAGATGGAAGTATCATATAAAGAATACTTATAGATAAATCTGAAATTTTTTCTAAATCATTTGTTTCATAATAAATCCATATGAAAGCTAGGAACGAAGTAATCGGAATAGAAGCTACAATACCAGCTAAAAAAGTAGATTTTTTAGCTATTTCAGAAATAAACAAAACTAAAATTGCTGTAATTAAAACTTTTAAAATATAATAAAACATTAATCTTTATCCAATTTCTTCTCATTCTTATTTCTATTATATTTCTTTCTATCCTGCACTACTCTTTCATGAGTACCTTGATGTTGTCTAACAATTCTATTCTTTTTTGATCCTTTTTTCTTCATTTCTTATTAGTCTGGCCAAGAATTTCTAGCCTCTTCTAATGTCAGAACATCTTTTGAATCTAATTCATCGAGTGAACTACCGGTCTCATCAATATAACAAATCTCGCCACCAAGAAGTATTTCTCCGTTAATATCTTCAAATGGAAAAAACCAAGATAAATGCGCATGGGACAAATACCATTTATCTTTATCAACCGTTTCGTCCCCTTGTTCGATTAGTGCCTCACCAGGTACTTGTTGATACCATTCTCCATCGCATGCTACACCCCAATCACCAGGCGAACAATGATGTATCTCTAATTCTATAAGACTACTATGAGAATTCCACATGTTATAATAAAAATCCTTAACTTCCTGCATCCCCTTAAGGACTCCATTATTAAAGCTGCCAAAGAATTTATACTCTGGGTTTGACACAATAGTATTAAAAATTTCAGGATCTTGAAGACACTCATATTTTAAATGATGCCGCATATTATTTAACATTAACTTATGTCTAGGATCTGAAAAGGAATCCATAAATTCAGTATATCTATACCAACCTTTATTAGGATTGATCTTCTTTATCATAACATCCTCCTCAATTTTAGATTTGATTAGCTAGTAACCCAAATCCACCAGAAATACGTTATAACTAACCAGACAAGAGTCCCACTTAATAACTTAACAATAAACATTTTTTCCCCTTTTTTTCTAAGGCACAAGGTCACCTTCCGATAGTGGTTTTCTAAAAAGGAGAGTCATTCTGTCACTTTCTCCTATCTCTTCGTATATTTCTCTATCTATATCTTTTAATCTATATGTTGGTGGTAGTGTCCAGACACCCTTAGAATGGTCCTTTTTATCCTTCCAATTCGAATTTATTTCAGACTTGTCAGAAAGTATAAACCCAACCTGATTTGCTAAATTAATTATATATTTTTCTGTGACATATCCGCTATTATACATATCCGCAAGAGAGGTTCCAGGGCTTGCCCTGTGTTCAACCACACCGAAAATCCCTCCTGGTTTCAATGCTGAGTATGCCTGTTGGAATATTTTTTTTGCTCCCTTAGCATTATTATCCAACCAATTATGAACATTTCTAAAAGTTAAAACAGCATCTACAGTCGCATCTTCAGCTAGTTTTTCAAAAAGATATTTGATTTCTACCTTCTTATAGACTTCATTGCTTTTAAGTTTCTTTACAAAAGTTTTCAGACTTCGCTGAGCATAATCGCTTAAAGCAGGATTATAAGGGGCTGTAATAAGACGGCCTTCATCATACATGTACATTGCAAGTATTTCTGTATACCATCCCCCGCCTGGAGAAAGCTCAACAACTGTCATTTCAGGTTTAATTTCAAAGAAACTCAATGTTTCGTAAGGATGACGAGAATCATCTCTTGTTATATTGATAGTCAATCGATGGTCGCTTTTAATGGATTCTTGTAGATTATGAGCTTCTAAGTTACTTGCAAAAATAATCATAAAGAAAAATAAGGGAGTAAGTATTTTGTTAATCATTTTTAAATCCTTAGTTTGTTTTTCTAGGTACAAAATCTCTAAGCGTTTTATATGTTATGAATTTATTTTTTGCTTCGATAATTATTTTATTAAGATTATATATTTTTACAAATGACTCAAATCTTTTTGTGAAAACTTTTCAGAAAGGTTCTAATAAGATATGACGATCTAGTTATAAGAGAGTGAGCCCGACAGGGATCGAACCTGTGACAATCTCCTTAAAAGGGAGGTGCTCTACCTACTGAGCTACGGGCCCACAATTATCTAACTTTTAAATGTTAGTTTATATCAAATCAAATCAAATTTTATTTTTAATTTCTATACTGCCTCGTTCAAAAAATTGTCAAATTACAATTATGTGTTATGCTTTAAATAGAAGGGTATATCATTTGAAAGTATACAATTTATTTATTGTAGCTATGTTGTTTTTATTAACATCATGCGCAACCCCTCCTCCAGTTGCTAAGGTTACTAAAGAGGAGATTAATCCTGTTGCAGGAGAATTAATATGTGCTGCCGCAGGAATTAACAAAGATGAATGCGCTAAAGCAGCAAAAATTGATGAAAGTAGTGAAAATTTATTAGATCAAGAAGATGTTTTAGACGTTGATAATCCTGAGACTTAAATCTTTAGAGCAAGAAATTTTCTTTAAAGGTATTAAATTTTTTATCTCTAATTGCGTTTCTTATTTTATTCATCAATACATTATAATAATTTAAGTTGTGTAACGATACTAGCATACCTCCTAGAGGTTCATTAATTCTTAATAAATGATGTAAATAACTTTTTGAATAATTTTTTGTAACATAATATGTGCTTTCTTCATCAATTGGGTTTAAATCGTTACTAAATTTGGAATTATTGAGGTTAATAATGCCATAATTTGTATAAGCATTTCCATGCCTACCTTCACGGGTAGGAATAACACAATCAAAAATATCTATGCCATTCTCAACCGCTATTATTATATCTTTTGGTTTACCTACTCCCATTAGGTATCGAACTTTATTGATGGGCAATTCAGGTGTTGTATATTTTACAATTTCTTTCATCATTTCATGACCTTCTCCAACAGCCAATCCTCCAATAGCATATCCGTCGAAATCAATGTCTGTGTTTTCTTTTATTGACTCTATTCTTAAATCTTTAAAAATTCCCCCTTGAATAATGCCAAATTGAGCATCAGATTTATTTTTCTTAGTATCTAGAAATCTTCTTCTAGCTCTTTCAGCCCAATTTAAAGAAAGTCTCATTGATTTTTTTGAATCTTCAAAAGAGGCTGGATAATGTAAACATTCGTCTAAAGACATTTGAATATTAGAATTAATTATATTTTGTGAATCCACGACATTTTCTGGAGTGAGAATGTGTGTTGAGCCATCAATATGGGATTGGAACTTAACACCCTCTTTGGAAATTTTTCTAAATTTTGCTAATGACATCACCTGGAAACCACCGGAGTCTGTTAGCATTGGGCCATCCCATTTCATAAATCTTGATATACCATCAAATTTATTTAGAACTTTTAAACCCGGCCTTAATAATAAATGATATGTATTTGACAATATTAAATCGAAACCAATTTCTTTAATGAGCTCAATTGGTGTAAACTTGATGGAACCTTGTGTTGCAATCGGCATGAAGGCTGGTGTATTTATACTCCCATTAGAAGTTTTTATCTGACCTAATCTTGCAAAACCATCGTTTGCTTTAACATTGAAAGAATATTTTTTCATTTAACCATTATTTAAAAAACATGAATCTCCATAAGAATAAAATCTATATCTTTTCCTTATAGCATGATGATACATTTTAACTGCATTAGCTCGACCTATGAACGCGCAGATTAAAATAAATAATGAAGATTGAGGAAGATGAAAATTCGTAATTAATGAATCAATGGATTTAATTTTCTTACCTGGATAAATAAATATATCTGTAAAAGTATCAATAGGCTCAAAAGAATTATTATTTATAAAAGAGGTTTCTAAGACTCTTAGAGTAGTCGTCCCAACAGCAATAATTTTTCTTTTTGGATCCTTATAAGCTGAATTAAGAAATTTGGAAGTATCCTTGGATAGAAAACATTTCTCTTTAAATAATAAATTCTCTTCAACTTTCTCATTTTCCAATTTAGAAAAAGTTCCCGGGCCTACGCTCAGAGTTACGTTTTTTATATTAACTTGTTTTGATTTAATTTCCTTTAATAAATCCTCTGTAAAATGTAGACCTGCTGTTGGGGCTGCTATTGAACCAAGATTTTTAGAATAAACGGTTTGATAATCTTCTTCGTCACTTTTTTTATATTTTCTTCTAGAGGTAATGTATGGCGGAAGCATTAAGTTTCCATATTTTTCAAGATTTTTTTGAAATTCATGATTTTTACCATTAAAATTAACCAAAACAATACGTTCTGATTTTTTTATAATCCTGCAGTCAACTCCATATATAGAAACAACATCATTTTCTTGAATTTTTTTTCCGGGTTTTACATAACAACTCCAAATACCATCTTTCAAATTTTCTATGAAAGTAAACATTATTTTAGACCGTTCACCCAGATTATTAGCCTTAAGTCCCATTATCTCTGAAGGTACTACTTTTGTATCATTCACTACTAAAACGTCTCCTTTATTTAAGAGACTAATAATATTCTTAAATTGTAAATCTTCGAATCTATTGGAACTTACATGATGTAATAACCTTGAAGCATCTCTAGGATTGCTAGGCTTTGTTGAAATTAAATCTTTCGGTAAATTAAAAGAAAAATCTGTTAATTTCATAAAAAAAATTAATTGTCGATAGACGACTTTAAAGAAACGATCTTATCAGGGTAATCAGGTGGTTCGCCTCTCATAATGTTATCAACATACTCCATGCCTTCAATTACTTCCCCAAAAACAGTATATTTACCATTTAAAAAAGAGGCCTCATCAAAGCATATAAAAAATTGCGAATTTGCGCTATCGGGATGTTGGGATCTTGCCATACCTAAAGCCCCCCTTACAAAGGGTTTATTGCTAAATTCTGCCCTTATATCCGTAAGATCGGAACCTCCCCTTCCAGTTCCCGTAGGGTCTCCAGTTTGCGCCATAAAACCTTCGATAACTCTATGAAATATTACTTCGTTATAAAAACCTTCATTCGACAGGGTTTTAATTTGTGAAACATGTTTCGGAGCAACTTCAGGAAACAACCTAATTACAACTCTTTTAACTGGGGGGTCTTCATTCGTATCCAATGTCTCACTAATTTGTGTTATATCCATTAGCAATATATTTTCATCATTATAATTTTTTGCACTAGTCTCTGACAAAATAATCTCCATTAAAAATAAACAAGAAACCACTCTAATTAGATAAAGAGGATTAAACATTTTTAAATCTTTTCTTTTATTGATTCTTCAATTCTTGGTGAAACAAACTTAGAAATATTACCACCCATATTAGCTATTTGTTTTACCAAAGAAGAAGAAATAAAACTATACTCGGGTTTAGAAATCAGAAAAATTGTTTCTATATTGGGGTTCATGACCGAATTCATTCCTGCCATCTGTAGCTCATAATCATAATCAACAGGTCCCCTCACCCCTTTAATTAAGACTGTTGCTTTCATTTCAGATGCAAAATCAATTATTAAACCTTTAAAAGGTTTTATTTCTACATTAGATATATTATCTATATCATTGATTTCATTAGTTATTATATTAATCCTCTCCTCAACAGAAAACATATTATCTTTTTCATGATTAATTCCAATGGCAACTATCACTTTATCGAGTATTTTTAAGCTTCTCAAAAGAATATCCCTATGTCCAAGAGTAAAGGGATCGAAAGAACCAGGGTATACACCTATTGTCATTATTGATCTCCGTTCTGCTCAATTATTCTTTCAACACTTACGACTGTAGAGGTCTCTTCTATATTAAAAATCTTCACACCTTGTGTATTTCTGCCCATTATTCTTATATCAGTTACTGGGCACCTAATTAATTTACCACTATCATCAATAAGCATTATTTGGTCATTAGAGTCTACTCCAAATGACGCTACAACCTCACCATGGGCCTTTGTTAAAGTTATTCCTATAACTCCCTTTCCTCCTCTGTTAGTGGTTCTATACTCATACGATGATGACCTTTTACCTTGACCATTAGCAGCAACTGTAAGAATAATTTCTTCTTGTGCGGCTAGCTCAGAATATCTTTTTGTTGAAAGATCAATGTCTCCATTATTATCATATGCACTAGTTGAATCATCAACTTCTTCTTCTGTGGCCCTTCTCATAATCGATGCTCTTTTTAAATAAGCTCTTAATTCTTCTATAGATGCATCTACATGATTTAAAATTGACATTCCAACTACACTATCTCCTTTTTTCAGATTAATTCCTCTAACCCCCATGGATGACCTTGATGCAAAAACTCGTACTTTATCTACAGAGAAACGTATGCTTTGTCCTTTTCTACTTGTCAATAAAATGTCATTATTATTCCTACATGTCTGTACTGAAATAATTCTTTCATCAGATTTTAACTTCATAGCTATTTTTCCATTTTTATTTATATTCCAAAAATCTGATAACGAATTTCTCCTTATGCCTCCTGAAGAAGTAGTAAATACAACAAATAAGCCCTCCCAATCACTTTGATTTTCTGGTAATGCCATGACCGTTGTTATTCTCTCATCTTCATCTAGCGGCAACAAATTAATCATTGCCTTTCCTCTAGCTTGAGGACTAGTAAGAGGTAATTTCCAAGATTTTAGTCTATAAACCATGCCTTTTGATGAAAAGAAAAGTATTGGCTGATGGGTATTCGCAATAAAAATCCTAGTAACAAAATCATCATCTTTAGTTTGCATACCAGAGCGTCCTTTTCCTCCGCGGTTTTGTGCTCTATAAGTTGATAAAGGAACCCTTTTTATATAGCCACTATGACTAACTGTAATGGCCATCTCTTCTTTTTTAATTAGATCTTCATCCAGAACGTCATCGAGCTCGCCAATAATTACAGTCCTCCTAGGAACAGCAAAATTTTCTTTAATTTCAATTAACCCTTCTTTAATTAAAGAAATAATTAGATCTTTACTTCCAAGAAAATTCAACAAATCAGTAATTTTATCTCTTAAATCATTTAACTCAGATTTAATTTCATCAATTCCAAGGGCAGTCAATCTTTGCAAGCGTAATTCCAAAATTGCTTTCGCTTGTTCCTCTGTAAAAGAACAGTTACCTGCTTTCGAGACTCCGTGTCTCGGGTCATCTATTAAGGTAATTAGAGATTTAACTTCTTTTGCGGGCCATTCTCTATCCATTAAATCTTCCTTTGCTTCAGCAGGAGACTTCGAAGATCTGATCAATTTTATTATTTCATCAATATTTGTTACGGCTATTGCTAAACCAACCAATAAATGAGCCCTATCTCTTGCTTTATTTAACTGATATTTAGCCCTTCTTTTAACAACCTCTTTCCGAAAATCCAGAAAACATATCAATAATTCCTTAAGATTCATAATCTTAGGAGTCCCTTTATCTAGCGCAACCATATTGGCTCCAAATGATGTTTGAAGTTGCGTATATTTGTATAATTGATTTAAAATAACTTCTGGAATAGTATCTCTTTTCAACTCAACGACAATACGCATCCCATGACGATCGCTTTCATCCCTTAAGTCACTTATTCCTTCAATCGCCTTGTTTCTAACTAATTCTGCAATCTTCTCAATTAACAGGGTCTTATTAAGCTGGAAAGGGATTTCTGTAATAATAATTGCTTCTCTATCTTTCCTGATTTCTTCTATATCTGCCTTACCTCTAATAACCACTGAACCTCTACCGGTTGTATAGGCGCTCTTAGCGCCACTATTACCTAATATTATTCCGCCTGTAGGAAAATCGGGCCCTGGAACCATTTTAAATAATTCATCAATCTCTACTTCAGGGTTATCTAGGATTTGCAAACAAGCATCTGTTATTTCGCCTAAATTATGAGGAGGAATGTTAGTTGCCATGCCTACAGCAATACCCCCTGCCCCGTTTACCATAAGATTAGGAAATTCAGCTGGTAAAACAAGAGGCTCACTTTCTGAATTGTCATAATTCTCTTGGAAATCTACTGTATCCTGATTGATATCATTTAATAGGTGATGTGATAACTTTTTCATTCTAACTTCTGTATATCTCATCGCTGCGGGAGGGTCTCCATCGACTGAACCAAAGTTTCCTTGCCCATCAATTAATGGAAGATGCAAAGAGAACGGCTGTGCCATTCTTACTAATGCATCATAAATACTTTGATCACCGTGTGGATGGTATTTACCTATAACATCACCAACAACTCTCGCTGATTTTCTATACTGCTTGTTATAATCATATCCACTTTCATGCATAGAAAATAAAATTCTTCTGTGCACTGGTTTCAAACCATCTCTTGCATCAGGTAAAGCTCGAGAAACAATCACGCTCATAGCGTAATCGAGATAAGATTGGCGCATTTCTTGATCTAAACTTATATTCGATATTCCCGAATTTTCGTCAGAATTTTCATCATTAATTTCTGACATAATTCTCCATTAACTGAATATTTATAACGAATCGATAGCTATTGTAAGACATTCAATACAATAACATTATGTTGATAAATCTTCAATTATTTAAATATTAGTTATTTTAATTTTCTATTTATAATTCAATAAGTTAGAATGGTATATCGTCGTCAATTTCTGAGCTCGAATCTTTTGTATTCTGAATACTATTTTCTTTCCCAAAATCTTCGGATAATGACGCACCTTTACTATCCAACATTTTAAAGGTTGAATTAAAACCCTGCAAAACTACTTCAGTTGTGTATTTTTCTATACCTTCCTTATCTTCCCATTTTCTTGTTTGCAATTGACCTTCCAAAAAAACATTTGAACCCTTTTTAACATATTGTTCTATAATTTTTACAAGGCCCTCATTAAAAACAACAATGCGATGCCATTCAGTTTTTTCCTTTCTTTCTCCTGTATTACGATCATTCCAATTTTCACTTGTGGCTAAAGAAAAGGTACATAATGAGCGTCCGTCTTGTGTGTTCCTAATTTCGGGGTCTTGACCTAGGCGACCAATTAACATGACTTTGTTTAAACTTCCTGACATAAAAAACTCCCGTTAAAAATTGATAATATAACAAATACTATAATTAATATTAAATGTTATGATATAAGATATTTTTTATTTTAAACATGAGAGAAGTTTTGTCATCAAAATCATTAAAAAAAAATAATCAAAAATACATAAGAATCAAAGGCTCAAGAGAGCATAACCTTAAAAATATAGATGTTGATATACCTAAAGAAAAGATTACGGTAATAACAGGTTTGTCGGGGTCTGGAAAATCCTCTCTTGCATTTGACACACTTTATGCCGAAGGCCAAAGAAGATACGTTGAAAGTCTATCTGCATATGCCAGACAGTTCCTTGAAATGATGCAAAAACCTGATGTTGATATGATTGAAGGACTATCTCCAGCAATATCTATAGAACAAAAAACAACCTCAAAAAATCCTCGTTCTACTGTTGGAACTGTTACTGAAATATATGATTATCTGAGGTTAATGTATGCCCGTATAGGCACCCCATACTCTCCAGCTACCGGACTACCTATTAAAAGTCAGTCAGTGTCAGAAATGGTAGACCAAGTTAATAAAATAAGAAAAGGGACAAAAGCCTATCTTCTCGCTCCCATAGTCCGTGAGAGAAAAGGTGAGTATAAAAAAGAATTTTCCGAACTTTTAAAGAAAGGTTTCCAAAGAGTAAAAGTTGATAATATTTTTTATGAAATTAAAGATGTCCCTGAGTTGGAGAAGAATATAAAACATAATATTGACGTTGTAGTTGACAGGATTGTCATTGATAAAAATTTGAATACCAGATTAGCTGATAGTTTTGAGACCGCCTTAAATTTGACTGATGGGATTGCGGTTATAGAAACTTTTTCTAGCTCTAATAAGATAAATAATAGAATTGTTTATTCAGCTAAATATGCTTGTCCAGTATCAGGCTTTACTATTGAAGAAATTGAACCAAGATTATTCTCATTTAACAGCCCTAAAGGGGCGTGTGTAAGTTGTGATGGTCTAGGTACTCAATATTTCATAGATGAAGATCTTATAATTCCTAATAAAGAAATCAGCATTAATGACGGGGCTATCGCTCCTTGGTCAAAAACCAGAAAACCCTCACCTTTTTATCATCAAACATTATTAGCATTATCAGAACATTTTAATTTTTCCTTAGATAAAAAGTGGAGAGATCTTTCCGGTAATATTAGGGAATTGTTGTTGAGAGGATCGGAAGAAAAAATTTCTTTTATCTATGATGATGGCTCAAGAACTTTTAAGACCATTAAGAATTTTGAGGGCATTATTAATAATATTAACAGACGTTATCGCCAAACGGATAGTAATTGGATGAGAGAGGAATTTGAAAAATACCAATCAATTTCTGATTGTAAAGAATGTGATGGATATAGATTAAACGAAGAGGCCCTATCTGTTAAAATTAATGAGACTCACATTGGAGAAATAGTATTGCTATCTATAAAAGACATCCAAAAGTGGTTTGTTAATTTACCAAAAAAACTTACAAAAAAAGAAAATACGATTGCCCAAAATATAATTAAGGAAATTAATGAAAGGCTTAATTTCTTAAATAATGTTGGGTTAGGTTATTTAACATTATCAAGATCATCGGGAACACTATCTGGAGGAGAATCTCAAAGAATAAGACTAGCTTCACAAATCGGATCTGGTTTAACTGGAGTATTGTATGTATTAGATGAGCCTTCAATAGGATTGCATCAAAGGGACAACAAAAAACTATTAAGCACTTTAAAAAGATTAAAAGACATAGGAAATACTGTAATTGTAGTTGAACATGATGAAGAGGCTATGCTTTTCTCTGATCATATTATCGATATTGGCCCTAAGGCAGGTTTAGAGGGAGGGTATTTGGTTGCCCAGGGAAGTTATAAAGATATTCAAAATTGTAAAGATAGTATCACTGGTAAATATCTTTCTGGAAGAGAAAAAATTAATTTAAGAAATAGAAGAAAAATTAATGAAGAAAAGAAAATCTCATTAATTGGAGCTAAAGGTAACAATCTTAAAAATATTACGGTGGATTTTCCTTTAGGAACATTTATTTGCCTGACAGGTGTATCGGGCTCGGGAAAGTCTACTTTACTGTTATATACTTTGTATAATGCAATAAATAGAATGATTAATAAATCCCAGAAAACCGCTATGAATCATGAGAAGATAGATGGAGTTCATTTTGTTGATAAGATAATTAATATAAATCAATCACCCATTGGTCGTACCCCAAGATCTAATCCTGCAACCTATAC
>Ga0315334_10002154_pt1 | contig 12282 bp, 1 predicted proteins | sample M150034915metaG_FD_205555 | JGI IMG/M metagenome (GOLD analysis project Ga0315334, IMG submission 205555) | Ammonia-oxidizing marine archaeal communities from Monterey Bay, California, United States - M1 500m 34915 | ecosystem: Environmental > Aquatic > Marine > Intertidal zone | place: USA... | reverse complement strand
CCTGGCTGAGCGTCGTGGCCGCCTCGCTCGAGAAAAGGCCCCGGCTCCAGCGCTCGCCCACGGGATCCGTGAAGCCATCGCCGAATTGCAAGAGCGGGTCGCCGGGCGCGCCCGGCGGCAGATCGAGGGGGTCCTCGAGGTCGGTGCCGGCCTGGTACTCGACCAGGTTGTCCACGCCGTCGAGGTCGTTGTCCGCAGCCGGATCCGTGGCGCCGTGGGCGAGTTCGAAGGCATTCGGGATCCCATCGCTATCGCTATCCGGCAGAAGGTTGAAATCCGTCAGCACCTGAACCTTGGCCGCCACCGAAGCCACCGAGCCGTCGCCGTCGGTGGCCGAGAAGGTCACCGTGGGCGTGGCGGCGGCGGCGAAATCGTGGCTCGGGGCCGCGAGGGTCGAGGCGGGCGATCCGTCCCCAAAATTCCATTCGAGTCCGGCGAGGCCGTCGTAGGGCACGGGCGCGGTCCCCGTGAACTGGACCGTGTGCGGCGCGGGCCCGCGATCGCGATCGAGCACAAAGCTCACCACCGGCGCGGTATCGGTCACGCTGAGCACGACGGTATCCGTCGCCGGCGCGCCGATCACATCGGCCACGCTCACGCTCAGGCTGTAATCGCCGTCCTGGGCCCAGGTATGCGCGACGTTCGTGCCCGCTCCCAAATCTCCGTCGTCAAAATCCCAGGCGTAGCTCACGATCGCGCCGTTGGGGCTGGAGGCCGCCGCCGAGAGCGCGAGTTCCTCGCCCTCGGGCAGGGAGAAGGCGCCAACGATGCTTACCAGGGGAATATCCCCGAGCACCGTCACGGTGCGGACATCCACGCCGAGATCATTCGAGACCGCATCGGAGACGCGCAGGGTCACGGGCCATGTGCCCGGCAGATCGAAGCTGACCGGGCCCGGGGTGGCCGCCATCGAGCTCGCCGCGCCGCCCCCGAAATCCCAATCGTAGGCCAGGGGGCTGGCCGCCACGGCGCCGGCCTCGGTCACAATGGAGGTGAAGTTCACGGCCCCGCCCGGGTAGACGCGCACATTGGCCACGGGCGTCCGGATATTCGCGTAACGGATGCAGCCGTCGCCGATGGCGTCGGCGTTGGCGTCCTGCTGGGCGCTGTTGGCGGCGTTCAGGCAATTGTCCAGGGCGTTGACCACGCCGTCTCCGTCGTCGTCGCCTTCGAGTTCGACCTGGGCGAGGCAGAGATTATCGGGGTCGGCGAGGCAGGGATCCAGGGAATCCGCAAAACCGTCGCCGTCCGAATCCGAGGCTTCGGGGTTGCCGCTCTCCGTGGCCTTGGCGGCGAGTTCCGTCGCGTTGTCCAGGCCGTCACCATCGCTATCCCCGGCCGGGTCGAGAAGCACGGCGAGATCCGCCGGGGCCAGGGCGGCGAGTTCGGCAGGAGAGAAGAGCACATAGAGCTTCGCGAGGTACGCGGCCAGGGTGTCGTTGTCCGCACTGGCGCCCTGAACCAGGGCCGCTGTGCCGCGTTCGGTGGTGGGGGCCAGGGCCGCGGGCGCCGAAGGCGGCGTCGGGATGGTGGAGGGATCGGCGAAATAACCGAGCACGCTGGCCCGGAACGTCGACAGTTCCCCGCCCGCCGCGACCAGGGGAGCGTAGGCGTCGAGCAGATCCATCCAATTGCGATCCGAGGGTTCCAGGCTCTCGTCCAGGGCGGCGATGGCCGCCGGCGACGGGGACGCATCGGGGTTGCCCACAAGAACTTCGGCCCCCTCGCTGAGCTGGCCGTGCCAGGCCACTGCGGCCTCGAGCAGGGCGAGGCCAAGCCCGGTGGAGGGATCGATGGAGGTCACCACGGACTGGACGACGCCGGCTGCAAGATAGGTCTGGTAGCCGAGCAACCAGTCCCCGGGATCGGTCCAGGAGAGGTCGTTGCCCAAGACGATCTGCTCGTCGACGTAGGTGTTGTAGGCAGAGGGCGTCAGGTCCAGGATCGGAGCGATCCAGGCCTTGGCAACCCAGGCTCCGGGCTCCCCCGGGAGATCCTCGTTCTGGGCGCGGATGATCGTCCCCGTGCCGCCCGGGATACGAATGCTCGGCACCTGCCCCCCGGCCAGCTCGGCCGCTCGGGGCGTGACCTGGAGCCAACTCGGCAGATCGGTTTCGACCAACCCCGCCGCCGCCAGGGCCGTGGCATCGGGAAGGACGAGTTGGTCGAAGAAAACCTCGCCGAAGGGATCGACCACGGTCAGCCGACCGATGGGGAATGCGGAGCTCGTCTGGCTCTCATCCAGCCAGATGCCGCCCGTGGGCATGTACTCAACTTCGGTGGTCCGCCGGGCCACCGGGGTGGACGTCCAGGCGTATCGTGGCTCGCAGGCGTCGTCGACGCCATCGCCATCGGTATCGATGGGGTCGCTGGCCTCGCCCGGATCCGTCCCGCGCAGGTTCTCATCCCAGGTGGACCAACCGTCGCAGTCGGGGTCGTGGGCGGCGTTCTTGGGGTGGTCGCTGGGATCGTTGGGGTCCGTCCCGCGAAGAATTTCGTCGAAATCCGATGTGCCGTCGCCATCGCTGTCGACCTCGGCATCCGCCGCCAGGGGGTTCAGCCCGTTGGCAATCTCCCAGGCGTCGGGCAAGCCGTCGCCATCGGTATCCCGCATGGCGCCGAGCCCGGCGTTCAGGTCGTAGGTCACGGTGGTCGGGGTCGTTACATGGCCGACACCCTGCTCGACGTGGAAGGTCACGCTGTGGGCCCCCGCCTCGTAGAGGAAGAACTCGGCGCGGTCGGCCGCCTCGGACTGCACGGCGCCCCCATCGACAGACCAGTAGATCACCAGGGGGTTGGCATTCGTGGTCCCACCCACCGCCGAAATCTCGACGGCGATGGTCTCTTCGTAGGCGCCCTGGGCGGGTGCGATGGAATGGCTCGGCTGGTCGGTGTCCAGGAGGTCGGAAGCCGCAGCGGCCAAACCCTTCAAGGAGATTCCGGACAGCCCCGTCGCGATGCTCGGCGCACTCTGGGGCACGGCGTTGATCAACACACCGCTCACGGGCGTCGCACCGAGGGGAACGTTGACCGACCCTCCGCCATCCACGCCGATCTGGGCGTTCATCGGCGAAGTCATCACCGAGGAGGTCCAGTCCCCTCCCCCGACGCTGAACGTGCCCAGGGTGCCGCCCTCGTCGTCGAGGAACCACACATCGCTGGCCTCCCCCTGAAAAACCGGGCTGGGATCGGCCTGCACCACGCCCGCGCCGAGAGCCAGCACGCAGACCAGGGCCCCCGCGAGCGTGCGCGCGCCCCGGCGGCAACCGCCTATGCGAAGAGGATTCGGCATCAGTTCGCTTCCCTCGAGGTCACCCAATCCGTCGTGCGGTGCCCCAGGATTTCGCCGTCTTCGGAGAAATAGACCAACTGGTAGCGATACTCTCGATCGACTTCGTGGGGGGTGCGGTCGACCCAGACCACCGCCGCCTCTCCGGCCCAGTAGGCGCTTGCCGCGGAGAACCAGACCAATTCAAAGAAGGGATCGTCCAGATGCCCGGCCACCGACAAACCCATGGAGGCGCTGTCCCTGGTTTCCTCCCAGCAATGGATGCGGTCGATCAACGGGGAGACCTGGTGATATTCCGAGGGGTCCGAGTCCAAGGAATCCGCCCGGGATTGGCGATAGGCAACAAACCCCAAGCGCGGCGCGACGGCCGCGCGCACGGCCGGGCAGAACCCAGCGTAGGAGCCGGTCACCGGGCCGACGGGCAGACAATTGAGATCCGTGACCTGGCCGTCCTTGTCTTCTTCTTCAAGACAGGAAGCGGGTACACCCGAGGTCAGCTGCCAATCGATCAACACGTCGTCGCCGATCAACACCGCCGGCAAACCTTCGTAGGGGAAATAGGTCGCCGATATTTCTTCCAACTCGCCGGGCAGGGGAACCACCGGCCAGGGCAGGTACTCGGGATAGGTTTCGTCCGGAGGAATTCGCAGGCCGCAGAGTTCCGCCGACCACTTCGAGCTTTCCTCGCTGTTGTCGCTCCCAATGGAGCGCGCCATGAAGCACCACTGCTGGTCGGGATCACCCGAAGCCATGATACCCCCGAGATCGACATCGGCGTAGGAGAGCGCGCCGCCCGTGGCGGTCTGCCCTGCATGGGCATAAAAATAAGCGCCGCCGCTGTTGTCGTCCATCCGCCGCCACTGCAGGAGGGTCCCCACCACGTTCTGCTCGGGCGGCAGCCAGGTCAATTTGGCCGTGGTGGCATCGAAAGTGATTCCCATAGGCTGGGGAGGCGCGATGGGCGCCGTAGAGGGAAGCGAGAAGCAGTTCAGATGATAGGGCGCCGACATGACGTTGTTCGCGTTTTGCAGCGCCACGGAAAGGCAGATCAGCTCACCGCCCGACGAGGGGAAGTCGAGTTCAAGAGAAGTCGGTTCGCAGTGGGTTTTCACCTTGAACTTCTCGCTGCCGATGCGGCGAGAGATGCTGATGCAGGCGTCGGGTGCCCCCGGAGCGGGCTCGCAGATCGGCGGCGTCGAGAGCGCCTCCCCCGGCCGGATGGGAACGATCGACGAATTCGTGCAGTCCTCGCTGAGGAAGGCATTGGCGATCGGGCAATCCCGGAATCCGGCCGGGTACTCGGCGGTGCCGAGCAGTTGGCCACCGCTGGAATAGAACTCCACATAGCCCCGCCCGGCGCTCTTGCAAAGCTCGGTCAATCTCGAACAGTCCTCAGAAGATTGTTCGACTCCGCGCTTGCCACCGGCCAGGGTGACGACGGCGTGCTCCTCTTCGTAGACCGAATTGCCCGATGCGACATCCTCGCACCCGACCCGGATAAAATCGGCCTCGCCTCCGCTGGTCTGATCCTCGGCGAAGGGAAGCGTCGAAGAGTATTGCGGCAGGTGGTCTGCCCAAGTCACGCACTCCTCGAGCCGGCCGCAAACGATCCCGTCGCGAAGGGGCTGCGTACGGTCGGGGAAGAAGCCGCGCACCGGGGCCGAGAGCGGGCTGGCGTTCCCGTCGGCGTCCACGGCGACCACCGCGTACCAGAACACGTCGCCCATTTGAGCCAGGCCAGCAGGGCCATTCGGGTCCGTATCCCGCCAGCGAAGCTGCTGGCGCCCGTCGGATGTCGTCCCAAGGCTCCAGTCGGCCCCGGGAGGCGGCGGCGAAGCCACATCGATCTCGTAAACGCCCGGCGCGGATGCCACCCGGTAATCGACGGCTCCGGCGGGCCAAGCCGCCGGGTCGCACGCGGTCCCGGGATCGGTGAGGCCCGCCGGCGGGCCGGGCAAGGCGGTCCGCTCGACCAGATCGGCGCGGCCGTCGAGGTCTGAGTCCGCAAAGGCCTGGGCCTCGGCCGGGGAGGCGAACCGGTAGACCCGATAACTCGCTATATCGAGATCGACTTCGCGCAGGCCCGGCGCCTGACAATCGTCCTCGCCGGAGGCGTAGATCAGCCTTCGGTCGAAGCGCGCCGTATCGAGATTGCAGTAATCGTGGGCATGGGTGTGGTCGGCGTAATAATTTCTCACGTCCACGTGATCCCAGACGAGTTCGAGACTGCCGCCGAGTACAGGGATGGAATCATCCGCGCTATCGAGTTCGGTGTGGATATCCCAGGGCGCCGGGGGCGCGAGGCGATCCGGGATCTGCACCCGAAGTTCAACGGTGTCGCCATAATTGCCCGAAAAATCCCGGGCCACCAGGTAGTAGTTGCGCCACTCCCCGGGCGCCGCGCCCGCCGCTACAAGCGCTTCGGGGGAATCAACGTATTGCACGAAGGGCGGGTTCCAGCCGACATTGCGCGTATCGCGCTCGACGCCGTCAGGTCCGGGGTCGGGCGCTCCCGAGATCAGGATCGGCCGGGTATTCACCCGCTCGAGCCCCGCGAATTCGACGCTGCCGTCGCTGCCATGGCCCAGGCCCAGGCCCAGGGTGCCCAGGTCCAGACCCGTCAGGCCGCCCGGATCCGTATCGCTTCGATAGAGGTCATAGCCCGTGGTCAGCAGCGCATCACGAAGCAACTCGGTGAGATTGGCGCCCGGATAATTCCAGAAGAGCGACACGGCTCCATGATCCTTCGAAGCCTCGGGCCCGTCGCAACGTGCGACCTCGCGCTGTTCGAACTGGGCGGCGCCGGCCAAGCGATCGGCCACCCCGTTGACCACCACTTCGATGCGGCCGAGCAGGGCTTCGGTGGCCAAATCGGAAACCCCCACGAGTTCGTAGGTATAGGTTCCCGAGGCCAGGATATCGGTGTCGATGAAAGCGCGGTTGCGAGCGAGAGCCACGTTGAAATCAAGCCGCGAGGCCATGATGGACCAATAACTGTCATAACACGGGCTGCTCGGGCTGACCTTGTTGTGAATCGCCTCAGCAAAATTGCCCGCCGTCACGGGGTGAATTTCGCAGACCGCGACCACGATGCCGTCCTCTTCTGCCTGGGCAACCCGGCCCGACGCCTCGTCGGCCAGGGCACTGGTCATCTCGGCGGCTCGCCGCGACTGAGACGGCGCGGCGTAGAGGGCCGCGATCTGGGGACTCGAGAGAACTGAACCCGCCTGAATCACTCCGCTCAGGGGAACGCCATTGCGTTCGACCCGGAAGCTCACGAGGTCTGCCGGAAATTCGCCCTCCACAGGATCCCAGCGGAGATAGACGGCCGTCCCACTCGCATCCGCCGAGATCGAACCGTTGCGCGCCTCCATGCCCACGAAATAGAGCTGCTCGCTCTGAGCGCTCGCCTGCCCGGCCAGCAGAAAAGCCGCAAGGAGCGCAAAGAGCCCGAGGCCTCGGGCCCCAGGGCGCCTCCAATACGCGAGCAATGTCGATTCTGCTGCCGTCACGCCTGCTTTCCTCTAGTGAATGGCCGAGAGCTTGGGAGTTTGAAGGTGAAAGGACCCGTCGTAGGACGCGCCGGTGCTCAAGTCGCCGGTTCCGCACCAGTCGTCCTTGCGGCTCCGGGAAACGCTGGTCCAGGTGCCGGGATCGCAGTCGAACCCAAAGCCCCCGACAAAGAACGCTTCCCCCTGAAGCTTGACGTTATCCGGGACCAAGGATGCCAGGGCCGAGGGATTCAGGCTGGTGATCCCCGACACCTCGGCCAGAATCGTGATCTGTCCCCTCACCGAAACCAGGCAAGCACCCTCGCCGTAGACGGCGCCCCCCACCAGCATGCCCACCGTCACCGGCGACGGGCCCAGGATCCAAGTGCCCGCGTCGGCACCGACGCCCACGGTCAGGAAGCAGCCGTTGCTCCAAACCGGGATATTCGCCGAGCCACGAACAAAGAGTCCGGCGAAGCCACTATCCGGGAAGGTCAGGAACTCACCCACTTGGGGATCGAGGCTCACGATGACATCCTGGTTGCAGGTTCTGCCCACCAGGAAGGCGACCTGCATGGATACGCTGTCGAAGGAAGCGCCGGCCGTGGCCCCGAAATAATTCTCGTAGGCGCCCGCGCCGAGAGCCATCCCCGGGTCGTAGATCGAGAATTCCGAGAAGGCTATTTCACCGCTGGTGAAAACGCCTCCGAAGAGCCCGACCGGGGCCAGGTCCTGGACTGTGAAGCCGAGGTAGAGCTCGGTCATCAGGATTTCCGATTCGCCCAGGTTCAGCGGCAGGTCATAGGTCGAAATCACGACATCGAGCAGGCTGCCCGACCCCGGATCGATGCCGCAGCCCGTTTCCTTGCCATTGGCGCTCCAACTCGTCACGTCCAGGGCAGCCTTGAAGCCAAAACCGTCCTCTTCGCCGCCCATCTCGAACTCGGCGCCGACATGCAGTTTCGACAGCTCGTTCCCCGTCATCAGCGCGTAGCCGTCCATCTCCGCGGCGCCGAGTTCCCAACCCTCGACGGCCGAGGTGGCCGCCGCGAAGGCCTCGTTGATAAACTCGTTGGCCGCCTGGAGCACGTCGCCGATCACCGCGTTGAGCTGATCGAAGACCGCCAGACCGATGACGTTGAGATCCTCGACCAACTCGGACGTGAAGGCGTAGACCTCGTTTTCGAGGGTCTCGATAATCGGGCTATTCATGATCAGCGCGACCAACTGGTCCTCGAAATCATCCAGGTTCGGATGCGGCACCAGGGCGGTATAGGCGGCCAGCATATTGGTCACTTCCACCGCGATGGTATCGACGACGGCAAGCACGGGGTCCGTCAAATAGTTGGGCAGTCCGGCCACCAGCGAGGACCAATCGGGAATTGAGCCCCCGGTGGCCGCAGCAATCTGGTCGTCGAAAAACTGTTTCCAGCCCGCAGCCTGGCTGAAATCGTAAGCTCCCGCGGCCGTATTCAGGAAGGCACTCGCGGGTGCCGCGAGCAACAACGCCGGGTCGGCCAAGGCGGTCTCGAGAAAAACGTCGACCTCCTCGACACGGCTACGAATATCGGTGACGACCCCTCGCGCCGCCCCGAGGGAGGTATTCACGAGTCCGAGGTAGCCGCCATCGAGAGGTCCCATGGCATCCGTATCGACATCCAACTTGTCGAGGAAGAGATCCAACTGGCTATCCAGGGTACTAATCGCACTCTTCATGTTGGCCAGAAGCGTCAGTGCATCGGTCAGGGGCGGGGTATAGGCGACCCCCGCACAGAGCCCCGTGATCCGACTCTGCAACTCGGCGATTCGGCTCGAGGTATCGTCGGCCAGTTCACGAATCGTCTGCTGGGCCTGTTCGATGGCGCTCAGATCCACACCCACCACCCCGGCCACACTCCCGATGGGACTCACGAGGTCGAGGCTATCCAGCGCCGTCTTGACATCGGTGATCGCCGCCTCGAGTTCGTCGATTTTATCGATCACGGGGTTTCCCGCGCCGCAATTCGTGAACTGCACGGCACTCCCGAGGCTCACCTCGAGGGCCGAGATCGCCGTGGTCGCCGACCCGACGATCAAGGCTTTCTCGCTGCGGATCTCGGCCACCGCCGCCTGGGCCCGGGCCAGTCCCTGCTGGTCGAAAGCCAGAGCCGCATTGTCCACGGCCTCGAGGGCGGAGAGAATGCCCTGGACCTCCGAGCGAAGATTCTCAAGCGTGGTCCTCAGCACCGGGTCCTGGACCGACCCCAATGCGTTGACTTCGGTAACGGCTTGGGCCAAGGAAGCGGTACCCGTCGCGTAGAGGTCATTCACGCGCCCCTCGAAGTCGGCGGTCAAGGGCTCCACAAGCGCCACCAGTTCGGTGCGAAGAGCCTCGACGACCCGACCGGTGATCTCCTCGGGGAGCGAGTCCACGGCGCCGATGGCGGTATCCAGGCCGGGAACGGCGTCGAGGACCGACCGAACCACCTCGCGTACGGCATCCTCGATGAACCCGTCCAATCCGGCATCGGCCACGCTATTGAGGAGATCCAGACGGTCACGAAGGGTCGAGACAACCCCGCACACCGGGCCGCAATCCACTTGGCCGTTGTAATTCAACGGGGTACTGAACACATCATTCAGAAAGAAATCGATCTTTTCAATGCTCTCGGGATCATTGAGATCGACATGAAGGTCAACCACTGCGGCCAAGTCGCGCAGGCGGGCAAAATCAGCACTCGCTCCGAAGCTGATCTGGGTCTGCTCCGGGGTAATGAAATCTGTCCCCGCATTGACATCCATCACCACGAGGTCGCCCTCGATCGTGTTGCCCAGGAAACGCGGACTCTCGCCCTGTTCGTAGCGGCCTGTTTCAAAGAAGACGGGGAAAGTCATTTCCCAACCCGTCCCCCCCCAGGTGTAGTCGGCGTCCACGTTGCAAGTGACTTCCAATTCCTGGGAGAGATCGGCCGAACTCATGCCCAGGTGGTCGGGAAACACGCAGCCGCCCGTAGCGGAGTAGGCAATCGACTGGGCTCGAACGAACTCGCCGCCCACACCCGCTTCGTTCTGAAAACGCATCTCGGCGTCCAGGGCTTCCCAGAAGGGAACACCCACATCGCCCTTGAAAATGTAATAACCCCCAAGATCCAGATGCACATCCTCGGACATCGCGGTCGAGAAGCCGGGGGTGACTCCTCCATCTGGGCTGTCCCAAACCTGATCCGTGGTCGAGGTCAGAACTTCATTCGAGGGATCCCCCGCCGAAGACCAGGTCGCCGTCAGCCCCACCCAGTCCTCCAAGGCCTTGATATCGATGACGCTCGCCACCTCGAGTTCCCGGTTCGAGGCCTGGCACTGGTCGCCGATTCCCTCAAAGGCGATACCGAGAATTTCCTCCATTCGGGTATTCCAGGCGCTCAGGGTCTCGTTGCAGTTGACATCGCCGCCCACCCCGTCTCCGCAGGTTTCCCGGACCACGAGTCCCTGGCCGATATCGCCGCTGCACTCGAGTTCGAGGGATTGAAAAACGATCTCGAAATCGCCCTTCCCGGGCACAACGACCTTGCCGTCGATCCAGCTATAGGGGTCGATCTCGTTCACGACCTGACGAATTCCGAAGCGGGTCAGGGGGAGCGTATAGCCGTAAACCGTCGGGGAGGGAGCCATGTCGGAGTTGAAGACGCCCGTCACCCCCGCCGGTCGCACCACATATTTCGCCCCCGAATTATTGGGGACGTAGTGGTAGTCGGGCGCGAGAATTCCGCCGAAACCGATCATGAGACCGGGCGCGGGATCCGTCGGAATCCCCCGCTCGCCCAAGTCACTCCCGAGGGTTCCCACCATGGGCTGGTTGAGAGGGCCCGAGCTGTAGAGGTCGGGGCCCACCGAGACCCCAGCCATGAAGAAGTTCCCGCTTCGGCTCTCGGTGCTCGGAAGAAGGTGGTGTGCCCCGAACTTGACGATGGTGCCGTTCCATGCCGCCTCCCGCATGCCGAGCAGATACTCGGCCACGGAAACGTCACCACCCCCCCCGGTTGCCTGGGCGTGAAAACCGGGGACTGCGACCACCGCGGGATGATTGATATCGCCCGAACGGGTGTAGATCTGCAACCCCGAATTCGGATCCAGGGGGCCCCATTCCGGGTCCGCTCCCAGGGCCGACACCCGGGCCACACTGGCCCCATCCCAGTCCGTGCCCGTATGCGAAGCGGCAAGATTGAAACCGACGCCGTACTTGTCTTCGTCGCAACCCGGGCAATCCGAGGATTGAGTAAATCCGTAGATTTCAGGGGAGAGGACCCCGTTCTCCTCCAGCCTGCCGTCAATGATATTCAGGGAGAAATTATTCCAAGACGACCTGAGTGCGGGAAAATGGAGCCCCCCAACCCCCGGGTCGAAAGCCACGCTGGTCTGAAGCCCCGAGGGCAAGAGGGAGAAGAGAAAGGTTCCCGCGCTGGGGAGGCGCATTCGCTGGTCATTGCTCTGCAAGCCCGCCCGAATTCGCGGATCACGAGGCGAGAAGTCAACGTTGTAGGGATAAACCGCGGCGGCAAACTTTCCGTCGAGGGAGGTCGCCGTCAGGCTCAAGGAGACGAGTTCGAAGGACAGGGGGTTCGAACGGGCGTGGAGGAATCCAGCCAGCCCGCCGGCTTGGAGCAGATCGAAATCGCTTGTCGCCGCCGGGGACACCGCCGCGAAGGTGATCTGCCGCCTCCCCCGAGCCTCGGGGCGGCCGCTGCCGTCGTCGGCGTGATGGGTGTGGCCTTCGGGCAGTTCAAGGGAGAGCTGACCGGGCCTTGCCCCGGTCGGCCCAAGAACCACGTTGGAAACGTCGACCGCGAAGCCCGCCAGGCTTCCACTGGCCGTCCCCACCGACGTGTCACCCAAGGCCTTGAGATCAAATTGATTCCCGTTCGCGATCACCTTCAAGCATTGCGGAGCGGGAACGCTTACAGGGACAGGGGTCCATGGATTGCCGGGAGAGGGTTGCCATGTTCCCTGGACACTCAACGACGCGGCCTGGCCCGCTGGGCACACCCCGCCGACGACCGTGGCCGTATCCAGGGGAACCGAAATAGCGCCGTACAAAAGGGTCCCACTCAGGGGATAGAGGTCGAGCACCGTGGGCTCGACCCACTCGTTATTCGCCTCATTGGTTTCCGCCACCAGAGCCGTACTGTCGATCTCGACCCGCGCCTGGACAGAATTGCCGCTGGCTCGGGCGGTGGCGATGAAGGCCTCAAAGCCCGCGGTGCTGGTCAGGTCGGCGACGGACAGAACGGGACCGCCGGATGCGGAATAGCCGGAGAAGCAGATCCCGGGGAACGAACCGCTCGGTCGGCCGGAGACATGAGCGGCCGGGACGGGGAATGTAGAGATGGGCAACTTGGCAACCACGGTTCCCAGGCTGACTTCAACCAAGTCAACCGAGGCCTGGAAAGTGGGCGGCGAGAAGAACGTCCCGGCAAGAATAGTGCCCGTGCCGGTGCAGTTCACACTGGTCTCAAGGACGATGTCCAT
>Ga0315334_10002152_pt1 | contig 12287 bp, 7 predicted proteins | sample M150034915metaG_FD_205555 | JGI IMG/M metagenome (GOLD analysis project Ga0315334, IMG submission 205555) | Ammonia-oxidizing marine archaeal communities from Monterey Bay, California, United States - M1 500m 34915 | ecosystem: Environmental > Aquatic > Marine > Intertidal zone | place: USA... | reverse complement strand
TCATGTTCGACAACTACCACGGTATTACCAATATCACGTAAGTGTAACAGTGTTTGCAGTAGCCGATTATTATCGCGAGAATGCAGTCCGATTGACGGTTCGTCAAGGATATAAGTGATACCAACCAAACCGGATCCAATTTGAGCGGCTAGTCGAATCCGCTGCGCCTCGCCACCTGATAATGTGGGAGCAGTGCGGTCAAGCGTTAAATACCCCAAGCCAACATTTACCAAGAAGCCAAGACGGTTACGAATCTCTTTGAGGGGTTCTTCGGCTATTATTGCAGAGTTAGCGTCAAATTCCATTTCCGAGAAAAACTCTACCGCATCATCAACACTCAATTTACAAACCGCCGGAAGTGACTGTTTGGGCGATGCGGTGAACTGCGGATGCGATGATTGCAACAACATATGTCGAGCTTGGGGGACAAGCCGATCACCGTGGCACTCAGGACACAGAATCGTACTCATATATCTTTCGAGCCGCCGCATCTGTATACGACTTTTACTAGAACCATATTTCGACTTCAGCTCGGGGATCAAACCTTCATATTTTCCCCCATATTTCATCGGTGAATTACCGCCGCGCCACGTGTACGTAATGTGTAACTCGCCAGTGCCCCACAACAATACATCTTTTGCTGTTTGGGACAAATCTTGCCAAGGTGTTTCCAGTAGATATTCATCCGCCCATTCGCGCTCACGACTAACGGTATCGGCGACGCCTTGATAAATATGCCTCTTCCAACGACCTAGTTTTTTCCAGTTACCCAGCAATTCAAAACATCCATCCTTAAATGACTTCGCGGGGTTAGGCACCATCAACTCGGAATCAAACGAAAACATTTGTCCCAGTCCCCCACAACCGTTGCACATGCCTTGTGGGCTATTAAAACTAAACAACTGTGGAGTTGGCGCAGGGAAGCTAAGGTTGCAATGCGTGCAGGCGTAGTCACTGGAGTAGATTTTGTCCACTGTTGGATTTTCGATGACAGTCGACTCATTAGATTTAGCCGCCGCAGGGGCGAGGGCAACAATTAAGTCACCACTGCCCAGTCGTAATCCTTGGTCTACAGCATCGGATAATCTACCGCGGCCACTTGCCGACGCAGTCAGGCGGTCAATAACAACTTCGATGTGATGGCGAAATCGTCGATCAAGTGACGGTGGGTCCATTAGCTCGTAAACGTCACCATCCACCCGAGCACGAATATACCCCTGCTTTAACAGATCTTCGAATAGATCACGATGTTCACCTTTTTGGCCACGAATAACCGGTGCCAAAATTAAAAAGGCCGTGCCCTCAGCTAACTGCATAATGTGCGAAATGATTTGCTCTCGCGTTTGAGCGGTTATAGGTTCTTGACATTGTGGGCAGTTGCCAACGCCAACACGGGCGTAGAGCACTCGCAAAAAGTCATAGATCTCCGTAATCGTCCCGACGGTACTACGAGGATTACGACCCGCCGTTTTTTGTGAAATCGATATGGAAGGGGTGAGCCCAGCAATAACGTCAACATCAGGTTTAGGCATTTGCCCAATAAAATGTCGCGCGAAGCTAGAGAGGCTTTCCAAATATCGCCGCTGGCCCTCTGCAAACAAAGTGTCGAATGCTAATGAGCTTTTTCCACTGCCACTAACACCTGTCAAGCAAATCAATTGATTACGCGGCAATACTACATCTACAGATTGCAGATTGTGCTCTCTTGCTCCTTGTATTGTCGTATCGGACGCTTGCATATTTTTTTGCGACTAACTCCATTTAGTGGGTAACTACGTAGTTTAGTTATTTTTCGTGTGGGCTGCGAGTAGTCTCACGAACCAAGGCAAGAATGAATGCGTATAATAATAAAAACGGGGTAGCTTGAAGCCTAAATCGTGTACTTTCCAACCAAATCCATTTGAATCAACAAGTGTCCTTGGGCGGAACTAAAAGAACATGGAGGGAATCATGAATCTCACGTCCACTCTAAACAGTCAAGGGAATTCGGCTCTTGATGACGGGCAGGCCTCGTCCGCACCGACGACCGCGGATATATCCGTTGGCCAATATCTAATCCAACGATTGCGTGACTATGGTATCAACGATCTGTTTGGTATCCCAGGCGATTACGTCCTGTCGTTTTATAGTTTGTTAGAACAAAGTGATATCAACGTTGTCGGTTGTACTCGCGAAGACAACGCTGGGTTTGCGGCTGATGCCTATGCTCGTATCAACGGCATGGGTGCGGTTTGTGTTACCTATTGTGTTGGGGGCCTGAGCGTTTGCAACTCGATCGCGGGGGCCTTCGCAGAAAAATCTCCCGTGGTACTCATCTCGGGATCTCCTGGATTAAACGAGCGGCACAACGACCCGTTGTTACACCACAAGGTTCGTGATTTCCATACTCAAATAGACGTGTTTGACAAAATATGTATGACCGGAACAGAGTTAACTAATCCGGATACCGCCTTTGAAGAGATTGATCGCGTACTAGCATCGTGTGCACGATACAAACGACCGGTCTACATTGACATCCCTCGTGACATGGTACACGTTGTGCCCCAGGTGCCGTACAAGCCGTTGACGATCGATGATCCTTGGGACCAGAGTGCCTTAGAAGAAGCAAGTAATGAAATTACCGCTTTGTTAAACAGGGCTTGCAAGCCGGTCATTGTGGCGGGTGTGGAGATACATCGGTTTGGTGTACAGGATGATTTGATTCACTTTGCAGAAAAAAACAATATTCCTATCGCATCAACGCTGCTGGGAAAAAGCGTCATCCGTGAAAACCACCCGTTGTATCTTGGGTTATATGAAGGCGCCATGGGTTGTGCAGCGGTCACTAAATACGTTGAAGAGAGCGACTGCATTTTGTTGTTAGGAACCTTTATGACCGATCTCAACTTGGGTATCTACACAGCCCAATTGGACCCAGCCAAATGCGTGCACGCCACCAGCGAAGACCTCCAAATCCACCATCACCATTACGCTAACGTCTGCTTGAAAGATCTCATTCATGAAATGATCCTCAAGAACATCCGCCCCGCTACTCCGGAAATCGGACCGGTACGGTCTAGTTGTGAGACCAAGTACTCTGTTGAGTACGAAACACCAATCAACATCACCCGCATGATTCTACGGTTAAACCAATCCCTCGACGAAGAAACCATCGTTATTGCAGATATTGGAGACGCCTTATTCTCTGCGACTCAACTACAAACTCGCGGACGTACAGAGTTCTTGAGCCCAGCCTATTACACTTCGATGGGTTTCAGTGTACCTGCCACGCTAGGGGCGTCGATGGCCAAGCCGGGGCATCGTGTGATCACGTTATGTGGTGATGGCGCGTTCCAAATGACCTGCCTTGAATTGTCGACGATCGTGCGGCACGGTTTTAATCCAATCGTGATTGTTTTAGACAACGGTGGTTATGGAACGGAGCGAGTATTGCATCCAGGTGAGTGGAAATACAACGAAATACAACGTTGGAACTATGGCGACATTACCAAGATGATTGGTGGTGGCGTATCACAGCACGTGCATACCGAGGGTGATTTTGACCGCGCGTTAAAATCAGCACTCGCCGACGCACATCAAATGCATTTACTACATATCCATCTAGATCATCGCGACGCCAGCCAAACTTTATTACGAATGGCCGACCACATGAGCCAACACATCTAGGTTGATGTGACTGGCATGGTCAGCGATAGCCTTGAAACACCCCGCGATTGGAAATGATTCATGTACATTCGTGGGCTGCATAATATCTTTAGCCCGCGTAGGCGCGAGTGCCATTGTTGTAACTGTTTTGGCTATTCTGAGCTTTAGGTGGCTGCGTTATCATTTTGATATTCCCCGCACCCAAAAGATCGTCCAAACGACCCCGCAATTCCTGATTAATCTCTATCCGCTGCTTCATCGATTTTAATGTCACTTGTGTCCCATCGTTCAGTTGCAGCATACATTTAAGAACGGCACGCCCAGGATAAGCCCGCGTTACTTCTCGTAACTTGCCAATCATTTCCATCCCATGCAGATTCTCATCTAATCGTACAATCATGCCTGTTGTGTACCGATCAGTCACCTCATTAATCGGGATGATCTCATTAATAATAATATTACACTCGTCACCACCACCTCGACGGTCTACGCGACCCCGCACAATAACAATCTCGTCCGCTTGCACAACATGCCCTACTTCCGCAAATTGCGTTGGCCACAAAATACAACGGACGGACCCGTTTACATCTTCTATATCAAAATTAGCGTACTTCGAAGGCTTTCCCGGTTTCGGGTTTTTCGTATGAGAAAATTTGATCGACGACAATAACCCACCCAAAATAACCTCGCCACGATCCGAGATACCACTTAGTTTTTCTGTGGTATGCGAACAGAATTCGTTGAGGCGATCCGCATATTCTGCCAGTGGATGAGAGGTTAAATAGTAACCGAGGACTTCTTTTTCCATCGTCAATTTAGCTCGTTCTTCAAACTCCTCGACATTCGGCATATCTGCAGTCGCATCTAACTTGGCTGCGCCCTCAGATTCCTCAAACGCTCCAAATAAATTTTGTTGCCCCGATCGATTATCCGCCTGTCGCGCTTGCCCCGCCCCAATCGCTCGTTCTACCGTTTCCATAAGTTGACGGCGGTTCGCACCAAAACAATCCATCGCTCCCGCTTTGATTAAATGCTCCATCGCCGCACGATTACATGAAGATGTTTCCACGCGTTCCGCGAAATCAAAGATGTCTTTAAAGTCCCCAGCAGCCTCCCGTGCGCGAACAATCGCCTCGGCCGCTGAACCACCACATCCTTTAATCGCAGACAAACCGAAAAATATTCGATTTCCTTCCACTGCAAATTCAACGAAGGAGGTGTTCAAACTGGGCGCAACAACTTCGATCTCCATCCGATCGCAATCTTCCAAATGCTCAACCAATGAATCCTTGCGGACAAAATTACGGCCCGGTATATCTCCCGTTAACAAAGCCGCCATGAATTCCACGCCATAATGTGCTTTGAGATAAGCCGTTTGGTATGCAATCAAGGCATAAGCAGTCGAGTGACTTTTGTTAAAACCATATCCGGCAAACTTGGTGATCATATTCCACAGCGAAGCAGCGTCGGATTCTCTCAATCCTCGCTCTACCGCACCCGCAATAAACTGGTCATGATTTGAACCGATGAGTTTTTCATTTTTCTTACTGATCGCTTTAATACAGGTATATGCTTTGGCAAGTTCAATCCCTCCCAGTCGATTCAAAATCCGCATCACCTGTTCCTGATAAACCATGACGCCATGGGTTTCTTCGAGGATGTCTTTCAAAACTGGATGTAAATACTGAGCTTGTTTACGGCCAAGTTTTACATCTACGTATTCGTCCACCATGCCGCCTTCAAGTGGCCCTGGGCGATACAACGCAGCGGTGGCAATGATGTCCCGGAAATGATTCGGCTTCATCCGTTTCAATAAATCCCGAATCCCGCCGCTTTCAAGCTGGAACACACCCTTAGTTTCACCTCGAGATAGCAACGCAAATGTTGCTTGGTCATCGAGTGGTATTTTGTACAAATCTAAAACCTTGCCCGTGGTCTGTTTAATGATATCTTCGGTGATCCGCAAAATGGTTAAATTCCTCAAACCGAGGAAGTCCATTTTCAGTAACCCGGCGTGTTCGACATCATACATCGACCACTGGGTAATAATGTCGTCTTTGCCGGCAACACGACACAACGGCACATATTCGGTCAACGGTTTATCACCAATAACAACTGCAGCAGCATGCGTGCCCACATTCCGCGCTAAGCCTTCGATTTTCATCGCTAAATCTAGCATCTCGCGAATTTCCGGATCGCCGTCATACGTCATTTTTAGTTCAGCACTCTTTTCCAAAGCGCTACTAATCGTGATTTTCAGCTCCTCGGGAACCATGCCAGTTATTTGAACAACTCGCCCAAGCGGAATCCCGAGCACACGGCCAACATCTTTGATGGCGGCTCGAGCAGCCAGTGTGCCAAATGTTCCAATCTGAGCAACATTGGATTCACCGTACGTATCTTTCACGTATTGCATGACATCGCTGCGATGATCTTTGCAGAAATCGATATCGATATCAGGCGCCTCGCGACGATTTTCATCTAAGAACCGCTCGAACAGCAAATCGTAATGTATTGGGCAAACGTGACTGAGATATAAGGCATAGCACACGAGAGAGCCAACACCGCTACCACGAGCGGTCGCTGGAATCGAACGTTCACGCGCAAATCTGACAAAGTCCCAACAAATCAGGAAGTAATCATTAAAGCCAAGTTTATTGATCACACCTAACTCTCGGTCCAGCCTCTTCTGAGAGATCTCTGTAAGCGAATCACCTTGCAGCATCTCAGGGTTATCGGCATAGCGATCACGCAAGCCAATCATACACAGCTCGCGTAAATAATCCGCGGTCGATTTTTCTGGCGGCACGGCAAACGAAGGAAAAAACCGCTTTCCTAACTCCAAGTCGATATCAACGGTGTCAGCAATTGTTTGGCTTTGGGCAACAACTTCTTCCATCCCAGGAAACGCCGCGTACATCTCCTCACCACTGCGCAAGAAAAATTCATTGCCTTCCATCTTCATCCGAGATGTGTCTGTTCGAAAACGCCCCGTGTTAATGCACAGCATGACATCCTGAGCATCCGCATCCACTTCATCGACGTAATGACAATCGCTTGTGGCGACCAACGGCACGCCAATACGCTTGGCCACTGCTAGGGAACCTTCTAACGCCATCCGCTGAATCTCGATACCGTTGTTCATCACCTCAATGAAGTAGCGGTCATCGAATATTTTTTGGAACCACTGCGAAACCTCGATCGCTTTGTCCAGTTGAGGCACATCCCCAAACCCTTTGAGAATCGCTTGGTTAAATTCACTCGACACACAACCACTTAAGCAAACCAGTCCTTCGCTGTGCTGCTCGAGCAGTTGCTTATCAATGCGCGGTTTAAAATAGAAGCCTTCGAGGTAAGCGGCAGATGCCATCTTAATTAGGTTTTTGAAGCCTGTCCGATTTTGGGCTAACAGTGTTAGGTGAAAATTGGATTCTTTCTGAGAGCCGCCTGATTTTTCGAAACGACTGTCGGGTGCGATGTAGGCCTCATATCCAATAATTGGGTTGATGTCTTGCTTGCGACATTCGCGATAAAACTCCAATGCCCCGTGTAGATTTCCGTGATCGGTAATCGCTAACGAGTTCATCCCGTGGTCTTTCGCACGCTGAACCAATTTAGGAATACTAGCTGCACCGTCGAGCAAACTGTAATGGGTGTGACAATGCAAATGTGTAAACGGCCGAGAACTCATTAACTGCTAATTCCTTTTTCTTGAGCGGTTGGCGGATTAGACGCGCCCTACTATTTAATCCATTAAACAGCAATGCTGTGGTTGGATTTTACGCCAAATCGGGAAGCATTTCCAGCTTTAGCCAAGCGGTTAATTAAGTTTAATCCGTAGAATCTACCGTTATTCGGGATTGCTGATTTGGCGAATATATTCGGCGAGCCGTGATTGTAGATCAATCAAGCTTTGCCACTTGTGGAAACTCAACACCATTCGTTCCGGCCCATTCTCACTGGCCGATTGAATTAAGGAACGCATGCGAATATGCAAGAAGCTCATGAGATCGGCCAATTGTGCTGCTTGACCAGGGGACAGCCGCTCTGGTAAGCCTGGCGGATCCAAAACGTTCATTGCTGCACGTATTTCTGTATCGTCGGTACAATTCAACTCAAACCCTAGATCAGGTTTGGATCCCATGGAATTATCTGTAACCGATTCATCGCTAGAACTGTTCAGTCGTAAATCTTGCAAGCGTTTCGCAATCTGCTCACGCGAGCCAAACAATAGGACACTACGACCTACCGCGATCAGGTCTCCATAACGCAGAATCCGAAGTTGAATATCCTCACCATTTACTTTTGTACCGTTGGTACTACCGAGATCGGTGAGCACCATACGATCATGATCTAGCTGGATTTTGGAGTGAAAACGACTTATCCGCTCATCATTTAACTGGATGTCATTGCCTTCTTCACGACCAACAGTGATCGGCAGGTCCAAATCTTGATACACATGGCCACGGTCAGCGCCGTCGAGTACTCGCAGCGTTAATGATGTATCGACAGGATGCAGTTCGCTCATGGAATATAAGTCCTCGCAACCGATTATATTCGTATAACACTGAGAAACCAGTAAAAACTCTACGTAATTGTCGGAAGTTAAATCTCACACAAACACTGAAGTGAGTGTTAGACTTCTTTGGAGTCAATCCAAGACATCAGCTTTCGTAGTTTTCGCCCAACCACTTCAATTCCATGGTCATGGTCAAGTTGACGTCGACTCTTGAAGTTCTCAGCACCACTCTTGTGCTCAGCGATCCAATTTCGAGCAAAAACACCTTCTTGAATTTCACTCAGGACGCGTTTCATTTCTGCCCGAGTGTCATCCGTAATGATCCGTGGACCCGACATATAGTCTCCGTACTCAGCAGTATTGGAAACGCTATAACGCATATAACTGAGTCCACCTTGATAGAATAAGTCGACGATAAGTTTAAGTTCGTGCAAGCATTCGAAGTATGCCATTTCAGGTTGGTAACCGGCATCGACAAGTGTTTCGAAGGCAGCTTTTACAAGTTCACTAACACCGCCACATAATACAACTTGTTCCCCGAACAAATCTGTTTCGGTTTCTTCAGCAAAGGTTGTTTCAATAACACCGCCACGAGTTGCGCCGATTCCTTTTGCGTAGGCAAGTCCCAGAGCGTGTGTTTCAGCACTGGCACCTTCACTTAACGCAATCAATCCAGGAACACCACCGCCAACTTCATATTCTGAACGAACCAAATGGCCTGGTCCTTTAGGAGCAATCAGTAACGCATCCGTTCCGGCGGGGGGGTCAATGAATCCAAAGTGGATATTAAAACCATGCGAGCACATTAGGATATTGCCTGTGGATAGATTTTCACAAATCTGGTCACGAAAAATATCTCCCTGCACTTCATCTGGTAGCAAAATATTTATGAGATCGCCAGCTTGGGTAGCTTCAGCGAGTGACATAGGTTCAAAGCCATGGCTTACAGCAAGATCGTAATTGGCACTGCCGGGGCGTTGACCGACGACCACGTTACAACCGCTTTCACGAAGGTTTTGCGCTTGGGCGTGACCCTGTGATCCGTAACCGAGGATGGAAATTGTTTTATCTTTCAAAAGTGAAAGGTCCGCATCGTCATCATAATAAATCGTAGCTGCCATCAAATTCACCTGTTATTATTGCTATCGTAAATGGTCGTAAAGGTTTATGTGGTTTAGTTTGATACTGTCATATTTTTGTTTATTCTTCGACTGCATCGCTACGGATCATCGCAATGCGCCCGGTGCGAACAAGTTCCGTAATTTGAAACGGTCGCATCCGTTCGATAAAGGCTTGCAGTTTTTGTTCGCTACCGGAGATTTCAATCATAATTTCTGTAGCACCAACATCAACTATGCGTCCGCGGAATATATCTACTAGTTCGCGTATTTCACTACGCTGTGCACCCGAATCACTGCTAACCTTAATCAACATCAAGTCTCGTTCAACATTAGGGAAAGCACCAACATCAGTAACTTCAACAACCGTAACAATCTTTTCGAGTTGCTTTTCCACTTGTTCTAAGTCACCTTCATCGCCAATGACAACAAATGTCATCCGAGATAATTCTGGGTTCTCGGTAGCGCCTACTGCTAGTGAGTGGATATTAAAAGCCCGCGAGGCAAGCATGCCCGAAACATGGGCCAATACACCGGGAACGTTTTGAACTAAAGCTGAAATGACGTGACGCATAGTGTTCTGAAGGAAACAATGTAGTTAATTGGGAGTACGGCAAGCGTAAAAAACCGCCGTTATGCTATCTATGCATCGTAAACTGGACTTCCCGAATCGACAAGTCCTAGAAACTTCACTCACAGGCGGTATTAGGGTAGATTTTCCCGTTACAATCGCAAGCTTATTTATCAGTGTCAGGCCTGTTGGTCTCACCTAATTGCTGAAGAACCGCCATGATTGGTTCAGGAATCGTACCATCGGGAGCAATGGGCACGTCGAACGTGATCGCTCCCCCTTGCGAATTAATCGTGTCCACCCGATCTCGGAGCAATGCATGCTCAAATCTGGAGGTAGTGCCTGCTCCCCAGCCATCGCTCACGGGTAACAGCAGGTGCCAGATCACTGCGGGTGGTGGCGGAAAGTTCTGAGGAGTCAGCGGTTTGCCCATACCTTTTTTGAGTCGTTGGTGAAAACCGTGGTTTTCACCTGAAGTAAACGTCTGATGCGGGCATAATTTACCCTCGGTACAAAGAGATAGAATAGGATGGGCGCCAGCGTTAAAAGCGAGCTCGGCCGCCGGATTACCGGATCGAACCGCGGCAACCCATGTGTCGATATTATATTTTTCTTTCCTCAGCGACTCATACGCATCTTTCATCTCAGTCTTATACCCATCGAACCACCAACCTGATACCAACGTGCCATAACGTTTTGACCACTCACCACACACCGCGGCCCAGTTTTTAAGAAATATCGGATTGGGCGGTTGATTTTCACTACGTAGAAACCCCTTGACCTTCCGGGGGTGCGACATCGGATCCACATTAGGTCCGGCAGGCTTCCCGTCAATACTAGGAAGAGTATCGCCCATCGCCTGGATGATTTTATAATGACGCATCGGCGCCCGAGCGGTCATGTAAAGGATCAGCTTAATATCCCGTTTCGCCAACTCCTGACCAATCTCCATAATCAAATCACGCTTAGATGTCCACACGCCATTTTCCACACCAAGCAATTTTTCGTAGACACTGTTGGGCGCACAGTATTTTCCCCAATGCTGACCAACAACAAAGATGATGTGGTTCGCTTTGGTGCTTTCGATCGCCGCGACAAATCGGGGAACGTCGAATGAATCGATCGTCTGGTTGTAAGACTCTGAATTATGGTTTTTGAATGCCTCGTAATGGAACATCAATCCAAAACCGCTCTGTTCAAGCCAACGCTGCTGAGCGCAGATTCGCGCGTTGAAACCCACAAAGATCAGGATGAACAAAATCCCCCGTAGCAACTTCCTAAAATCACTTTTCATTGTTATCGTCCCTTCCGGTAAGGCGACTACCTGGTCGTTGGCGTTGCCGGGAAGCCTGCAGTTCTGCTTTGGTTACCACGTCATCGCCATTGGTATCCGCAGGAAGAATAAACTGCTGAACCGCTGCAGGGATTTCAGTTTTTTGAAGCTTACCGTCTCGGTTACGGTCAAATCGCTGAAAAACCACATCGACGCTGGGAGGTCCATTGCCAGTCGCAGGGCGCCCCGTCGGCGGCCCTCCTGTGGGTCGTCCAAACCCAGGATTCCGGGAGGGTGGAATGCTTCGCGTCGAAGATGACTCGGAACCTGTTTTGCCTGAAGATTTCGCTAATTCGACCTGACGCTGCTCTATTCGTTTCTCCGCAGACTGCTGGTCTGCTCGGGCCCACTGTCCCCAAACACGCAAATATTCAGGGATCGGTATCCCGCCATCATGATTTACGTCCAATGCCGAAAAAACTTTTTCGGCCAATCTAGCGTTGGATAATAGCTTCGTGGAGTGACTAATGAATTCTTCACGTTCCACCAAACCATTCTGGTTGTCGTCCATCCTTTGGATGATACTTTTGCCTTCATCGGTGATAATCCGATTGAGGACATACTCGGATCTGCTAACCACTCCGTCTGAATTACCATCGGCGGCACGAAAAATACCCGCTCGTGCCTGCGGCGTCATGTAGCGTCCCTGCTCGATATATTCTTCTTTGGAATGAAAACCGTCCCGATTGGGGTCGGTGCGGTCAAAACTATTCAAATAGCCATTCAGTTCTGTGATGGAAATATCTGTTTCGAGCGTTGCTCCAAGTTTCCGCAGAATTTCGATCGCTGGATGATTGTCGATCCTGATGGGAGCACTGCGGTTTTTGACAGATTCCCCTGCGTTTTTGATTTTACGAATATCCGTCGCGTCACGCCGGCGCCTCGGGCGGGATTCATCGGCAGATTTGTTTTCGTGGGCGGTAGCAACGTCACCTACTAACATTGCCACTGCCAAACAAGCAAATAACTGTCTGTAACGCATCATGTCCCTTTCGTTTTAACCAATACCCTCGCCTGTATTGTAACGCCAGAAACTGACAGCCAGGCCTATTTTGCTACCGCTGCCCGCAAAAGTCGCAGAAATTCACTATCAAATTCCAT